>Ga0105051_10003892_pt1 | contig 17752 bp, 23 predicted proteins | sample FRY02_FD_78383 | JGI IMG/M metagenome (GOLD analysis project Ga0105051, IMG submission 78383) | Freshwater microbial communities from Lake Fryxell liftoff mats and glacier meltwater in Antarctica - FRY-02 (megahit assembly) | ecosystem: Environmental > Aquatic > Freshwater > Ice > Glacier... | reverse complement strand
TCCAGAAACACCCCTCGCCACACCGGATCGTTTTCACGGTGGAAAACATCTCCCTCCGCATCCTCAACATCCCCCTCGGCCCGCAGAGGTTCCTATAGGAGGAATACCCCCCCCCCCTGCCCCCCAACACCCGGACACACCCCGTCCCCCCAAAAATCCGCTGGCCTCCCCCCCCTGATCCCGGAACACTGCCCCTCGTGGAACAGCTCACCATTCTCGATCTCAAACAGCAGGCCGGCGACGCCCCCCTCGCCGCCTGTCTCGACGCCCAACTCCAGACCCGCGTCGAAAAGACCACCAAAAAGGGCGATCCCTACCTCGAACTCACCTTCGCCGACGCCACCGCCTCCTTCACCCTCAAGGCCTGGAGCAACCACCGCCAACTCGAAGTCGCCGGCACCCTCCCCCTTGGCTCCCCCGTCCGCCTCGAAGGCAAGTGGACCCAGAACCAATACGGCATCGACGCCAGCGGCTGGTCCTTCCGCCCCCTCAACGAAGGCGAACAAGCCGCCTTCCTCTCCGGCGATCCCGAAACCCGCAAACGCCAGGACAAGGACTGGGCCGACCTCCTCAACATGCTCGCCGACATCCGCGACCCCCGCCTCAAGGGCCTCTGCGACCTCTTCGTCGCCCAGTTCGAGGACCGCTTCCGCCGCGCCGCCGCCGCCAAAAAAAACCACCACGCCCGCCGCGGCGGTCTCGTCGAGCACGTCGCCCAGATGATGCGCTCCGCCACCGCCATCTGCTCGGTTTACACCAACCTCAACCGCGACCTCATCGTCACCGGCGTCCTCTTCCACGACTGCGGCAAACTTTGGGAAAACAACTACCCCGAAAACGGCTTCGCGCAGAACGTCAGCCTCTACGGCGAAATGCTCGGCCACATCCCCCTCGGCATCGAACTCGCCAACAAACTCTGGCACGACCTCCTCGACTCCCCCGCCGCCAAGGGCTGGCTCTCCCTCGAACCCGCCAACGAAAGCGTCCGCCTCCACCTCCTCCACCTCATCGCCAGCCACCACGGCGAACTCGCCTTCGGCTCCCCCACCCTCCCCCGCACCCCCGAAGCCTTCGCCCTCCACTACATCGACAACCTCGACGCCAAATACGAAATGCTCCGCATGGCCTACGAATCCGCCGGCGAACTCGCCCCCGGCATCTACGAACGTCAGTTCCCCCTCCCCGCCCCCCTCGTCCAACCCCTCCCTCCCTTCTCAACGGAATAAAGACCTTCCTGTCGCCGCCTCACCATCACGAAACAAACTCTGGCGGTTTGATTTTTGGAATTCGGCGACTGAAGCTTCTTTGGAAATTGGTTCGTGGAAATTCCATGCAGCCAACCCGATCGATCGAGAAAAAATTCCAACCCCCAAGCTCCAAATAAATCTCAAAATCTCAAAATCTCAAATCCAAATCCCAAGAACCAAACCCAGCGGCTGAACAGCGAATCCTCATCTGGGAGGAATCCAATCCAAGAGCGCGGGGTCGAGGAGCAAAGTGACGACCACCCCGGGACACCCGGTCCCAATGAGGCAGGCACCCCGGCAGAGATCCCGGCAGCGAACGTTACCTCCACAGCCTCCGACCCTCCCCGCGAACCCCTCCCTCATTCCACATTCGATGTTCGGCGTTCGATATCCCCTCTCCCCAAAAAACCACTTGCGCTCCACCCATTCCGGGCCGACCCATGAGGTGCAGTTGTCTCGGAAAAGGCAAACCGGGTCCTGAAAGGGGCCCCTGCGCTGTTGTTCCCTCCCGCGGGGACCGAGACCCCAAAGCTCGGCCCCCGTGTGGAGCAACAACTTCCCTCCCAACGTAGCAGTCCCGGCGAGCTTCAGGCCCGTCGGGACTTCTTTTTGGCCCGCAACGCCAACAGCAAAAATGCCACCGCCGCCACCAACAGTGCCACCGTCCGAATCGTTCCCGTCATCATACTCGCGGACATCAGCATCGTCCAAATCGCTTCCGTTCCGCTGCTGTAAGCGAACAACACTCCCCCCCATCCCATCAACACCGCCAACCCCGACAAGACCGCCTCCACCACCACCGCCACCAGAAAAAGCGTCGTCAACCGTCCCGCCCCCGATCGCCAGATCACGAACGCAAAATACACCATCGCAAGAGTCTGCAACAAGGTCATCAACCCCTGCGCCCCCCCCAACATCGTCGAACTTGGATCGCCGAATATCAGCGCGCCTCCTTCCTCTTCGTTCCCGAAGTACGGAACAAAGCCGTTCCCACCATCTCCCGAGCCGCCCCGAAGAAACCCAGCGCGACCAAACCCTGCCCGCAAAGCGACAGCACCCAACTCCCCCACCAAAGCCACGGCTCCCACCAGCCCACCTCCACCACCTCATAGGCATAACTCGTGTGCGCCCCCATCCCCGGCCAGTAGTTCATCACCACCAACCCGGATTCCACCACTTCATCCCCGATCAACACCGCCAGCAACAACCCAAACCCCAAACCCAACCGCACCCAGTGCACCGCCTTCCGCGCCTGATACAGGCGCACCGCTCCCAGCAAAAAAATCAAATGAGTCACCCCCTGCGCAACGAGGTAGATCTTCCACTCATAATGAAATCCCTCCACCGACACCGTGGCCAACACCCCGCTCATTGTCCTTCCTCCATCCGCTCCTGGATCCCCTTCACCATCCCCACCACCATCCCCGCCGCCCCCAACACCTGCGCCCCCGAGCCAATCAGCATCAAGGTCGTCGCCCACCACCGCCGTCCGCGGAAGGCAATCAGGCTCCCCCAAAAAAACGTGGCTCCCAACAAGGCCATCAACAAATAAGGAATTCCCGCCGCGATACCCATCGCCGCAAATTCTCTCAGCCCTCCCGCCCCTTGACCAGCGCATTTCCACCCCGCCCCACCGCCGCCAAGACCTTCACCGCCTGCCACGTCGCCGCCACATTGTGCACCCGGAACACCTGCGCCCCCCGCGCCATTCCCGCCGCCACACAAGCCACCGTCCCCGCATCCCGCTCCGCCGGATTCCCCACCCCCAAGACCTCCCCAATCACCGTCTTTCGCGAGACCGGCAACAAAATCGGCCGCCCGAATTCCTGCAACTCCTCCAGGTCGCGCAGCACCACCAGATTGTCCTCCCGCTGCTTCGCAAAATCGATCCCCGGGTCCAGCACCAACTGATCCCCCCGCAGCCCCGCCGTCTTCGCCAGGGCCACCTTCGTCCGAAAGAACCGCCACATCTCCGCCATCACGTCCGGCCATTCCTGCCCGGTGTGCGCCACCTTCGGCTCCCCCTTGCTGTGCATGATCAACAACGCCGCCCCCGCCTGCGCACACAACCGCGCATTCCGCGCATCAGGCAGACCACCCATGTCATTGACCAACTCCACCCCCATCCCCAACACCGCCCGCACCACCTCCGGACGCCAGGTATTCGCCGACACCACCGGCGGCCACACCTGCTGCCCATCGATCGGCCCCAGCTTCCGCACCATCCACCGCCATCCCTCCAGCACGCCCAAAAACCGCTCCACCTCCTCCGCCACCGGAATCGCCCTCCGATTCGTCCGCGCACTCTCCGCCCCAAAGTCGATCACATCCGCCCCCGCCGCCGCCTGCCGCGCCGCCTGCTGCAGCACCACATCGATATCCAAACTCCCGTCCCCCGAAAACGAATCGTCGTTCACATTCACGATCCCCATCACCAAGGGCCGGCGCGGAAACCGGATCACCCGATTAGGAAAACGGAGCAGCATGATCCATCCCTAAGACCAAACTCCTCCACACACCAGCCTCCAACTCCCCCACCCACGTAGCGGCGCCTCTGCGAGGCGTCGGCGGTTCCACCCCTCGTCCCACCTACGCCCCTCCCCCATCCTCGCAAACCTCCGCCCTCCCCAGGGCCTGACCGTCCCTGTCGCAGGCCCAAAGGGCACCCCCTCGTCGCTCCCGTCATCCAGACCGTCTTCGCCAGGCCTCGCCCCCAACTGCCCTCCGAATCCCGGGAAAACCACCGACTTCCGTATTAATACCCTCTCCCCCCCTAGCGAAAATCCTTGACCGAACCCGGGATGGCGGCTTTTCTCCCCGCCCCCAACCCGCCCTACGAAACAATGTCCCGAATTTGCAGCATCAGAGGTTCCCGCGTCCGCAGCGGCCGCAGAATCCACCGTTCCGGTCTCGCCAAGAAAAAAGGCGGTATCGGTCGTCACGTCACCAAGACCGTGAATCGCAAAATCTCGCCAAACCTCCACAAAAAGCGCGTCTTCGTCCCGGAACTCGGTCGCTACGTGGTCGTCAAAGCCTCCTGCAAGGCCTTCAAGACCATCAACAAAAACGGCGCCTTCGCCACCCTCAAGAAGGCCGGCCTCATCTAAGGCCCCGCGCCCCACTCAATTTTCCAAAAGGCGGATCCTGCAAAGGATCCGCCTTTTTCATGCCCGTGGCGTGACCGTCCCGCATGCCCGGGCGTCGCCTCCGGCGAAGACTGGGTCGAAGAATGCCCCCGCCCGCGTAGCGGCGCCTCTGCGAGGCGTCGGCGGTTCCACTCCCGCTCCACCCACGCCCCTCCCCCATCCACGCCCCCCCGCCTCCCCACGTGACGTGACCAGCTTGCCCTCCGTAGCGTTTCGCGAAGGACGGGTCCCGGTCGCAACGTCTATCCCAATTCACCAGCAATAATTTCCAACCCCCAAGCTCCAAATAAAGTTCAAATCCACATTCCAAGAACCAAACCCCAAGGGCCAAACTCCAGCATCCCGCTCCAAACTCCCGCTTCTACTCACAAACCACCGGCACCAAAATCGCCTCCCGCATCCCGTGGATCTTCTTCTTATCCGCCGGCACGATCGACGCCAGACACCCCCCCATCGTCGTCTCCCCCGCCCCATCCACGAAGTAATAAGGACACAAGCGCACCCGCCCCTCCATCGTCCGCACCTCCCCGCTCTCCGCATCATAATACGGATGCGCGATCACCATGGCCTCGCGAAACTCCTGCATCACCCACGGCTGCCCCTCAAACTCCCCACAGGCCCGCTCCAACGCCGCCGCCCATTCCGCGCCCGACACATCGTGCCCGATCACCACTCCCCGACTTCCCCACGCCTCCTCACTAAAACCACTCACCTTCAACACCAGGCGCCGCTGCTTCTGACTAAACCCACCCACCTGCTTCCACGACCCCACCTCCAAACGCGGCAAGGCCGCATGCGGCGGCAGGGGCGTCGGATCCACCACCCACCCATAAGGCACCAGTTCGCGCAATCGCTGCAAATGACTCCCCCGCATCTCCTGTTCCCACACCTCCCGCAAGGCCGGCGAATGCAACAGCGCCAGCCACAGCTTCTCTTCATAGACCGGCTTGATCGGCGGCGTCACGTCCTTCCGCCCCGCCATCTCCCGCACTCCCGGCACATTCTCCCAATCAAACAACTCAAAGAACCGATACACCGCCTCCGCTCCCCCCCCATACTCCTCCGCTGCCGACACCCGCCAGCGACCCGGCTCGCCTCCCGACAAGCGCCCCGCCAACCACGCCATCTCCTGCCGATAGTCCGCCGATTCCTCCGCAACCAGAATCTCCCCGCCCTCCGGCAGCAAACTCCGAAAGCCCTCCACCATCCCCTGCGCCCCTCCCGCCACTTCCCAACCCGCCGCACCATAGATCTCCCCCAGCCAGCCCGTTATCCCCATCCCTCCCGGCACCGAATCCAACTCCGACACCGCAAAGCCCTCCTCCGTCAGCAACAAGTCCGGCCGGATCACCCGTGGCGCCACCTGCCGCATCCCCTCCGCCCGCTGCGCCTCCACCATCCAAGTCGGCTTCCCCGCATCCAGCAACTCCGCGATCCACCCCGGCAGCGATCCCTTCGCACTCCGCCGGTATATTTGCTCTCCCGCCTGCTGAAACATCCGCAGCGGATGCCCCATCCGCTCCATCTGCCGCCACAGCCCCTTCTCCAACCGCAGCGGCTCCGGCGACAAGAGCCAATCCCGCCCCTCCCGGAAGCCCACTCCCTCCGCCCCCCGCCGCAGCTCCGCCCATGGCACTTGCTCCGCCATCTCAATTCATGCTCCGCAGAGCCAGCCGGATCAATTCCTCCGCCTCCGCACCCGCGTTTGTTTCCAGGACCTTCTGCAGCGCCTTCCGCGCATCCACCTGCTTGTAGCCCAGCGCCAACAACCCCAGCTCCGCATCCCGCGCCGGTGCCCCGGTCGCATCCCCCGACGCTTCCCAGGTCTCCCCCACCCCCACCTTGTCCTTCAGCTCCAACACAATCCGCTCCGCCGTCTTCTTCCCCAGCCCCTTGATCCGCGCCAAACCCACCGTATCCCCCGCCACCACACACCGCTTGAACTCCTCCCCCGGCATCCCGCTCAGCACGGCCATCCCGATGGTCGGTCCGATTCCCGTCACCCGCTCAATCAACAGCAGAAAAATATCCCGCTCCTCCGCCGTCGCAAATCCATAGAGCACCAACGAATTCTCCCGCACATGAAGATAAGTCAGCAACGTCACCTGCCCCCCGGGCACCGGATGCAGCCGATCATAGGTCGAAAGCGGCACCAACACCTGATACCCCACCCCACCACCAGTCTCCACCACCAGCCGATTTGGCAGGGCTTCCACCACTTCCCCCCTCAACCGCGCAATCACTTCGTGTTGATTAAAGAAGTTTGTGCCCGCTACCAAGCGGAAAACCCGTTGCTTTGTAGAAAATCAAGGTTTATATTAAACAGATCACAACTATTTGCTTGCAAAGACTTTGAAAAAAATGTGAACTAACACCTTTTTGATTCGTTGCTGCCGAGATTTTCTGCTAACCTTTCCTTGCTATGGCTACAACAAAAAGAACTCGTTTTTCCCGCCGCCTTCCCGACCACGTTACAGATGAACTCGTTAATGTGTTGGGGGCTGACGAGAAGTTCTTTGGATTTAATGACCTCTTTGAAGATGTTTACGCCCGCCTCAAGGAGCGGAACGCAGTGAGCGGCGGCGAAGAAATGCTTCGCCTCCGCGCCTACGAGAAGCTCCAGAACCTCGTGACCCGCGGCCTCGTCGAGAAAAACGGCAAGGAATACAAAGGTCTCGAACGCATCGCCGAGGCCCACAGCGACAACATCGCCGCCCAACAACAGGCCTGAGCGGTCGAATTCGCTGAATTTCGTGCTGGTTGAACCGGCACCGCAAATTTTAACCTGCGCCGCCTGCGGCGCAGGTTTTTTTTACCCCCATGCTCTCCGACTACTTCCCCGTCCTCATGCAGGTCCTCGTCGCCTCCGGCTTCGCGGCCAGCATGCTCATCATGAGCGTCATCTTCGGCAAGCGAGCACGCCGCACCGGCGCGAAGGATGTCCCCTACGAATGCGGCATGCTCCCCATCGGCGAAGGCGCTCCCCGCTTCAGCGTGAAGTTCTACCTCGTCGCCATGCTCTTCGTCATCTTCGACATCGAGGTCGTCTTCATGTACCCATGGGCCGTCCAGTTCCGCGACTTCATGCAGGACAAGGCCCACGGCGGCATGGCCCTCCTCAGCATGCTCGGCTTCGCCGGCATCCTCGCCTTCGCCTACATCTACGTCCTCAAAAAGGGTGCCCTGAATTGGAAAGCGTGAGATGATCGCTCACATTGCCTTCTACAAGCTCCAGCCCGAGGTCGATCCCGAACGCCTGGAGACCATGGTGCGCACCACCCGCAGCCTCCTCCTGAAGATCCCCGAAATCCTCGGTGTCCACTCCGGCCGCAACACCGACCAGAATTCGGAGTGGCCCTTCTTCTTCTCCATCGACGTCTCTTCCCTCGCCAAACTCGAAATGGTGAAGGACGACCCCCTCTACCTGAAGTTCCTCGAATCGGTCATCCGCCCCAACACCGGCGGCGAGTTCGCCTTCTCCTTCGAGACCGACCCCACCCAGGACCTCCGCTACTCGTAATTAAGGCCTCTGGATCCTTGGGTGCTGGATCCTTGGGTGCTGGATCCTTGGGTGCTGGATCCTTGGGTGCTGGATCCTTGGGTGCTGGACATTCCTTGCCTGCCCCGGCAAAGCTCGTAGAGCGATGCCGGGTTCAACAGCCTCCGCTCTCCCCCTCCCCGCGAACCCCTCCCCGCGTAGCGGCGCCCCTGCGGGGCGTCGGCGGTTCAACCCCCGCCCCGCCCTCCCCTCCGCGCCTCCCCAATCAACTGCCGCCCCCACCGTGGCTATCGGCTGCCCCTCCATCACGAGACAAACTCAGCCGGTTTGATTTTTGGAATCTGGCGACTGGAGCTTATTTGGAAATTGGTTTGTGGAAACTTCACTCCCCCACCGAGTCCACACCTCAAAATTTCAACTCCCAAGCTCCAAATAAATCCCAAGAACCAAACCCGACGCGCCGTTCGTGTCCCTCAACATCTTTCGAGATGGCCCACCCTCGCACCCATCTACCCGCTCACCACCTCCACCGCCCCCCCGCAACTCCTCCTCCCCGATCCCGAACGGAGGCGCAAAGATCAACACCACCCCCTCCGCATCGCACCACTCGCCCCCGCCGCCCGCTCCCAAAACACCGGCCAGTCCTCCGCCAGATAGGTCACGGTGCGCGATTCATCCCTCCGCAACTCCTCCGCCAAACGCAGGGACTCCGGTCCGGGAACAGCAGTTATCAACTCGGGCAGCACCTGCCCACTACGCCACCATCCGCCAAAACGCCCACAAGGCCGAAGCGGTTAGAACCACCCCCGCCAATCCACCCAACACCCGATCCATGCGGTTGGCCTTCGGGCGCCGCACCGATTTGGACCTCGGAAAGACGATCAAGGCATACGCCAACCCCGCCAGCAATCCACCGGCATGGGCCGCATTGTCGATGAAGCTGTAGCCCACCAATCCGATCGCAAAGGTCGCCATCACCCCGGCCGCCAATCGACGCCGCGCTGACTTGGGCACCAATCGTTGATGCAGCAACTCAAAGCCCAGCAGCATCCCCAGCACTCCCAGCACCCCGCCCGAGGCTCCGATCGAGGAATGGTCCGGCACAAAGTGTTCCGTGGCCACCCCTCCCGCCAACATCGCCACCAGGAACCCCAGCAACAAATGCGGCCACCCCATCAAGCTCTCCGTCCGCCGACCAAGATACCACAGCCCCGCCGCGTTGAGGCCCAAGTGCAGGACGTTCCCATGCAGGAACGGCGCGGTCAGGTAGCGCCAGGACGGATCTCCCGCCCGCTTGAGCAGGCCCGCCGCATCCACCGACGCCTTCAACCCCACCCAGATCTGCGCCATCCCCACGAAGACTAGCAGGAACAACAGCACATAGGTCACCCGCAGTGCTTGCGCATGCATCCAATGCTCAAAGCGCGCCTCCCGCTCCTCCTCCACCAAATTTCCCGCATTCAAGGCCCGCGCACTCCGCCGCGATTTCCAGGCCTCGTAGAGCGGAATCAGGCCCACCACCAAGAGAAGAAACGCCGCCAGGCCCACCTTCTGCGAGGCGAGCGGCGCGATGTCCCTGCTCCTCGCCGCCCACCCCGCCCACAACACCAGCACCCCGAAGCCCAGGCTATTCCGCCGGGCATCCGCCCAATCCGCCTTCGCCAAATCCAAAAAGCGTTTCCGCAAACTCTCCAACAAGCTCACCACCGCCTCAGGCGGCACCATCCGCTCCTGCTCCGGAGTCCATACCGCCAACACACTCTGACGACTGCTGCTCACATGGGCCTCCAGCGCCTTGAGCGAATCAAACTCGGTCCGGGCATCCTTCCTCGAAAGCGCGCCATAGGGTGCCGTCGTCGGTTTCACCGGGAACACTTCCGGCGCCGCCCATGCGGGCACATCTGGTTCTACAGGCACGTCACCTTGGGAGCGCCAAGGTTACTCCGACTTGTCTTCCTCGCCATCCGGAGCAGGCTCGTCGCCCTCCGGCGCAGCCGGCGCGTCACCTTCCGCAGACGCAGGGGCCTCTTCAGTCGGCGCAGGTGTCTCCTCAATGATCGAGGGGCCATCCACCGGAGCATCAAGAGCCACAGGCGTTGCCGCGACACTCGGATCATTGGCTTTGTCCTGATGATTCTGGTTTCCGATCAGAATCGCGAGCCCCAGAGAGAGAAGCATGAACATTGTCCCGAGATAGACGGTGCCCTTCTGCAGAACGTTGGTCGTCTGCGCTCCCCAAACCTGATCGGCCACACCACTACCAAAGGCAGCTCCAAGTCCCTCCTGCTTGGGCCTCTGCATCAATACAACGAGGATCAACAAGAGGCTCACGAGGACGTGCAGCACCAAAAGGAGCTTGATGGAGATGCTAAGAGAATCAGCCAGAATCATGGGCGCGGGACTATGGGAGAGCCCCCCCACCTTGTAAAGCTGTAGTTTGCCCCTAAAATCATCCCCTTTTCCCAGCCTTTCGCCCCCCCAAAAGCCCCCCACTCCCGCCACCAATCTCCGCCCCAAAACCAAGACATTTCTTTACCTTTTGTATAGATTGAGTATTTCTCGAGGGGACTTTCCTGCCCCGTGTCCACCTCCCTCCAGGCTCCAGCTCCGCCAAAATCACCTTCCCAGCGCCCCTCCACCGGCGGAAGCGCTCTGTGCCCGCGCTGCAGTGAACCGTTCGATCACCGCTCCGCGTCCTGCCCCTCCTGCCAGTTCAGCCTCGCCACCGCCCGACAAGCCTTCCCCTTCGCCGCCCCACCGCTCGACTTCGTGGTCGATCCCGCCCGGTTCCTCCCCGAGGGAGCCATCGAGGAACTTCAAACTCCCTACCACGAGCTTCAAGCCCGATTCCCCCAGGTCGCCCTCACCCTCGCTCTCCTCAAACTGGCGCCCGGCATCTCCCCGCGCGAGTTCGCCTTCTGGTGGTTCAACGACGCCCCCGGAGGCTCCGAGGAACGCCAATGGCATCTCCTCCTTCTCATCGACGCCCAATCCGGTACCCTCTGCCTCACTCCCGGCTACGCCCTGGAGTCCGCAGTCCTGAGCCGTCCCTGGGCCGAGGCCCTCAGCACGACCGCAGCAGCCATCGTTTCCCAGGGCTGGTCCAACGCCCTCCGCACCTTTCTCACGGATGCCCGATCCCTCCTCGACGCACACTGGCTGCAAACGCGGGCCGAACAAGCGAGCCCCCCGGACCAACCATGATCCCCCTCCTCTTCAGCCTCGCCCTGCTCACCGTCGGCGTCCCCGGTGATTCCGACCACGCCACCGAAACTCCCCAAGCCCTCCCCGCAGCGCCAACGGGTCACGTCCTCGACCGCATGGACTGGCTCAGCGAAGAGCGACGCCTCACCCTCGAAGCCGAGCTCACCCGCATCCACGAGGAACACGATGTCAATCTGTTCGTCGTGGTCTGGGACCGACGCCTGCCCGACAATCAACGCCCCGAGGATCTCGCCGCCCTCATCGGCCACACCTGGAGCCCGGGCCAACTCTGGGGGACGGTCCTCCTCACCCCCGGGGCCATCAACCGACCCATCGCCGTCACCGGAGGCAAACAACTCACTCCGGAGGAGGACGCCCACCTCGCCGCCGCCGCCGCCTATTGCGTGGACTTCGGCCGCAAGGCCTGGACCGATCAGGATCGCCTCCAGCAAACCGCCCTCGTCCTCTCCGAAGAACTCGTCTTCGCCCGGCAGACATTGACGGACAAGACCACCGCGATCACCAGCAACGCCGCCCCCATCCTTCCCGCCGCCAGCTCCTTCCTCTCCCCACCCCTCCTCGCCGCCGCCGGGGGACTCCTCCTCCTCCTCGTGGCCCTGCTCTGGTTCACCCTGCGACGCCGCAAACAACCCGCGCCCGAACCCGCCACGCGCACCTTTCCCGCGCCAGCCGGCCAAACCCGCCTCGGTGCCCCCTGGTCCGGCGGCAGCAGCCTCCTCGTCCCCCTCCCCACCAAGCCTTCCGCCTGAGATGCCCCCGCCACGCAAATCCCTCCTCCTCCTCCCGGCCCTGCTCGGTGCCGCGCTGATCGGTTGCGGCGGGAAGGAAAGCGCCCAGGACCCCTCCTCCCCACCGCCGACGGTCGCCCCTGCCGCCGCCCCGGACGGAACCCAGGGCCTCGCCGGCTTCTTCGCCCCCAAACCCGGCGAGAGTTGGACCTACGAAGTCCATCGCGACCTCCCGCCCGACACCGTCCTCAACGACGACGACCAATTGCGCTCCAGCAGCCTCCCCGGCGGCGGCTTCCGCTTCACCAACGAACGACATCGCCTCTGCGAAGGGGTCCAAAACCCGCCGGAAAGCGACACTCCCCTCACGGTCCTCACCCTCAGCGAAAATGGCATCCCCTCCGGAACGGAATACCTCGATATCGGTCCGCAGGGCATGGTCGCCCGCGGTTGGAAACAAGCCGGCACTGTCGATCTTCCCCTGCAACTCATCGATCCCGGCATCCTCCTCGCCGCCCCCGGCATGACCGGTGGCCAAACTTGGACCAGCACCGGCACCTCCACAGAGCAGACCTTCCAGTTCCGCGTCATCGAGCGGACCAAGCTCACCGTCCCCGCCGGCACCTACGAAACGGTCCGCCTCCAGATGAACTCCGCCAACGATTCCAAAGCCATCCGCCGCACCCTCTGGTTCGCGGAAAATGTCGGCATCATCAAGGAAGAGAGCATCTACTACGATAATCAGAGAATCACCGTCCGCGAAACTTCCGTCCTCACCGCATGGTCCACCCCCGGTTCCAAACCCGCCTCCGAATCCGCCCCGCCCGACCCGGAGGAGCATCCCGCCCACGACGAAGTCACCCCCTTTCCCGAACCAATCGCCTGGGAGCTGGAACCCTTCCAAGGCGATTTGGAGGCCATCCCCGCCAACATCTTCGACTCCCCCGTCCTCGATACGGAAGAAAACCACGACCCGGAAAAAAACTAGCCCCTCTTCTTGTCGATCTCGTTGCGCTCGTTGAGCACCACCTTCTGCGCCAGGACAGGCTCATGGGAAAGCCCGAAGGCCATGATCGATACCCGCTCCCCCTTGCCGATCCGATGGGCCGCCCCTCCGTTCATGACGATCCGCCCGGTGTGCGGCTCTCCCACCTGCACATAGGTCTCCAAGCGGGCTCCGGTGGTGATGGAGGCCACCAATACCTTCTCCCCCTCGCACAGACCAACCTCCTCCACCAGGTCCGCCGGAATGTCGATGCTCCCCTCATAATCGATGGAGGCATCGGTAATCAGGGCCCGGTGGATCTTGGACTTCAGAACTTGGCGCAGCATGGGCGTGAACAAATAAGGCCACCTCTCCCAGCGTCAAGACGAGAAATTCTTCGTGCTTCCCCCACGATTCTACGGCATCTTGCCGTCATCGAACCGCGATTCCTCCCATGAAATCCCGACTTGTCGCTCTCTGTCTGCTCCCCGCCCTCGCCCTGGCGGAGACCACCGACGAACCGGCCCCGCCCTCCAAGAGCGTCCTGCAGACCGCCCTCTCCTGGATGCAGTCCAGCGACCCGGACCGCCGCCACGCCGCCTACCGCAGCGTCCACCTCATCGGCGAGGAGGCCCTTCAGGGCTTCAAACAGGCCCTTCAGGCGGCCGCCAAATTTCACGAAAAACGCCTCGGCGACGTGCTCTCCGGAAAGTCCAGCGACGGCAATCCCTACCGCGATCTAGGCTCCATTCTCGAGGAACTCCAGACCGAGCGGGAGCGCGTCTCCACCCTCATCCACATCGACTACCACAAGGAACCCTCCAAGATCCGCATGCTCCGTGACGAAATGGAGGCCCTCAACCGCCTCTACGAGCGAGCCGTCAAACACTCCTCCGCCGACCCCACCGCCCTCGACCTGGAAGTGGATGGCGTGGCCCTCGCCCTCGTCGAAATCCATGCCGAACTCAAACGCTTCGAGGAACTCAACTACGGCGAGCCAACCGAGGAGGACCAACGCCCCATCGAGCAGCAGAAACTCGCCGCCCTCAAGGATACCTTCCTCGGCGACACCTACCTCCGCGACAAGTCCCGCTTCACGAAATTCCGCAGCGAACGCGACGCCCTCGCCAGCGCCGAATCCGACAACAAAAACTGCTCCTGGGCCAACAGCTCCCAACGCGACTTCGCCACCCTCCTCAACCACGAACGGGCCGCGACAGGTCTGCCCGCCCTTCGCTTGGAGGAAGATCTCTCCCGCGCCGCCACCGATCATTCCAAGGACATGATCAGCGTCGGCTTCTTCGCCCACCATTCCCCCGTGAAAGGAAAGGCCTCCCCAAGCGACCGCGCCAAAAAGGCCAACTTCAAAGGCCGCTGGACCGGCGAAAACATCTTCATGGGCTCCCCTTCCCACTCCGCCGCCTACTCCGCCTGGTTCGGCTCCGACGGCCACCGCTTCATCATGTTCGCCAAAAGCCCCAACCTCCTCGGCCTCGGCCCCGTCGGCAAGCACTGGACCCTCATGACCGGTCGCCGATAGCTCCTCCTACCCGTCGATCTCCATCGCCAGCAGGCAGACGTCATCGTCAAACCGCGCGTGCTCCGCAAAGGACAACACCCGGCTCAAGACACTCTCCAACAGAGCCTCCGCCCCCCCTCCGCTCGATTCGCCGACCACCTTCACCAAACGATTCTCGAGAAACGCCTCGCCCGCCCGGTTCTCCACTTCGTAGATCCCATCCGTAAACAGCAGCAGCTCCCGCAGCCCCTTCAACTTCATCTTCTGCGTCGCATACTCCGCTTCCTTGAAGAGCCCCAGCCCCGGCCCGGGCCCCCGACCGCCCAAGGGCAGAATGCTCGCCCCCTCGTCGGTCCGAATAATCCCCGCCGGATGCGCCGCACTCGCATAACGCAGCTCCCCCGCCGCCAAATCCACCACCGCCGCAAATCCCGTCGCAAACATCGTCACCCCCGCCTTCTGCAGGATCCCCGTCAACCCGGAGTTCAACACCGACAAATACGCCGCCGGATCCTCCGCCTTCTGACCCGCCTGCTCCAACAAGCCCCGCAACATCGACACCACGATCGCCGAACGCACCCCGTGCCCCATCACATCGCAGATGAACATCCCCACCGCATTCTCCCCGACCGGAAACACCTCAAAAAAATCCCCCGCCAATCCAGAAATCGGAATGTACCGATGCCCGAACTTCACACGGCTCTCCGCCGCCCCCGCCGGCACCACCGGATAGGTCTGCGGCAACAGCGCCAACTGCACTTCCCGCGCCAGATTCAGCTCCTCCTCGATCTCGTTGTTCCTCTGCTGCAAGGCCGCCGCCGTCTCCGCCAGCGATTGCTGCGTCTGCACCAACTCCGACACGTTGCTCGACACCCCGAAGGTCCCGATGATCTCACCCTTCCTCCCCACCAGCGGCATCTTCGTCGTCAACACCCACGCCATCTCCCCGTTCGGCAGCGTCTCCTTCTCCACATACCCAAAGATCGGCTTCCCAGTCTCCAAAATCTTCTGCTCATCCTGCAGGGCCTGATCAGCGTGGTCCTTGCTGAAGTAGTCGTGATCCGTTTTCCCCACCAACTCCGCCGGATCATCACAGCCCAGCCAGTTGGCCTGCGAACGACTGACCATCGTAAACCGCGACTTCAGATCCTTGAAATAGATATTCAGCGGAACACTATCGACCAGCAATCGCATCAGGTGCCGCTCCTCCAAGAGCTGCTCCTCCACGATCTTGCGCCGCGAAATGTCGATCATCGACCCCGCCATCCGCCGCACCTCGCCGTCCTCATCCCGCACCACCGTCCCCCGTATCCGAAAATACCGCCAATCCCCCTTCGCCGTCTTCATCCGCGGCTCCACCGCCAACAATTCCTCCCCAAAGGGCTTCATCACCTCGCCCAATTTCGCCACAAAGACCTCCCGGTCACTCTCGTGCACCCGGTCCAATTCCTTGAAAATATGCGGCATCTCCGTCCTCCGATAGCCCAGAAACCTCAAAATCCGCCCGGAATAGTGAATATCATCACTCCCCAGGTCCCAATCCCAAATCCCCTCGTTCGAGGCACGAAGCGCCAGCTCTAGTCGATCATCCGCCCGATAGTCCATCCCGGCTATCAAACCCCATTCCCGCCCATTCCTCAACGGGATTTATCGCCCCTCGCCGCTCGAAAATCGGTGGACTTTCTCCCACCCCCTCCCTATCACTCCCGCCTCTCTCATCATGACCCGCAAGTCCATCGAAGCCGCTGCCAAGGGCCTCATCGCCGCCATCTTCGTCATCTTCCTCATTTCCGTTTACAAGGTCATGGGAATGATGGGCCTCTTTTGATTCCCCTCCCCCCGCGTAGCGGCGCCTCTGCGAGGCGTCGGCGGCTCCACCTCCCGCCCCACCAAGGCCCCTCCCCCATCCTCGCAAACCGCCTCCCCCCCGTGCCCTGACCATCCCTCCTGCCCGGGCGTAGCCTCCGGCGAAGACTGGGTCATCACCTCCCTCCCCACCCGCGCACACCTCCCGCCCCACCAGGGCTCTCCAACCGCCCAGCCCCACGCTCCGATCAGCTCAAAATCTCGCACGGGCCACAGACTCAGGCCGCCTGATCATTCCAATTCGGGACTCTCGCCGCACTGGCAGCCAATTCCGCTACGCTCCATTGGCTGCCAGTGCGGCGGGCCTTTGCTTCGTGCGGGCTTTTACAGACAAATCTTTACACTACCCCCCATCCCATATCCGCGCGACATTCCGGCCGTGCACCGACCTCGTTCCCTCCGCGTTATCGCCGCCATGAAATCAGGAGCTTGGCTCTTCCTGCTGTCGAGTACCGTCCTCCTGATCGCCGTCGGCGTCCTCGCTTACGCCTTCCTCCCCGAGAACAAACACATGCTCCTTCCCGCCTTCGGCGGAGTGCTCTTCGGCCTGCTCCTTCTCCTCTTTTACCGCGTCACGTCCTCCTCAGCCCGCTGCCCTCTCTGCGCCGGTCCCGTCCTCCTCTCCCAACATTGCCAACGCAACCGCAATGCCAAGCGCCTCTTCGGCAGCTACCGCTTCCGCGTCGCCCGGGACATCGCCCTCCTCGGGGCCTTCCGCTGCCCCTACTGCGGTGAAGACACCCTCTGCATCCCCAGAAAAAAACCCCGCCACAGCTGAAGGGCTGCTAGCCCACCTTCCAATCCACGGGCACGATCTGCTCGTTGCCCGAGTTGTCGTTATACTTCACGTGCCCGTGCTCGACCCCGTACTCATACACGCATTTGGTGACCTTCACGTCGTAGGCACAGTATTCCGCGATGTTCAAAAACGGCTCGGAATCCCCCGTGGCCTTATACTTCTGCCACCACTTCAGCGCATCGGTCCCCACCGCCGTCTTCCCGACCCCCAACGTCGCGGAGGCCACCGCATCCAGACGCAAACGTCGACCCACGTGCTTCTCCAAGTCGATCAACATGTCCAGATTCACCGTCTGCGCCGCCAGATCGAGAACCGTGTAGGCCTCCAGGACCCCGTAGTCGAACCGCACGTGATTGTGCCCCACCACCAGGTCCGCCTTCACCAGCATGGACACCAGATCATCCAACTCATCCTCCCGGTAAAGCGCATACTTGCCCGTCTCGGTGCTGTAGGCACAGGCCACCGAAACCCCCATCTTCACCAGATTCGAGGAACCACCAACGTCGTTGAAACTCCGCTGGGTCTCCAAATCAAAATACACCGTATTCCCCATCCCGGGCCCCATTATTGGCCCCCTCCCGATTTCCGCAAGACTCATACCACCTCCCATCGGGAACGCGCATTGCGCCAAGTAGAATGACACCGGAGCGATTCTGAAAAGGATCGTGGTGATGGTCGTTGCGCCAGAAAGAATGACACCCGGATGAAGACATTATCAGGGATCATGAGTCATCAAAG
>Ga0105051_10003877_pt1 | contig 17791 bp, 18 predicted proteins | sample FRY02_FD_78383 | JGI IMG/M metagenome (GOLD analysis project Ga0105051, IMG submission 78383) | Freshwater microbial communities from Lake Fryxell liftoff mats and glacier meltwater in Antarctica - FRY-02 (megahit assembly) | ecosystem: Environmental > Aquatic > Freshwater > Ice > Glacier... | reverse complement strand
CGAGTGACGCCACCGACATTTGAAACTCGTCCCGATTCAAATGCGTTGCGATACCGTTAAGCCACGGATTTTCGCATGGCAAATCTACAAAATGTAAGATTGAAATCATTGACTGATGTTTACACTTTGCCAAGCATCGAGACCGGACACGGCCAGAATCTTATTTTCGTCGAGCACAGAACTGTCCCCCTGCGTGTGCCGATTCGAATTTGTCGATGGCAAATCCTCGGCGCTCGAGTAATTCACGAAATTCTCCGACTTGGGCAGTATTATCATCGTAATGCTGTTCGCCAACGATCCGGCTGACACGGCGAATGACATCGTCAGAAGCATTCTTTAGTATTTCCAACTCTGAGCCCTCACAGTCCAACTTCAAGAGACTGCACCTTTCAATGTTGTTCATCTGAAAGACTTGATCCAATGTGACACAGTCTACGGGCACGCCATTTTCTATTGGGGAAGCTTCGAGACTCAGGTGATGCTTAATCCACGCTGCGTCTACCTGCAAAAATCTCTTTCCAGCCGCCCCTGCCACGGCCTGTTCGCACAGCCGGATATTGTCGATACCGCTGCCGGTGATGTTCTTCCTCATCCAGGAAGCGTTGTCAGGAAAGGGTTCATATGCATAGACGCGAACATCATGCCCACGAGTCGCCGCGTAGATGGCGAACACACCAATATTGGCGCCGATGTCAACAACAACGTCGCCGTTCCGGATGTTGTAACCAAGGTCGGAATAGAACCCCGATACCCATGTCTCATAGAACAAATACGCGAGGTCAACTTCCTTCGGAGCGGCGAGCACCACGCCATTTCGTAGTCGGAGTTCATTGACCGGCACATTCCGGCGGGCAGCCTTCATGACCTCCCGCCAGTTCTCGAGGATCCGTGCTGTTGACCACATTCGACGAGTGAAACGCCGCACGCCACAAATAATTGTTAACGGATCAGCCACGGGCTGTCCTCCTGGACAATCTGACAAAGACACGACTGAGTGGCGGAACGCAGAAGCGTCATGAAATTTCGCAACGCCGTTCAGCCAGGGATTCTCGCACGGAAGATCCACGACATGCATCACATGAATCATCGCGATGACTGAACTCCGTCGGATGCGGTATTGAGCGGAAGGCTTGTGAATTCATCCAAAGTCGCGGTTCGCGCCTTTTCTTTGATGACCGATTGATCTCGATAACCAATGACACGGGCAGGGTTGCCTACACTGATTGCGAAATTTGGTACTGGCCGGGTTACGACTGCACCGGCCCCAACAACAGCACCTTCACCGACATCCGCCATTATTACCGCGCCGGCGCCGATCCAGGCGCCAGCGCCAATATGCACGCGCCGCAGTGGGTTGTTACCCTGCTGGCGAATCGAGATGTCCGTTCGATCCATCTTGTGATGATGTCCGCCCGCCAGGATTGTCACGTTTGGGGCTAACAGCACCTGATTCCCAATCTCTGCAAGGTCGATGTAACATCCAGGGCCTATCCACACGTCATCTCCAATAACCGTTTCTGCTTCGCTAATTGTAGCTCCGTAGTTGACTTCCAATCGCACTCCGCAGGTGGCAAGCGTGAATCGGTAGAAGCACTGCCGGAGCTGGTAGCTGTAGAAGAGCGGGATTCTTGACACTGCCTCCGAAGCTTGCTGGTGGGTGATCATTCCGATGCGACGCAGGAACCAGTAGCGTCCAAAGTGCGTCGCTGCATGCAGCCAAGCAACTGCTCCAACGAAACTTCCGATAACCTTGCGTAACACGAATTAGTGTTTCTCAATGGCTGGCGTCACCAGGCGTTCACGCGGCGAAACCGTGCGAGACTGGCTGGCGTCATTTCTTCGTGCCATGGACGAAGCAGGCGGATTCACGAAGTGTTTTTCAACAAGGTGAAAATAACACCACGCCAGCACTACACTCAGGGGTATCAGAGCTGACATGACGAGGGCGGTCGATATCCCGTATCGTTCCTGAACGAACTCTGAGGTGTAAGTAATTAATAACTCATGCGTCAGATACAGCGAATAAGAGAACATCCCGACCGAGGCGAAACCTGCCACAAGTCTCGGCGTTCCCAGCCGGGTTTTGACACGCCTCTGTTCCGATCGGACCATTTGATTGATGATGACGAAAAATCCCAAACCCCAGATCGGGTGGATGACAAGTTTGAAAATATCGTGAAACCAGCCATATGGATCTGACAGTCGATCGAGCCATGTCAACGACGTTGCAGCAAACAACACAACAGTGCGGAGGATCGCATTTGCAAGGCCCATGATGGAAGCTTGAGCAGTCCAAAGGCCGCTTCAACGCTCACTGCACCAAGCGCCCATACAAACCAGTAGGCAAGGGCTGACTCACCCACTGGAAGTTGAATTGCTTTCCACCGCCACAGAAGAAAACAAACAGCGAACCATGCCACCCGAACTGCAAGGCAAATGCCGAGCGTCCGCCACCATCCAAGCCTGCTTCGCATCGCGAGGAGAAGAAAATACATCAGGTAGAGCTGTTCTTCGATCGCCAGCGTCCAGAAGACTCCATTTAGACTAAAAACTGTTCTTGCATCCAGGTTATGAACCATGAACAGGTGGGTTGTCAGGTCATACCAGAAGAACCGGGTAAAGCTAATGTCACCTCGTGCGAAGGACACCAGAATGTATATTGTTAAGGCCACCAGATAGGGCGGGTATAGTCTCCAAGCTCGCCGTTTCCAGAAATCGACGAAGGCCACCTTTGGCTCACGACCTTCGACGGCATTCCGCACCCACCGCAGGTGAATGCAAAAGCCGGAAATCACAAAGAACAACCAGACGCCCGCGAATCCGAACGAAAAGGCAAACGTGATTGCAGATGTCACCGAATTCGGGTACTGCGCCCCCTTGTCAAAGGCCACCCCGTCGAAGGCGTGGAAGAAGACAACTGCGAGTGCAGCGGCCCCTCGCATCGCATCAATGCACATGATCCGTTTGTTGTTGGTTGGCGTGGAAACGTGGCTACTTAACATTTCTGTTGATTCGGGGCTCACTCAACGATTTGGACAACGATCGGCCTTCGATGTTACGAGCCGGTCGATGGTCTTCGCGGTGTAACTTCCACGTCAAACAACTGAACTTGCTTTGTGAATTCGTCTCGGGACAGCAGTTGTCCTACTTCACCACCCGCTGCATACGGTTCCAAGAGGTGCAACTGCATGTCACAGCCATCCAGCAGATCCCATATGTCACTGAGCGTTTGTTGACTGTCGTCGAAGATCGGTGGATGAAGCGACAATGCCATTGAGGGACGATGTTTGGCAATGGCATGAATGCCGCCGAGGAGGACTGACAATTCAGCGCCCTCCACATCAACTTTTATGACACGCGGGTGTAGCATGTGTTGCGTACAGAATGCGTCAAGCGTTATCGTCTCGACGGTCACACTGCCATTCATCCGGTTTTGATTGATCAAACTATTCGCGTTTGATGCAATATTCCCGGTGTCAAAGAACTTTGCAGTACCAATCTCCCCAGACATTGCGAGACCGTGAACGGTCACGTTTGAACATCGATTCAGTTTCATCACTTGATGTAGCACTCGGGTCGTCGACGGCGTCGGCTCAAAGCTGTGGACATGCCCGTAATCGCCCACAAGTCGCGAAATCATGACACTCATGACGCCTACGTGTGCGCCAATATCGAATGCCGTATCGCCGGGCTTCAATGATCGCCTTAAAAAATCTGTCGTTCCCGATTCGTATATGGATGGATACCACCGCGAATATCGCGCAGGGAACCTGACTACGCTTCCATTAATCTGACGGGGTACACCGCGGTACAAAACGGCTAAATCCCACGCGTGATAGACAGCTTCTTTCAACATCAATCAACTCCCGATGCTTGCAATGATGTGATCATTCCTTGGAGTATTTAGCCAAGCCGAAACGGACGCCCGCAAAATAGTGAGTGCCGAGGAGTAGTCGATACCCGTAAACTGTTAGTTTGTCTAAGATTGAGATTCCTGACAGCACCTGTAAGCTCAAGAGTAGGGATTTACGAACTGGGGAGATTGCCAAGAACATTTTTGCGAGTTTCGTGATCGCCAATCGCTCGCTATCTGCCGCGCTCACAGGACCATTGACATGAATTATCTGTCGAACGGCGTCCAAGGAGCAGTCGCACTTTGCCGTATATTCCGCAGCTCCCACTCCATACTTGAAAGCCTGTTTGCAAAGTTCCACTAGTGTTGGACTGTGATCATGATCGGCGACGATCTCATTCGCGACAATCATGCGTACATGTCGCCTCATCAACCTTGCTGACAATTCAAACTCCTCGGCCGCCGGCGTAGCCAAATCATCTCGGTAAACTCCGTGTTCTTCGGTAAATAAATCCCGGGGCACAGAGATGTGACCGCTCGCAACAATTTCTACGTCCGCAAACTTCTCGCTTCCAACAGAATTCGAGTAGCCAAGTGAATCTAGGAACTTTGCCAAAGAGGCTTCCTTGGGCCACTCACGAAACGGTGATCGCCCGAAAATAACCGCTCCTGGAAATCTCTCATGGGCGGTCACATGTTTTTGAATAAGTGAGGGCGGGACCAAGATGTCATCGTCCATGAAAAGGACAAGGTCGCCAGAAGTCTGGCGAAAACCATTGTTTCTCGCCTTTGCCGGCCCTGCATTCTGTTGTCGAATACACCGTAACTGAAAACCGGGGGGGACGGTCTGGGCCTCAACGACGCGCGCTGCCGGGATCTGTGACCCGTCGTCAACAACCACGATATCAATTTGGGCGATGTTGCCACGTTCGCTGGCAAGCAACCGTTGCAGCGTTTCTGCGAGTTTGGCTCCACGGTTGTACGTGGGGACGACGACTGAGACGCTCATTGGAACATTCATCGACAGGTTTTTTCAGTCACTGCAAGTCTGAGGACATGTTCAGCACGCCGAGCAGGGACGGCTAATAAACTGCGCACTGATTGATTGCCCGTTGCACCAACATACGGGACAAGGTCCCCGCTGGAGTCAACTACGAAAAGTTTGTATGCGGCATTACCCAGATGCTGGAGGAAGCGAGCAGACGCATCCGGTGACTCCCCAAAAGCGGTGGCGGCAGCGCAATTTTCCTCGAAGAGAATTGTCGGTGCGTCCTCCCTAGAGAGAATGCTCGCGGCCCCCTCGAAGAATCGAAGTTCTGCTCCTTCAACATCACATTTGACGAAGTCGGGGCTATGAATTCCGTCGTCCGTCAACGTCTCGAGACGGCGCATCGGACAAGAAAAGGTCTCGATATTGTCACCTTGCGTCCAGTTCACCAAGCTACCCATTGAGGCATCCAGTGGGACAAAAAAATCGCATGTTCCGTCTTGATTTGAGAGGGCCAACTCGTGCAATGACACGTTTTTAAGCCCCTCGACTGTACGCCGAAGCAAGCGGGCAATCGATTGATTGGGTTCAAACGCAAACACTTTACCGCGACATCCAACCAATGAGGCCAAGAGCGTAGTATGAAGTCCCCAGTGCGCCCCGACGTCGAGTACGACATCACCCTGCCGGACGCATTTCTTCATTATCATGCGTTCCGATTGTTCCAATCGTTCCTCGGTGTAGAGTCCGTGTGAAGATGCAATTCCAAGATTCAGAAATAGCGTGTGGCCATCTGCGGTAGTCGTAGGCGCGCACCTTAGTTTGTTGCTGAATCGGGAAAGGAAAAGCGTCAAACGTGTCCGACCGCGGAGGCCGCTACGCAAGATTGCCCGAGCAATCTTCTGTGAAAATGTCTTCTGCTCACCCATGTTGATCCGCGAAAGCTTAACAAAGATTCATCGTCACGGAATTAGCGTTTCGTCGTCCGGCCAACGTAGAAATACCGGTTTCCCCAAGCACTCGGTTGCAGTCAACTGATACACTGCGACAACTTCCTTATCGTAAACATTGCCACTTGCTTTGGTTGTCTCCAAAGTCCAACGCGAAGATTCGCGGGTGCCGGCCAGCATACTTCACTCAGGTGATATTCGACTTCGCTCAGGCCAAAACGAGCGAACAGACGACGCTGGCCCTCGGACGTGGCGAGCAGAACGTGATACGGAGCCATCTCTGTTTTACGCCCCCTCCTTAAACCTCGCGAAACTTGGACAAACTTCAGAAACAAATGGGGATTCGCCTCCAATGGGCCTTGCGCCAACAAAGCGCCGTCCAACTTGAGCAATCTCATAATTGAAGGCATCTGCTCATTCATTCGGGTTAAATGCTCGATGACGTCCCCCAAGTGCAGGGCATCCGCCTGAATCCCGGCGTGGATCGCGGCTTCCGGTGTCATCACCCTCGCTCCTGTCGCGGCTTGCGTGCGTTCCGCAACATCGGAATTCAGTTCAATTCCAATCGCGTCCCAGCCGAGGCGTTTTGCTTCAATCAACAGCGTCCCCTCACCGCAGCCATAATCGACGAAGGTGCCGACAGGTTGGCTCTCAAGCCATGCGACGACCCTTTCTGGCTCCTTCGGATCAGCGATGTTATGATCAGACGGGAATGCAGCAAGGTACGCTTTCCCGTACATTTTGTGCAGCATTTCGTCATCCGGCATCATCTCACAATACAGACTGCCACAGGATCGACATTGCACGTACCGCCAGTCCCAGCCCTGAAACGCTAATCCTTGAAGCCAGCTTGGACAAGAATCTCTAGAATCACAAAGCGGACACATACTGATGGAAGACCTCAGATCACTCGTTAAAAGTCTCGAAGCCGGAGGAAGGAACACGAGCCTTCCCTTATCTAAGTGCTCCGTTGTGGACACCAAATGCGTGTGTCTGTGTACACAAAGTTATTTATAGCGATGCATGTCTGCGGCTCTAGCCCTAGCGCCCAGGCCGCTGGCAACGTTTGATAGGCTCTTGCCTTCCCACTGCAATCGCCCACAACAGTCGAATTCGGTTGCGAATTCTTTCAGTCCAAGGCTCTTCCATATCTCGCATTTCAGGACGCAGCACAATTTTATTTCTTACCCACTCGGTGCCGCAGGAAAAGCATTCTCCGACAGCATATAAACGAACGCGCCATTTGGGCCAGTGTGACGATAGCACAACATATGTATTGTGTATCGCCACTTGCTCGACTTCCCACGGCGACCACCGATTTCGTACCGCAACACTGCAATGATGCGTCATGAATGACTCGCCCAAGATCCACACTTCATAACCATTTTTCCAGACGCGATAACAATAATCATAATCATCAAATCCGCAGAATGTCTCTTCGGTGAGCGATCCAACTTCGTCCCAAACCAAACGAGGTATCAGATGGCATGCGCCGCAAATCCACGGCACCTGCAGGTTTGTTGACTGGGACCAATACTGGCTTAACATCACGCGCGCGCGCAACGATCTCGGAAGCAAGAGGTGAAGGCGTGACGCCTCAAAAATGGTCCTCATTATAGATAAGCGTGGCCGAGCCGAATTCTGCACTTGTCCGTTGCCAAGAACCAATTTTGGTCCAACGAGGCCAGCCTTCGAATTGTCGCGAAGGAAACCGAGCATCGCATCAAATGTTCCCGGAGGAACTTCGATATCCGGATTGAGAAACATTAAGTAATTGCCTGATGCGTGCGTTACACCATTATTTACAGCCACCCCATATCCAGGATTATCTGTTCGGGCCAAAAGCTTGACATCATTATGATGCTCACAAAGCATTTTCACGGTGCCATCGGACGACGCGTTATCGACGACAACGATTTCATAATCTATGGATGGCGGATTCTTCGCGATCGATAATAGGCATTGATCCAGCAAATCTCGGGTGTTATAGCTAACTATTATAATGCTGAGTCGATCTGACATCTATTGACTTTTTCTTGGGGAGACGAATGCGAAGAAACAGTTCACATGAAGTGTGAGGCAAGCAGCCTTGACCCTGTTTAGATTCACTTAACGGCAGTGACGCGAATTTCTTCGCCTGCGGGAATACGCAAAGCAACTGCAAGTCTCTCTATAACAGCAATAATTCGGTCCATCATCGTTGGGTGACTGATAGATCCCCAACCTTTATTGCCAGCTCTATATGATCTTGCAATGCCCTGAAGTGCAATTACTCGACACGAGCAGGTTGTCACATAAACCTTTGAAAAGCCAAGCTCCTCCAATAATTGTCTGATCGCATTCACGGGAGGGATCACGAGATGTCGTGGCGCGTCCCAATTTGGCGAAAATCTACCAAACATTCGATTCACGAGTGATCGCGGATTAGGGTAGGCTAGGACAAGGCGTCCGCCAGCAGAAAGCCATTCGTGGCATCGCGTGAGGCTTGCACGCAAGTCAGGCAGATGTTCCATCACATGATTCATATAAATCAACGAGAATTCTTCGTTGCCGAAGTCTGCCGACGAAATGCTCCCGACATGCACGCGGCAGCCACTACTCTTTTCCGCCACTTTAGCGGCAACCGGGTCGATATCAAGGCCGATAGCCTTCCATCCGATCTGACGTAGCAATCGCAACTCTGTTCCTCGCCCGGGTCCAACTTCCAGACATTTCCCATCGTGATGAGTGGCGGCTAATTCATCCGGCAGGCCATATCGAGCCCGTTTCCGAACGGTTGGCACCATCGAGAACAGGCGGGCTGCCGCATAGAAGAGAGAACTGGGCAATGTGGAGTTTGGGCTTCCATCCGCAAAGTGCAATATCGACGTTCGGATGCGGTGCCTCAATGACGTGCCTTCGTAGGACGGTTTAGCGTGGCTTGCGTCGTGCGTGAAATAGTCGCCCGTGTAGCAATTTACTAGGTCTTCGTGGACGACACACGGGTCTTGGAAAACAGTGCCGCAGTCCGTACACTCTGAATAGTTAAACACACCGGGAAGTGCAATCAGGTGGTCCTCAGCACTAAAGGAAAATGTTTTTTTTGCTGACTCGCAAACAGGGCATAAGGGGACTATGGCCGTTCGCAGCAATCGTTCCGGCATTGCGATTTGTGGTTGATGACGCTCTTGCATGGCTGCGTTCCCTTTCTCAATTTTCGGCGTTATTTATGTCTACATGTTGGGGCCCGTAAAGTTTCGAAGCATTCACCAGAATTCGCCCGAAGCCATAAGATTGCTGAAAGTTCCACCCAGTCTCTGCGTGTACGGCAGAGTGGACCCGAAACACGAGCGATTCCTCCAGATAGTGATGAAAGCCAATTCCGACCTGTGCGAGCATCATGTCAATCGAGTAGCTGCCCGTTGCAAGTTTCGGTAGGTCCAGGCGGTAAGAGTTGCGATATCGACCAGGCGGCGGACATCCGGGGCCTCCCAGTTCTGATGCCAGCCACGAAAAGATTACCGGTGCGCCGTTTTCGTCACGGATTAGAATTGCAGGAGCACACGGCACAGCGGAATGGACTTCAAATTCGAAAACGATATCCAGTTGTTCTCCAGACTCCACATCACTGACTGATTCCCCATCGACCATCAAGCGTGCATCCAAAATATGTACATGTCCTGTGTCGTGGCGTCGGTGAGCTGAGGAAAAAGTCGTTTCGTCACGATTTCGTCGGTACAGCGCATACGCAGCTGCGGGGTCGCCATCGAGGGCGATTTTCCCACCACTTATTAATATGCAGCGCGTGCAGAGGTGGCGCACGATGCCCTCATTGTGACTGACGAACAAGACTGTCCGGCCAGATTTGGTAACGTCGCCAATCTTCCCTAAACACTTTTCTTGAAAAGATGCGTCACCAACGGCGAGTACCTCGTCGACGACGAGCACATCTGACTCCATGTGGGCTGCAACGGCAAAGGCCAAACGCAAATGCATGCCACTGGAGTAGTGCTTTACAGGTGTGTCGAGGAATTGTTCGACACCGGCGAAGTCCACGATCTCGTTTATCTTACGACTGATCTCGCGGCGGCCCATCCCGAGAATTGCGCCGTTGAGGTAAATGTTTTCGCGGCCTGTTAGCTCCGGGTGGAACCCAGTGCCGACTTCCAGCAGGCTGCCGACGCGGCCATAAAGATCGACTTGTCCGGTTGTCGGATCGGTGATACGGCTGAGAATCTTCAGTAAAGTCGACTTGCCGGCACCATTGCGGCCAATTATACCGAGAACTTCCCCTGGATAGACCTCGAAGGAGACATCTCGGAGCGCCCAGATGCCGTTGCCGTTCTCGCGGGGATCGAGGCCGTCGGTGGCATTTGACCAAACACGTTTAACGCGATCAAATGGTGCGCGGGCGGCTCGAATCAAGGATTCACGAAGGGTTCCGTAGGCTTCCTTCTGCCTCCCAATTTGATAGTGCTTACTTAAGTTTTTGACTCGAATGATAGGTTTCATGAACTCAATTCCATGTTTCCATGTTTAATGGCCAAGTCACACAACGTCCGCGAATTGGCGTTCCATTCGGCGGAAGGAATACAAGGAGACGACCAGTACTAACAATGTGAGCATGGCAGAGATCAGTAGAGATTTAGGGTCTAACGGGTTTCCAAATAGAGCGGCACGGTAGCCGTCGATTAGGCCACTCAAGGGGTTCAGAAGGACGAGCGACCTATATTCTTCCGGAACGAAGGAGATCGGGTAGATCACGGGTGAAGCGAACATCCAGAATTGGAGGGCGAACGGGACTACGTAGCGGACATCGCGGTACTTCACGTTTAATGCAGAAAGCAGTAGACCCACCCCGGTTGCGAGTGCGGTGGTTTGGATGACAAGCAATGGGACAAGCAGAAACGACCAAGTCAGTTGGATCCCGTAGTAGACCATAAGGCAGCCTAGGACTGATGCTGCGATCGCGAAATCGACCAATCCGGCACCGATGGCTGCCATTGGGATAAACATACGAGGGAAATATATTTTGGTGATCAGGTTCTGGCTGCCTACAAGGCTGTTTCCACTGTTGGTGACGGCATTCGAAAAGAACATCCAGGGCAACAGACCGGCGTAGGCGAATATCGGGTAGGGAACTCCATCGGACGGGATTTTTGCCAGTCGCCCGAACAGCAGTGTGAAGATGACCATTGTGGCCAATGGTTGCAGCACAGCCCACGCCGCACCGAGGACCGTTTGCTTGTAGCGAACCGCGACATCTCGCCACGTGAGGAAATAGAGCAGTTCTTTGTAGCGCCACATCTCGGGAAAGTCGATTGCGGACCATCCACGAGACGGCCGAATGACAAGCACCGGGTCGTCCGGCAGTCTATTCGCCTGAGTCACCCGAATGTTGGCGGTGTCATTCACGGGACTTGTGGTCGTCAATTCGATCTGAGCTTCAAACATGGATAATTGATGATTCTGTTAGTGAGGAACCATGATGTCGACGTCTTGGGTGGCTCGCGGCATAGGCAGATAGCCGACATAACCGTGCAGGCCCATGAGGCACCAGTTTTGGACACCGGCATCACGCAGACAGTCCATCACTTCGCCTGGCTTGATGTCCATCGACTGACTCCTCCATGTCGTTCGGTAATCTGTCGTCAGCCGAGTGCTGATTCGCATCCCATACGAGTGTCCGCACGGCGTTGTGGGGTCTCCAACATCCAGCCCTCGCAAATCGTGCCGGGACAACGCCGCGTTGCGGGCGGCAACGTATTCGTCACGGGTTGTGTTGGTTGGGAGGGGCATGGGAATCGGCAAGTTGGCAGGGGACAAGTTGGCAGGGGACAAGTTGGCAGGGGACAAGTTGGCAGGGGGCAGGGGGCAGGGGGCAGAAAACACAAGTTATCGAGCATAATTCGTTTAACGGCGAGCCGTAGGCGTAGGCAATTAACCAGAAAACAGACGCCTTCGGCTAGCCGTTAAAGGCCCGTTAAACGAAGAAACTCATGCATGGGTACTTAGACAAGCCTGCTCGCGTGATTTAGTCTCGAAAGCCAAAGTCTTTCAAATCTCGTGTCTCGCGGTAAATCGCCGCACTCAATTCAACATATCGCTTCCAAACCTCAAGTTCTTCGAATCCCGCCATGATGTTTTGCTGGCTACTGACGACTGGCTACGTATCTCAGTTGTTCCTTGATGTTGAATTCTGAGGTTTCTGCTCCAATTGCTTCTTCTTCTGTGTCCGGTTCGACGTCTTCCAGATGAAATCGCATGCGGCGGACTGTGATGCCGGCGTTGGTGCAGTCTTCGTAGATGGCTTGAACGCGGGCTTCTGTAATGTGCAAACTGGAGATCACAACCTCTTTGACGTTCTGTCGTTTACAAATCTCCAACATCGATCCGTTGCCGCCGAACACTCGCAGGCCGTGAATGACTTTGTTGATTTTAATCGGGTCATCGTCCCAAAAGCCGACCGGCTGACAGCCATGTTTCCGGTTATTCCGTAGTTCCCGAAGCAGCAGATCCCCACCGTCGCCGGCTCCAAAGATCAGAACGCATTTCATTTCCGGGGCGTCAAAGGCCGTGTCGCCACCGGGGAGGGCTCGACGAAGTAACCGAAACGCAAAGCGACTGGAGGTCATCAGCAGGAACAACACAATGCCGTCAAGGACCAGAACAGCGCGGGAATAACCTTCGAACCGATAGACCATCAAAAGCGCGAGTGAGTAACAAATGGATGAAACCGCCGCACCTTTGACGAAGGTGACCATGCTGTCGAGACCAACGTAACGCCACATGCCTCGATAGACACCCATCGCCATCAACGCGGGTAGCTTAACGGTGATCAAGAGCGGGGCGAGATTGACCAGCGTGGCCCAGCCACCGCTGAGCGCCATCGGGCCAAGCAAAATCAGCCAGGACATGTGCCAAGCGAGCATGATCAGCACGGCGTCTAGGAGAACTTCAAAAACTCGACGTTTGTACGAGAGATCAATAAGAAATGCGACGACTGGTTTGCGATGGGCTTCGGCGACATCGGCCGCGTCGTACACTGAGACCTGACCGAGATAGATGCCGACAATCACCAGAGCAATCGTCAGTCCGGCGACCGACGCTACAGCAATGTCAATCGGCAGCCAACGGACGGCAAGACCGACGCCACCGGACACCGTAGCGAGACCATACAGCATGAGTACGGCTCGACGTTCGGACAGTCCGAGGGCGACCAGGCGGTGCGACGCATGATCACGGCCGCCCTGCGAGAGGGCTCGACCGGACATCCGCCGCACGATGGCAACCAGTGTGGTGTCGAAGATGGGGATGAGCAGGACCAAGACTGGGACGACCAGAACGGGCAGACTTTGTAGCCGTCCGCCTCCGAGACTGAGCATCGAGGTTCCGGCAAGGAAGAATCCGAGGAACATCGAGCCGCAGTCGCCCATGAAGATCGTGGCGGGGTTGAAGTTGTAAACAAGAAAACCAAGGAGTGTGGCGACAAAGGAGGCTGCGGCGACGGCTTCAGCGATTTGTCCATTGATGACGAGGTTGACAGTGAGGAAGGCTCCGGCGATGGCGGAGATGCCGGCGGCCAGCCCGTCCATGTTGTCGAGCAAATTGACGGCGTTGGTGATTCCGACCAGCCACAGCACCGTAATAGCCATATTGACGAGCGGGAACGGTGTCCAGGGCAGGACGACGCCTGCGGTGATGACGATTGTGGCGGCAAGGATCTGGGCGACGAGTTTCTGATAGGGCTTGATGGCTCGCAGATCATCAATCAGGCCGACCAAAAACAGCAGACTGCCTGCACCAAGAACGCTGAGAAATTGTGTGCTTTTCGGTCCACCGATGAGCGAGACGATCAGCACCGTGGCAAAAATGGCAATGCCGCCGCACAGAGCTGTGGGTTTCTGGTGCCATCGGTCTTTCCTCGGCTGGGCGACGAGGCCGAAGCGTCGGGAGAGACTGCGTACCGCCGGTGTCAGAATGACGGACAGGAGGAAGGCGGAGATGATTGGGATGAAGTGCAGGGCGGTCAAATTATGAATTCAGGGGGATATTTGTAGCTCGGACACGTCCGAATTCTCACGAATTCGGCTACGAAACGACAACCGGTTGTTGAATTCGGGTCTTTTCGAAGGCGATCACTTTTTCGAGGATCTGTTCAAGAGTCATGGTTGGGCGGAATCCGATGAGATCGCGGATGCGTGACGTGTCGGGGACGCGTCGCGGCATGTCTTCGAAGCCTGCTTCATAGGCTTCGTCATACGGGATCTGGACGATCTCTGATTTGGATTCCGTCATCACTTTGACAAGTTCAGCCAGTTCGCCGATGGACACTTCTTCGGTGGAGCCAATGTTGAACACGCGGCCTGGAGCGTCCGGATGGTCCATGAGTTTCGTGAACGCGTTGACGACATCGCCGACGAAGCCAAAACATCGCGACTGCGTTCCGTCCCCGTACACGGTGATGGGCTTGTTCCGCAGCGCCTGGCCGATAAACGTGGGAATCACCATTCCGTAGCGACCGGTTTGTCGCGGGCCGACGGTGTTGAACAGCCGTACGACGGTGACGGGAAGTTTCTTTTCGTTGTAGTAGGCCAGGCCGAGAAATTCGTCGATGGCTTTCGAACACGCATAGCTCCAGCGTCCCTTGGTCGTGGCTCCCATGACGAGGTTGCCGTCTTCATGGAACGGGATGTCGGTGCTGAGTCCATAAACTTCCGAGGTGGACGCGATCAGCATCGGGCGTTTCTTCTTTGCCGCAGCGGCGAGGACAACTTCTGTGCCGTGCACATTGGCTTCGATGGTTTTGACCGGGCTTTCGATGATCAGCCTGACGCCGACGGCCGCCGCAAGATGAATCACGATGTCGCAGCGGTCCACAAGTTCAGCCACAACCGGGCGATTGTGGACACTGTCGATCGTGTATTCGAAGCGAGGATGCGATTTGAGATGTTCGATGTTTCGGATACTGCCGGTTGACAGATCATCGAGTACAACGACTTCGTCGCCGCGTGAGATATACGCTTCGGACAGATGGGAACCGACAAAACCTGCGCCACCGGTGATGAGAACTTTCATGATTTAGCCTTCTGAGTGTTTAGGAAAAGTTTTGGGGGATGTTGTTCAGCCACAATCCGGCTCCCGAATTCCGCTGCGAGTTAGTTCACGAATCAGAGCTTTGACGTCGTCACGGTCAGGATCCAGCAGGGCACAGATGCGGGCTTCTTCAGAGGCTTCCTTCAGACGGCCGCACTGCTGAAGCAAGCGGGAAAGTTCCAGACGCATTTCCACGTCGCGCGGTTGTAGGCTGATGGCTGAGCGATACGCGGTGACGGCCAGATCCGGTTTTCCGGCTGCGGCGTTCACTTCAGCATATTCACGGTACCAGCCAGTATCACGATCCTGCCGAGCGTCCAGCAAGCGTCGTGCCTGCTGCTGCAGTGCAATACGTTCGCTGGCAAATTCAATTTCGGAGAATCTTTTGGACGCCAGTTCTGAAAGCATTCTGGGCGAATCGGGAAGAGCCTTGATGATCTCATCGATCCCTGCCCCATTCTTCGTCAAGAAATCCACGACATCGAGCAGGTGTCGTGGGTTCAGAGCCAGACTGCGTCGCCATGCCTGGTGTTCGATGTCCTCCAGACTGGCGGACGCGGCACACAGGCCGATGGAGTAGAGAATCTCCGAGTTGGCGGAACTTAGGTACAACTCCCGACGCAGATGATCAGCCTCATTCGGCTTTTCGTCCTGAAGAAATGCCAGTGTTGCCAAGTCCAGATTGACGCGGGGCAGGATGGCACAGGACTGCAATGCCAGTTGAAGATGGCGGACAGCCGGAACTAGGTTCTCTAGGACGACAGGATTGTTTTGCAGGGCCGCAAGAATTTCGGGACGTCCCGACTTTCGAGCCTGATTGGCATTCAAATACAGCACCACCGGTTGTGTTAGCCGCCAGATTTCGGCAAGTCGCTGTTTGCTGGTGCCCGCGTCTGAATCCGCCGCGCACAGTTGTTCAAAGGCCTGAACGCGATATCGCAGAGTCCATAAGTCGGCGATTTGACGGTGTAGTTCCGCGTCGTCTGGTCTTCTGGCTGCAAGTTCATCAAGAGTGGCGATGTGCCTATCGATCTTGGACAGTCGTTGCTCTGACTCGGCTGGTTCCGGCTGATTGCTGATCGTCTTCGTAATGTCAGTTCTTGCAATCTCGATCGAGGACGCCAGCATCATCTCCTGCAGGCCAAAGACGCCATAGGCAAAGAACAGCACTGTCACCCACGCCGGTATCAGCCGAACACGCTGTGGAAGCGACAATTGCCACTTCCATTTTGTACCCATCCCGGAAGCGGCGGCCCCAATCACTGCGCCACAAATGGCTGCAAACACCAGCATATTGCTGGGAATGACAAGCGGAAAATCGAACAGGGACTGAAGACTCATACTGCAAAGTGCGAAGAGGCCGGCAACACGAAGATCGGCCGAGGTGGAATTGTTGGGGCGTTTGTAAAGCATTCGCAGGTGAGATCCGACCGTGATCAGAATCAATGACAAAGCGGCGAGTCCCAAGATCCCGCATTCGACAAGTGTTTCAATGTATTGGTTTTCCGCATGATGAAACCACACGTCCCAGGAATTGGCCTGAAACGGTAAGTATGCGTAGCGGTATGTGCCCAGTCCGCTCCCGGCGAACCATGCATGTGACGCTGTTCGAAAGGCATCCTGCCAGTGATGCAGCCGTCCGTTTTTGGTGATTTCGCCCGATGATAATGTCGCCAAGCGAGATTCCACGTTGGCACTCAATCCGGTCCACCAGACCAACGCCACACAGAGGCCCACCACTGCTGTCCCGACGGCTGCGACCTTCCATCGGTTCCGACCGGGCAGGCACACGACTGTGACCAAGCCAGCTCCGACAGCAGCAATGCAACCGCCTCTTGACATGGAACAAAAGATCCCGGCGAGACTGACCACAATACAAAACAGAGCCAGCAGCTGAAGTCCGTCAACGCGAGACTGAAAACGGCCTGTCAACGGTTGCTTTCGAGTCACATCCTGTGCGCGTGTTCGAGCCCAAGCCAGCATTCCCAGTCCCGCTGCTACGCACAGATTCAAATAACCGGCGGCACTGTTTTTACTGACAAATGAGGCGAATGGGGATCCGCCGTGAGTCGGCACGTATCCGAATAATCCGGAATCAGGACGCAGACTGTGGGCGATTCCAAAGAACCCCAAAACAGCACCGTTGCAGGCCAAGAGAATCCAAAGTGCCGGTCGCATGCCCGGGGATCGAAACACAAATGCCGAAATGGCAAATATTCCAGACGCCATGACCAGCCGTGCAATTTCCAGCCGAGTCGCCGCTGGATATTCCGTTTGCCACCATGTTGGCAACAACTGCAGCAGACCAATTGCAAGTATCAGCAGGAATGGAACGAAGGGGGACAGCTTCCAGCTTGATTGAAGTCGCAACTTTGAAAAAACGATCGAGCCACAGCACAAACAACCCGCCACAAGTATGCAGCCCAAGAGCATGGCCTGCACGCCCGGTTGTACCCCACCATAGACCCAAGGTGATACGACCAGACATACGATCAATGCCAACTGCGCCAAGACATTCGGAAACGTGTTCCAGTCAATGTCGTTTCTCACTCAGGTCGCAATCTTCGTTGAGTTTGAGGTTTCAGTAACAACTGAAGGCTCCGGCATCTCAATCTTGAAGCTTGAAGCGTCAGAAAAAATTGCCTTCCTCCGCATCGGAGACTGCATCGTCGGGGAAAAAGCTTGAATTCGCAATGAATTCAAGCAGCGGCAGCGCGCACTTCGTTCCCCTGGGTGACACCCATATTACTCTTACTGTGTAGATCTACTGGGCTTCCAGTCCTTCTCAACTGACAACTGACAACTGACGACTGACGACTGACGACTGACGACTGACGACTGACGACTGACGACTGACGACTGACGACTGACGACTGACGACTGACGACTGACGACTGACGACTGACGACTGACGACTGACGACTG
>Ga0105051_10003870_pt1 | contig 17816 bp, 11 predicted proteins | sample FRY02_FD_78383 | JGI IMG/M metagenome (GOLD analysis project Ga0105051, IMG submission 78383) | Freshwater microbial communities from Lake Fryxell liftoff mats and glacier meltwater in Antarctica - FRY-02 (megahit assembly) | ecosystem: Environmental > Aquatic > Freshwater > Ice > Glacier... | reverse complement strand
TTATAAATGCCTACAATGCTTTTCCATCTTCCGTAGCCTAAACCTTGGCGGTAATAGTTGTAAATCCATTTGGAGGACGACCACGAGAAAAGGAAGAAATAGAGCACCACAAAATGCAGGAACCCATAGGTAAAACCCATTCCCAAATTCCTCATAAAGAAGATGAAGAACCAGTAACCGAGGGCGTTGCCTCTACTCTTTCCGCTCCATTCACTCATGGGCGCGAAATTAAGAAGCTTGGCAACTTTACGAATACACAGATTTGCATGGTTTTAGGTTTGGGTGGTCCCTGAGTTTATCGAAGGGCGTTCCCGCCATACCAATTTAGTTGAGCGAAGTCGAAACCTTGTGCTTGGCGGTCGGGCTTTCCGCTATATCTTTTTTGCCCAAAAGCAAAAAAGGATGCCGCTCCAATCCCTAACGCGGGCACTCCGTAGCCAAAGTCATTGCGAAAGAATCACTTAAAACAGGAATAAAACCATTATCATATTACGCCCTTTCAGGGCTATGTATGTGTCGATTCGTTTCATGAGCGAAGGGCAATGCCCCTCCCTAATATATAATGCCCTTTCAGGGCTATCGGTGCGCAGCCCTGAAAGGGCATCATCCCCCAACACAGGGCCCAGCCCTGTGCTTCCACGCCCACCATAAAAGCAAGCCCTGAAAGGGCGGAACACATAAGCGAGGGGCAACGCCCTTCGCTTAGCCATGGCACGTAGCGATAGCCCTGAAAGGGCGACATACCTATACAAAAGAACTCCGTAGCTTACATCTAAAGGCACAACGTTAGGAAGAGCACCCAGTAGCAAACGTCATTGCGAAGGAGGAACGACTGTGGCAATCCCCCAACTACAACGCGCCTTACTGCGAAAGAGCTACAACCGTTCTACCTACGATATGACATTTATCTCCTCGTAGCTTTCGGATTGAACTATGTTTATATTTGGTATTCCTGAACAATCACAGTCATGCGCCAACTTTTTACAGCACTAATCATCACCACTTTCGGCTTCACTCAAGCTACTGCTCAATTAATTAACGGAGTAATCGAAGGAACCACTGCAACCTTAGCCAGAATTAGCGATACAAAGTGTGACTCTTGGGGAAACAGAATATCTGTCGGTTCTGTAAATTGGGACTGCACAAGAACAAGTTGACTTTGACCCTGACCCAGACAAAGAAGTATACGTTCAAGCAAATAGTCAGTTCCTTACGAAATACAGTCCCGAAGGAGAGTTGATTTTTGTAAAAGAGTTCGTTCAAATTGGACTCAACCATCCTTATCCCGAACTAGAAATATTGAATGATGGAGCCATTGTGATTAGCGGCAATGCAGAACTCACAGATTTTGATGCAGGCCCATCAGCTCAGTACCATCCTGAAATAAATGGCCCATCAGCATTTATCGCCAAATACGACCATGCTGGAAGGCTTTTATTTCTGCGCAGTTTTCTTCCAGAAGTTGGAAATGTCGATTCCAAAGTGAAACAGAAAGCGCTTAGGATTGGCAGAAACTCTGAAATCATCATAGCAGGTGATTTCATTGGTACAATTGATTTTAATCCGCTTGCTGGTACTGATATAAAAACTGGAGCGGGAAGTTTTGTTACCAAGCTTGGAATTGACGGAAGCTATATTTCAACTAAAATTATTCCTGTCACACTACCCTATGGACAAGCACGATTAACAGGCATGGTAGTAACAGATTTAGGATCAGTTATCATTTTTGGAGGATTTCGAAACAATATAGACCTTGACCCTGGAGTAGGTCAGTTTCTGCTTCAAGGGCCTAATTGTCAGACTACTGGAATGGGAAATTTCGTTTGCAAACTTTCTGAGAATGGCCAGTTCCTTTCTGGAGGCCAATTTCCTTCTGTCAATTGTGGATCACCAGGAAACTTCATGATACCTGAAATCAGGGGTTCTGATATTTTCATTTACTATAACGGTTTTGGTGATTTAGATATTGGATTGGGAAACGCGCCATCAACGAGCGCTCAGGGCATTTTGAAAATGGATACATCCCTTAATTATCTAGAACACAGGGAGCTACCAGGGTCTTCAGGCCTCTATCAATCAGATTTTTGCTTGACTAAAAACGGCTTCGTATTCACCAGCTACTACGTTTTTCAAACCTCAACATTGGATTACACTATTGGCGGTGGAACGGATTTGCTCCCTTCAGGAACAGGTTATTTTCTTCAATATGATAATGACTACAATTTTATCAGTGGGTTGGTTGGCGAGGGCGTTAATGAGCAGGGGGGAGGCGTTGCTTACAACAAACACTTCGACAGGGTTGAGATAAATTGGCCTTTGGATGGTAGCCTATTATTAAAGGATGAACTCGGAAATGAGATTGAGAGTTTTTCTTCTGCAACCAAAAACCAAGCACTCATGTCTGTTTCAGCATCCTATAATCTATTTGCAGGAACTGTTTTTGTCGATTCAGACCATTCGGGTGATGTGTCTGTAATTGATGCAAAGCTTCCGAATGTTCTTGTAGGATCATTAGGCAATACAGGCTACACTCGATATTCTGTCTCAAATAATGCAGGTGGCTATTTCAATTACCTCGATACTGGAGCATTCGTTACAACTGCAAGCATACCGTTTCAGAGTAGTTATTGGTACATGCAGCCACAATCTATAAGTCAGACTTTTTCAGATTATTCCAATTACGATACCTTGAATAATTTCTTGTTAACGTATGATGTTGCCGTAACAGACCTAACTGTAACTGCATTCAACACCAGAGCGGTTCGCATAAATACAGATGTAGGTCATAAGGTCATTTGCTCAAACATTGGTACTCAAACCGAAACAGTATCGGTTGAGTGGACGGCAGACCCGAACTACACCTTAGTTTCCAGCAACCTACCTTATACAATCAACGGCAGCACCATCACTTGGGGTCAAATTGAGTTACAAGCTTTTGAAACCGCAGAAATAGTAGCTGTTTTCCATAATACCGCAGCAACGGGAAATACAGTCACTAATACGATTGTCGCTATCCCGTCAGGAACTGATCTTGACAATTCGAATAATACTACAACGCTGGTCAACACGGTGATTGGTTCATTTGACCCCAACGATAAACAAGTATTCCCTAAAGAAGCCCTAACCCTTCAAGAGGCAACTGACGGAACATTTCTCGACTATTTGGTGCGTTTTCAGAACACTGGAAACGACACAGCTTTCAATATTTACATTCTTGACACGATTTCCGATTGGCTTGATATAGGAAGTTTCCAAGTCCTTACAGCAAGTGACGACTATCAAGTAACATTCCTTGACTCCAACGTCATTGAGTTCCGATTTACTAATATTCTTTTGCCAGATAGCACCATTGACGAGCCAAATAGCCATGGTCACATTGCCTATCGTATCAAATCAAACGGTGGTCTTTCTTACGCTGATACCATTTACAACGGTGCTTCCATTTTCTTCGATTACAACGAGCCTGTTTTAACCAATTACGCACGGAATTATATTGAGTTGATTACTGGAGTTTCTCAACCACAATCAGAAAAGATTGAGATTTATCCCAATCCTAACAGCGGTATCTTTCAAGTTAGTCCAGCTGGAAATTTGATTATTTATGATGCAACAGGGAGTGAGGTCTATCAAAAATCTGGAACTTCTTCACCAATGCTTGTGGACATTAGCGCCTTAAATAGTGGTGTTTATTTCATTCGTCAGACTACAGACGGCATTTCATTCCACGGTAAGATTTTGAAAGAGTAAACTTCTTGTAGCTCAACTTATTTTTCTCTAATGAAAAGAATGGAATCTGTTACCACATTAATTATTCGTCAGGCAGTTGAAAGTCTAAAAGATTGTCTATTAGCGAGAAAAAAACTAGATGTCGAAAGAGAGTGTGATACTGCTGTCAACGTGCATATACTTTTAGGCGTTGCACTTGAAGGAATTATCAACGATATAGGTTCAACCACAGTCGAAGCATGGGTTTGGGCAGAAATCGAAAAACTCAATCCGCCAGCCAAATGGAAGCTAATAGGAAAATTTGAAGTAGGCAAAAAGACGTTGAATACAGTAATAGAAATTCAGAAACTTCGTAATAAATTGGTTCATCCAAAACTGTACGATATGGGTGATATAGCCATTGCGGTAGATATTACTGGCAAGTACTATAAGATTTCCAAGGATGAGGATATACTTCCAGGTTCTGATTTTACATTGTATGATAAATACTATTATTTTTTCGAGCAGCTCAATGCCTATAGCTCTTTATTAAATACAAAAAATGCTCTTGAGGCTATAAAAGAACTGAATGACAAATTCAATTTTTACCCTCAGGAATGGATTGAAGCTTTTCTAGTTGAAGTAAAAGCACTGTCAGTTAATGAAATCAAATGGGAGAAAGTAGAGATTGCCACAGTCGTTCCTCCTCCGCAATGACGTAGCGAATACCCCTCCCTTTGGGCCTCCGCGAGAAAAAAACCTGAGCGAAGCGAACCTCCTTCCCTTCATTTTCTCTGCGTGCAACAACCCCATGAGCGTAGCATCCAATCCGTGTTTATCCGCGCCATCCGTGGTATCCGCGTGCCATTATTAAGAGCGTAGCGCCCCAAAGCATCCGTCAAACTATTCGCTCTTCACTGGTCGCTGGTCGCCATTCCCAAAGCATCCGTCAAACTATTCGCTCTTCACTGGTCGCTAGCCGCTATCCCCAAAGCATCCGTCAAGCTATTCGCTCTTCACTAGTCGCTTTTCGCTAATCAGCTAATCCCCTAATCAACTAATCCCCTAATCAACTAATTAACCGCTCCCTGTTAATTACCAGTTAATATCCTGTTCAAAAATTCCCCCAAATCCCATATTGTTTTTTCAAAACCAACATTTTACCTTTCGGTCACCTTGTCAAACAAAAGGTTCATAAACAGTTTTAACCCCCTTAATTAACACACCATGAGCTCAACATCAGAAACAGGACATGCCGTCAACCTCGTCAATTTCCAATCCCTCGTCAGTCGGTGCGCAGGTTACGGCTTACGCTACAACCCAACCAACTCACGTATCCAAGTAGCAAGCATGGAAACCATCGGAGATAATGTCGTTAATGCCATTCAAAACATCGCCATTACAAAACCCGCTTGGGACAATGCAATCAACATTCGCCAAACCATTTTTGCAGACATGGTAAAACTCTCAACACGCGTCATCAACGCATTCGATGCCACAGAAAACGTCACAGAAAAACAAGTAGATGATGCACGAACCATCATCCGCAAAATCAGAGGAGAACGTAAATCAAAGAAAATTGTCGACCCATCTCCAGATGACCCAGTACAAATCTCAGCATCGCAACGATCCTTCGCCAATCAGATGCTTCATTTCACAGAACTTATCGGAATCGTCAGTGCAGAACCTAGCTATCTCCCCAACGAGACCGAATTGCAGGTAGCACAACTTCAGGCATTCCAGCAATCAATGGGCAATTCATTCGATGCAGTAAACACCGCCCAAAACCCATATTTAGCAGCATTGGCTACACGAAACAACCTCATGTATGCATCAACAACAGGCTTGGTAGATGTTGCCCTCGAAGCCAAAAAATACGTCAAATCAGTCTCCTCAATCTCAAAAGAAGAATACAACCAAATCTCTGGTATCAAGTTCAGTAGAAAAAAACTATAACCTCTCCCAATACCAACTCAACCCACATCTAGGGGCGTGCCAAGGCACGCCCTTTTTTATTTTTGAAATTCCCTGCACAGGCATGACGTTTCCCTGCACAGGCATGATGTTTCCTTGCTCTCGCATGATGTTTCCCTGCACTTGCGTGATATTTCCTTGCACAGCCATGACGTTTCCTTGCACTCGCATGATGTTTCCCCGCACTTGCGTGACATTTCCTTGCACTCACATGATGTTTCCTTGCAATTGGGTGACATTTCCCTGCACTTGCGTGACGTTTCCCTGCACTCGCACCCCACCCACCATAATTCGCGTGATACGTTCAAAAACAAGCGCGCTATCTCCCTCCTCACGGATGAAATTCAGACCAACGAAATAAATGGGAAAGATGTAGTGCGCAGACTACACGTAAATCAGGGACTAAGTCTTAGCCTACCTTACTCGCAATAAAATCATAAAAATCATCAAACGTAGAAATCGCTTGAAAATCCTCTGAAGTGGTTTTAAAACCGAAATTCTCATCAATGAGAACAACCAAATCCACGTAATCGAGACTGTCTAGGTCGAGGGTCTCGTGCATGTTGGCATCGGCTACAATATCAGCCGCATCGGCTTCAAATTCCTCCATCAGAAAAGCGTTTACGGTGGTTATAATTTGCTGCTTATCCATTTTCAGGGCGCGAACTTACGAATTATCAGGGTTGAATTTGTTCCGCCAAAGCCAAACGAATTGGAGAGAATTGTATTCAATTGTTTATCAACGGCCTTGTTGGGGATGTTGAGTTTGGCGCTGTGCTCGTCTGGCTCGCTGAAGTTGATGTTGGGTGCTACAAACCCGTGCTCCATCATTAGTAGCGAATAAACCATTTCGCTTGCTCCTGCCATCCAACATTCGTGGCCTGTCATGGATTTGGTTGAACTTACCAAAGGGCCATTTTCACCAAAAACCTCGCTGATTGCTTGTGCTTCAAAACCATCGCCAACGGGTGTGGATGTAGCGTGAGCGTTGATGTAATCGACTTCGGACGCTTCCACTTTCCCCATTTCCATGGCCATTTTTAGCGCACGAACCTGTCCATCGACATTTGGGTTGGAGATGTGTTCTCCGTTGGAACTGAAACCGTAACCAATCACTTCGGCCAAGATGTTTGCTCCGCGTGCCTGTGCGCTTTCGAGACTTTCGAGAATAACGGTGGCTGCACCTCCGCTTGGCACCAATCCATCACGACTTTTATCGAATGGTTTAGATGCTTTGGATGGCTCGTCTTCTTGCACAGAGAATGTTCCTATACCATCGAAACTTCCGAAAGCGTATGGGTTTATTTCTTGCGCTCCGCCACAAATAATCTGTTTTTGCAATCCCATTTTAATAAGCAAATAGCCCATTCCGATGGAATGCGAACCGCTGGCACATGCTGCGCTAACGGTAAAGTTCACGCCTTTAAGTTTGAAAATCGTGCTCAAATTCATGGTCACGGTGCAGTTCATAGATTGGAAAATATTTCCTGAACCAATGAGGGTTGTGTCTTTCTTTTCGCGAAGCAGATCCACTCCTTCTATAACGGCACCTGCTGTGCTGTCGTTTCCAAATAGAATTCCAACTTCGTTCTGATTGATGAACTCCTGTGTCATTCCTGCATGTTCCAAGGCTTGCTTAGTGGCAGCAAAAGCGTAAAGTGCCTCTTCGGGCATGTTCTTACGCTCTTTTCTTCCCAATTCCAATTTTAGATCGGGCATTGGAACATTACCTATTAAAGCCGAACGATAACCCATTTCCTTACGAATGGGGTCGAAGATGATACCAGATTTTCCCTCACGGAGAGACGCAACCACGTCCTCGGCAGTTGTGCCAAGGCAGGAGTGAATTCCTCTACCGGTGATGACTACCCGATTCATAGTTGAGCAGTTGATTGGTTGATAAGTTGATAAAGAGATGAAGTTGATAAGAGATTGAGTTGATAAGTTGACAGAGTTGATGAAAAAATAGAGTTAAGAATACTTTTTAGCCGCAGATATACAGAGGTTTTCACAGAGAAAATCCTCTTCTGTGAAAATCTCTCAAACTGTCGGGATAAGCTATGTTTCTGTGGGCTGTTCATGTCAACTCTATCTCTTCGTCTCCTGTCTCTTGTTTCCTGTCTCTTGTTTCCTGTCTCTTGTTTCCTGCCTCTTGTTTCCTAACAAAAAAGTCCTCCGTTAATATTGATGACGTTTCCTGTGATATAGCCAGCATCGTCAGAAACCAAGAACGAAACAGCCGCGGCTACTTCTTCTGGTTTACCAAAACGCCTCATCGGTATCATCCTTGACATCTCTTTCTGATCTAAATCGGCAGTCATATCTGTTTCGATGAAGCCTGGTGCAACTGCGTTTACAGTTACGTTTCGCTTTGCAATTTCTTTTGCTAATGCCTTGGTGGCGCCAATTACTCCTGCTTTTGCAGCTGAGTAATTCACTTGTCCGGCCTGGCCCATCATTCCTGAAACGGAAACCACATTGACAATCCGTCCATACCGCTTTCGAATCATCTTATCTACCAACTTGCGGGTAACGTTGAAAAATCCACCTAGCGAAACGCCTAGTACGTTATCCCAATCTTGCTCCGACATGGCCATAAATAGTCCGTCTTTGGTAATGCCTGCGTTGTTTATAATGACTGAAATCTGCTCGTCTGGATTGGCTTCCATCCAAGATGAAAGTGCTTTATCTGCCCCTTCTCTATCGGCTACGTTAAAACCAATTGATTCAGCTGTTCCACCTACTTCTTCAATCAACTTTACGGTTTCATCTGCTGCAGCAGCATTGGAAGAATAATTGACAAGAATATGCAATCCGTGGTCTTTGGCCAAGCGCACAGATATGGCACGACCTAAACCTCGTGAACCACCTGTTACCAATGCTATTTTTCTATCAGACATAATTGAAATTTATTTCACGCAGCACTTGTCCCGTTTTTTCGGGAGGCGCAGAGATAAAGAGAATTTCTTTTAGCCACAGAAATATACTACCCAACTCTATCCCTTTAATTGATTATCCGTTTGTTACATTCCATTTGTCAATAGCGTCACCCTGAACTTGTTTCAGGGTCTAACCTAGATACTGAAACAAGTTCAGCATGACTCCTTCTGCCAGTTTTATCTCTTATCAACTTCCTTCAAAATATCTCAATCTGTGGGTCATTCTCGTGTAGAAATTCAGACAGTTCTGCCAATTGATGTGAACGTGGTTTGTCATCATCAAATGTTGCCAAATGCTTGCGAACTGTGTCGTAGAACTTCTGACCAGCAACAGACATCTTCGATTTGCAACCTAAGCTATCAACGCCTTGTGCAATGGCAACGGCTTCAATCGCCATTACTTGAAACGAGTTGTCGATGACTTTTTTGGTCATCAAAGCAGCGTTCGTTCCCATGCTCACGATGTCCTGATTATCGTTATTGTTGGGGATGGAATGCACATACATCGGGAAGGAAAGTGTTTGATTCTCTGCCGTTGTTGATGTGGCGGTGAACTGCATTCCCTGAACTCCGAAGTTGTATCCGAGTTTCCCTAAGTTCATGAACGGAGGAAAAATATCGTTTAGCTTGTCATTCATGAGGTAATTGAGTTGTCGTTCGCACAACATGCTCAATTTGGTAATGGCAATCTTCATCTTATCCATCTCCAGGGCCACGTAATCTCCGTGGAAATTCCCACCATGATAAACGTGCTTGTTCTCGAGATCAACAACTGGGTTGTCGTTGGTTGAATTCACTTCATCCAACAGAATTTCTTCTGCATTCTGAACAGTTTCCAAGATTGGACCGATAATCTGCGGAATGCAACGGAACGAATAATATTCCTGCACTTTTTCTTTGATAGGCTTACCGTTTCCAACCTTTTCAATATCCTTGAAAAGTCGGTCTTCGCGCTTGCGTACCAACTTGCTTGTTTCCAAACATCTGCGCATGGCAGCAGCTACTTTCTGCTGACCTTGATGCTTCTTAGCTCGATTCAAAAACTCCGAATAACTATCGTCATACGAACGGACAATCTCGTTGATAACCGCTCCAATAAGCGTGGCCCAACGCAGCAATCGCGTAGCGTAGATCACGTTCAGCAATCCGATTCCACTCATGCACGAAGTTCCGTTCATCATTCCCAGACCATCGCGAAGCTGAAGCTTTACTGGCTCCATTTTCAACTCTTTTAGGATATCTTTAACAGGTCGGATCTCTCCTTTGTAGCGTGCTTCTCCTTCGCCAATCAATCCCAACGCCAAATGCGCCAACTGAACGAGGTCGCCACTGGCGCCAACGCTCCCGTGTTCTGGGATGTATGGATAAATTCCATTGTCGAGGAACAACACAAGTTGATCCACAATTCCCATGCTGATACCCGAACCACCCAACGCGAGTGTGTTCAATCGGTTCAACATAACGGCACGCACATATTGGTCTGGAAGTCCTGCTCCCAAACCAGAAGCATGACTTCTTACAAGATTATACTGAAGCTGCTCAAGCTCCTCGTTTTCAATACGATACTGTGCCATTGGCCCAAAACCTGTATTGATACCATAAATGATTTTATCCTTAGAGAACTCGGTCAGAAACTGAAAACTCTCTTCAACAACAGCTCGCTGCTGAGCCGAAAGCCGCACTTTTTCCTCCTGCACAACAATGCGGAAAAAACTATCGAGTGTAATTGTAGGTCCTATAGCTTGAGAGTTTTGGGTGACCCCTTTTTGAGGGGCTGCGAAGTTAACGTTTAATCAATTTTGTTTCCTATCATTATAGCCCATTCTTTTCTGATGGGTCAGATACTTCAAACTATTTATCTTAATACATTAAAATTCAAACGCTTATGGCTGTTTGGGTTTGCGGTAATCTTCGTTCTGATGGGCTGGAAAGCAAGCCAACTCCACATCGAAGAGGACATCACCAAGACGTTCCCGCGAACTGAGGAGTTTAAAAAGTACGACAATCTATACCGCAATTCTTCCATTTCGGGGAACATTATTGTGGCCATTGGTCCGCTCTCAAAATCTTCCAGTGAAGAGTTGGTTTCCATTGGCGAATCACTTTTGGCGCAATTCAACGGGTTAGATACGGGGTTACTAAAGGCCATTCAGTTTAATTCTAATGCCGCAAAGTTGGAAGAATCTTACGGTAATTACCTACGTTATCTGCCGTATTTTCTAAGTAAGACTGAGATTGACACGCTCTTTGCTGATTTGGCGAGCGATGGCATTGAAACGCGCCTCTCCTCTACTTTGAATAGACTGCGCAGCTACGAAAGTATGGGAACGAAGAAGTTCCTGATGCTAGATCCACTTCAATTGGGTTCGCCCATTTTGAAGCGATTGAGTAAGCTTCAAGAAGGAAACGCATTTAAAATTGTGGACGGTTACACCTTTACGGCTGATGGCGAATACCTGTTGATGGTTGTTAAACCGTCTCATCCGCCTTCAGAAACCGTGGAGAACACACGGTTGGTAGAAGGATTGCAAAGTGCGGTGGATAGTGTTTCTAGTGAACTTACCGAGACCGAAATTCTGTTGTTCGGTGGGCCTGTGATTGCTGTGGGGAATGCTTCACGTATTAAGAAGGATACCAGCTTGGTTTCGTGGCTGGCTGGTGGTCTTATTCTCTTGTTGCTGATTGGCTATTTCCGAAAGATTACCATTCCGATTCTGTTTTTCATTCCAGCCGTTTTCGGACTGACATTCGCTTTGGCAATCATCTCGCTGACCCAGGGATCCATCTCGGCTATTTCGGTTGCAGTTGGTACAATCGTGCTTGGAATTGCCATCGATTATAGCTTCCATTTCTTTAATCATTACCGCGAAACAGGTTCAATCGAGGAAACACTGAAAGAGATCAGTTCCCCAATGTTGTTGGGTTGCGCCACCACCGTTGCGGCTTTCTTCAGCCTCAATTTTCTTCATTCTGATGTGTTGGCCGACTTCGGAACCTTTGCAGGATTGAGCTTGATGGGAACAGCATTTTTCGCTTTGCTTGCTTTGCCGCACATTGCCAGTTGGGCAAAGTTCAAACCAATGGCGGATTCAAAACCATCTGAACCACTGAAATTCAAGTGGAAAGCTTTGATGTTTTTAAGTTTGATTGCTGCAACAATTTTCCTCTGGAATCATGCTGGAAATGTTGAGTTTGAAGACGACCTTAACAAGATTAATTACTTCCCTGAGCATTTGCAGCACGCACAGGATGTGATTGTTGGAAATAGCGACCGTGAAAGTTTGTTCGTGCTTTCGGCTGATGAAAAATTGAGCGAGGCTGTTGCAAAAAGTGCTGGTTTGCAAGAAGCACTCACGGACAGTTCTATTCATTCAACCGTGCTTACGGATGTTGTTCAATCTCCAGCGCAAATCGCTGAAAGCGTAACCGCTTGGAACGGATACATAGCTGAACTAGATGAGGAAATTGAACTCAATCTGTCAGTAAAAGGAACTGAACTTGGTTTTCAACCACAATTCTTCAACGCTTATCAGTATGTGTTCAAACACTTCGAAGTAGCGGACGAGCAATTCTATCAGGATTTCCTACTGAATGACCCAATCTACAGCGAGTTCGTTTTCTTGGGTGATGATGGTTACAACGTGGTTTCTACGGTCAATTTACCGAAAGCCAATCGAGAAGATTTCACATCGAAAGTCAATCAAATTCCTGGTTTGGAAAGCGTTGCGCGCAGTTCACTTGCTCATGACTTGGTGAGCACCGTGAGCGATGACCTGAACTTCATCCTCATCCTTTCATCACTGTTGGTATTCGTAGTCCTTTTACTCACCTACGGACGACTGGAATTGGCCATTGTCACGTTTTTACCCATGGCTGTGAGTTGGGTTTGGATTCTGGGCATTTGCGGTCTCTTCGACATCAAATTTAACATGATAAATGTGGTAGTTACCACCTTCATTTTCGGGTTGGGAGACGATTATTCCATCTTCATTTCAGACGGAATATTGAGCAGATACAAGTACGGAATCGACAAGGTTAAATCGTTCAGAAGTTCAATCATCCTAAGTGCCATAACCACAATTATTGGAACGGGCGTCCTCATTTTTGCAAAGCATCCTGCCTTGAATTCTATTGCGTTGCTGTCCGTAACAGGTATGGTTTGTGTGCTCATTGCCTCGCTCACACTTCAACCTCTTTTATATGATATTCTGATTGATAGTCGAAGAAAACGTGGCTTTTCTCCGCTTGAACTACGCGACCTTCTGCGTGCTGCATTAGCCTTCGGTTGGTTCCTCATCGGTTGCATTATTCTTTCTTCCATTCTCATCATTCTTATTCCGTTGCCACTTTCAAAACGAAGCAAGCAGCGCATCATGATGTCGTTAATTAGCATACTCATCAAAACAGATGTGGACATTATGACCCACGCCAAACAACGGTGGATTAATAAGGATAAACTCGACAAACCAGCTATTCTCATAGCCAACCATGCCTCGTTTGTGGATCTGATGTTGATGATTGGCAGCAGCAATAAGTTGCTGTTGGTTACCAACGATTGGGTTTGGAATTCACCGCTGTTCGGGTTCTTTATTCGTTATGTGGAGTACATCCACGCCAAGGACGAAACTTCGTGGGATTTGGTGAAAATTCAACAAAAAGTAGATGAGGGTTATTCCATTCTCATTTTCCCTGAAGGAACGCGCAGCTTAGATGGACGCATTGGACGTTTTAAGAAAGGTGCGTTTTACTTGGCGGAGCAGTTAAAACTCGACATTCAACCAGTTATATTACATGGTATTCATCACGCTTTGCGAAAGGGCGATTTCTCCGTTCAGAAAAGCCTGATGACCATCAAATACTTGCCAAGAATTACTGCGAATAATGCTTCTTTCGGAATGGGATACCGCGAACGAACCAAGGGAATTTCCAAGTACTTCAAAGCAGAATTCCTGAAGGTGCGACTGGAAGTAGAAACGGCAGATTTCTTTGCAGATAAGGTGCAGCGTTTGTATTCTTACAAAGGCCCAATCCTCGAATGGTACGTGCGTATTAAAATGTTGCTAGAGAAGAATTTTACCGAAATAGTTGAACGCGTGCCGCGAGAGGGAAAAATTTATGATTTGGGTTGTGGCTACGGCTACCTTTCTCATCTACTTGCCATGCAATCGTTTGACAGACAAGTGATTGGATTGGATTATGACGATGAGAAAATTCAGGTGGCGGTAAACAGTCATTATTTAGCTGGAAACTTGGAGTTCGCGCAAGCCAACCTATGCCCCCCCACCCCCCAAAGGGGGGATCACGCCTCCGAGCCAACTAAGTGGGTTTATCCGTTTGACCATGAAGATGGCGTGGATTGTTTCATCATTAAAGATGTGCTGCACTACTTCCCTGCTGTGGAGCAAGAAGCCTTGCTAAAACGCTGTGGCGAGAAGCTGAATGCTGGCGGCACCATCATCATCCGTGATGGCATTGAAGACGAAAAGCGAGAGCATGGCATCACCAAAATGACCGAGGTTTTCAGCACCAAAATCTTTGGCTTTAATAAGGTTGAACACAAACTGGAATTCCTACCTGAAGAACGCGTGATTTCCTTCGCTCAGGAGTTTAATTTGAGCGTGGAACGGCTGGAGAATAAGGCGAGTTCGAATGTGACGTTTGTTTTGAGGCGGTAAAGTCGAATACACACTGAACTCAGTAAATACCGTCATGCTGTCCGCCTCAGGCGGATTAAGCATCCGTTGCACTTGAACAAACAGACCCTGAACTAAATTCAGTGTGACGCACTCTGAGAGGTTTCAGCAACCCGCTGCGGTCATGCTGAACTTGTTTCAGCATCTATTTTGCTCCTAACTTTAAACCAAATGATCAAAGGATACATCTACATCATCAGCAACTATAAGCGAAATGTGCTGTAAATCGGTGTAACTGGCAATCTTGAACAGAGAATACTAAGACATAAGGTTGGAGAAGGTTCAGATTGGGCCAAGAAATACAACTGCAAACACCTATTGTATTTTGAGGATTTTCCAAATATGACACAGGCCATTTCACGGGAAAAGCAATTAAAACGCTGGCATCGGGAGTGGAAGTTCAATCTAATCAGAGAAAACAATCCAAATTTACTTGACCTTGCCGATGGTTGGTTTGACGATGAAATATTGCAGAATGCGAAACTTGGCTTCAACAACCAAGACCAGTAGATACCGTCATGCCGTGCGCCTCAGGCGTATCGGCATCTATCCGTAAAACAGTAAAACAGACCCTGAAACAAGTTCAGGGTGACGGTATCTATGAGGTTTGTGGGTTGGGTCATGCTGAAATCGTTTCAGCATCTGATAAAGGGCAAGCCATGTTTCCTTAAATGAAACTTTCTGTATTCCACGGAACGCGACACAACTTTTGGTATTTACCACATGCAAATCAAGATGTACTTGGAGCATGTAAAAGACCTTCAAAAATATGCCGATAGGAATTTTCCAGAACACAAAACTCGATCAAGCGAATTCATGGGCTACGAAAGAATTTCTGGATATCCGCTTCGTTTTTAATCTTCCTTCACTCCGTAAATCACCGTACCCGCATTTTCTCACGAATGCGAACTTCGCAGTCGAATGGCTGAGAAGGTTTATGACTTCGTAATTATTGGTAGCGGGCTTGGCGGCCTGCAATGCGCCTACATCTTGGCCGACCATGGTTTTAGCGTTTGCGTGCTGGAAAAGAACCAGCAATTGGGCGGTTCATTGCAGGTTTTTAGTCGAGATAAAACGGTATTCGATACAGGCGTACATTATCTGCCTGCGCTGGATGAAGGTCAAGCGCTTCACTCCTACTTCAAGTATTTCGGGCTGACCGAATCTGTGAAATGGAAAAAGATGGACAACCGCTTCGACCAGATTAGCTTTGATGATGGTTCGAAATTCCATCACGCCAGTTCGTGGAATGAATTTGAAAAAACCTTGCTTGCTGATTTTCCAGAAGAAGAAAAAGCTATTCGGAAATATGCAGAAACCATCCGCTCTGTTGTTAAGACTTTCCCCTTAGATGAATTGGTCTATAACGAGCACGACTTAACGATTGACAACGTGCTTGATTTGAATGCCAAGGAATTCATTGATAGCCTGACCGAAAACAGAAAGCTACGAGCCGTCCTTGCTGGCTCCAATTTATTGTATGCTGGTTCGGCAGCTAAATGTCCGCTCTACGTGCATGCGCTTGTCACCAACGGTTATGTGCTAAGCGCTTACCGTTGTGTGGATGGAGGTTCGCAATTGGCGAAAGAGCTGGCAAAACGGATTCGTGCGAAAGGTGGAGAAGTTTTGAGAAGAAAAAAGGTTGTTTCCTTCGAATTGGATAATGGAGAACTGAGAGCCGCGAATACGGAAGACGGAGAGCGCTTTCAAGCCAATAAATTCATTTCCAACATTCAACCACGAGTGTTGCTAAACATGATTGGAAAAGAGCATTTCAAACCTGCTTTTTACAATCGCATGCATAAGATACCGAACACACTTTCCTCCTTCACGGTCAATATCGTTTGTAAGCCTAACTCATTTCCATACCTGAATTACAACATCTATCATCATACAACCGATCATGTTTGGGCCAAACCAGATTATTCGGAAGCAGAATGGCCGTTGCAGTTCATGCTGAACACGCCAGCTTCATCGAAAACGGGGGAGTTTGCCGAAGGCATTTCTATCTTAAGTTATATGCGCTTTGACGAAGTGGAAAAATGGAAAGACAGTCACAAGACCATCGTTTCGCCCAGCGAACGACCTTCTGATTACGAACTATTTAAAGCAGACAGGACGGAGAAACTACTGGCTGCCGCTGAAAAGAGGTTTCCAACTATCAGAGATTGTATTCAAAGTGTTCATGCATCCACTCCACTCACTTACCGCGATTATATTGGTAGTGATGATGGCAACATGTATGGAACGGAAAAAGATTTCCGCAAGGGAATTGCAAACTTCATTGCACCGAACACAAAAATCCCCAACCTTTGGCTCACGGGGCAATATTTGAACTTACATGGCATAATGGGTGTTACGGTCAGCTCCATCATTACGTGCAGTCAATTTTTAAATAAGAAAGAACTACTTGAACGAATAAAAGGAAGCAAATGAAACATTTCGATGTTCTAGTAATTGGTGCTGGCCCGTCTGGTACCGTTGCTGCATCTCACCTTATTGATCAAGGATACAGCGTGATGATTGTAGAAAAACAGGAATTTCCGCGCTACGTGATAGGCGAAAGTCTATTGCCGCTTAGCATGGAACATTTCGAAAAAACGGGGCTTCTTCCAGCCTTAAAGGAACAAAATTTCGAAGTGAAATCGGGAGCACTTTTCATTAAAGACGGTAAGGAGTTCCGCATTTCGTTTGACGACAATTTTACGCCAGGTTGGACTTGGGCTTGGCAAGTTCCGAGGCGGCAATTTGATAAGACCTTAGCCGATGCAACTGAGAAAAAAGGAGTGCAAATTATATATAAAAGCACGCTGAATAGCATTGATTTCAGCGACCCCAGCCTTGTAAAATACACGGTGGACAAGCCCAGTGGATTTGAAGATTTCAGTGCTAGTTTCGTTATCGATTCTAGCGGTTATGGAGGCGTTCTGACCAAGATGCTCGACATTCCAATGCACGTGTCGCCAACCAGCAATATGGCGGTCTACGCAAAACTGAATGACGACACGCGGGAGAAATATGCCACGCCCATGCAAATCTCGTTTGATGTTCTTGAAACCGACCTTTGGCTGTGGGTGATTCCCTTCCACAACGGCAACACATCGTTAGGTTTTGTTGGGAACAAAAAATATTTCGAGGGTTTTAAGAAAGAAGGCGCAGATATCACCGAAGAATTTCAGAAGATGTTCAATCGTTCTGCCAAGTTCAAAGAGCGTTTTCAAGGACGGAAACTGCTTTTTGAACCAAAAGTGCATGCCGATTATTCGCGTTCTTCAGACAAGTTTTTTGGCGACCGATATGTGCTCACAGGCAACACCACCGAATTCCTCGACCCCGTGTTTTCTTCTGGTGTAGCCTTCGCTACAGAATCAGGCTATGTAGCTGCGCAACTCGTTTCTAAGCAGCTGAAAGGCGAAAATGTAGATTGGCAGAAGGATTACGTTGAGCATTTGGAATATGGAATTGATGTATTCCGAACCTACGTGGGAGAACTAAAACATCAGGA
>Ga0105051_10003862_pt1 | contig 17828 bp, 14 predicted proteins | sample FRY02_FD_78383 | JGI IMG/M metagenome (GOLD analysis project Ga0105051, IMG submission 78383) | Freshwater microbial communities from Lake Fryxell liftoff mats and glacier meltwater in Antarctica - FRY-02 (megahit assembly) | ecosystem: Environmental > Aquatic > Freshwater > Ice > Glacier... | reverse complement strand
GCAGTCTCGACGAACGTTGCTCCGCCGAGACTGCTTTTTGGACTCCCATTGGACGCAGGAGTAGATGCCTCAAAAAATCCCCCATGCTGGACAGATGCCACTAAAATCCGAGAAGAACCCCGCAACAAGCATCGCGACGAAGGTACCCAAAAAAAGCCAATTCAAACTGTCTCGACCCGAGGCAACTCCCATCGTGTCACGGATCGGCCGAATAACGTAGTATCCACCGAGGATGCAGAAGAACCATGCAAACGCGAAAAACGATATCAAACGGTTGGCATGGGGATTGGCGTTCAAAATGACCGTCTGCTCGATTCCGGTTTTGATTTATGAAATCCAGGCGATCAGTTTGCCAAACATCGAACCGCTGAATGGATTCGCGCGAGTCTGATAGATCAATTTCCCTGGACCGGTATAACGGTTAACGAGACCTTCCCCGGAGAAATAGGAATCGACGGTACTGCTGGTCGCTTTCACCAGTTGAAACTGTACGGTGTCGCTGAACGCGACCACAAATCGGTTGTCGACCACAAACGATTCACCATCGCCCAATTCGCGATAGATCACTGAGCCGTAAGTCGAGCAAAAAATATCGCCTTCGCCTTGCGTGTGCATCACATAAAGCCCTTTCTTCGCCATCACGCCTCGAACACCGCCGTACTTAAAATCGATGACGACCGATGGCTCGTTCGCAAGATAGCTTCCCTGGGACAAGAAATATCGTGTCCCGTCGGAAATCTGAAGATGAACGATGTCGCCTTGAAGTCGAGGCGCGAGAATCAGCGATTGGTCATCGCGTTTGGCGCGGAAAACGGTCGCGAAAAAACTTTCCCCAGACATCAGATTGCGCAGGCCACCCGTGAATCCTTTGCCCGTTTGTCCGCCGGCGCGAGCCGCAATCTCGATTCCCGTGGTCATGGAGATCATTGACTCAGGCTGAGCGACGATGGAATCGTTTTCGCTCAAATCGAGGTTCAGCGTTGCAAACATCGGCCGGTGACCGATTTCAAAATTCATGAGTGCTGGCTCATCAATCGATGGCTATTCCACATCGGGGCTATACTTCTGTTTGAAAATGTAGCCAACAACGCCCACGACCATCATGATTCCAAGAAATATGAAAAGCGCCACCAAGCGGGACACACCCAGCACTTCCGCAATCGACGTCACGATGATGTCGTAAATCAAGATGCGAAAGAACCAGCGAAAAATCTCGCCAAGCCCGCCACGGCCCAGGGGCATGGATTGTTTGAGCGACAGCATTAGCTTGGCCTTCAAAAGTAAGTGCGATGAGCGATCTTCGTTGCGCAAGAAGGTTAGCCGCGATCGCTATCGAATCGCAATAGGAGGTGCGATTGAACCGTATCTCCGTATCTCCGTATCTCCGTATCTCCATCGCTCCTGGTCAGCATCACCAGGCTTGAAAATTCCACGGCCCCGGTCCCGACTGTCCTGGTGGCTGGTGAATGAATCCGCTGCTTCGGGCCAAGGCGACCAAATCGCCTGATCCTCGGGTGTCGATGATTTCAACGGCGGCCCCATCGATGGTTTTGACGAGGCGATACCAGTGAAGTGGCAATGTTTGTTCGGTCCGGCCTGTCGCAAGCACCGAGCTTGTTGGCTGGCACCCATCCGTTTGCCCGCTTTGTTTCGCGAGCAGCGGAATTCCGAAATGTGTCATGCAGACAATCGCGCTGACCGGGTTGCCGGGCAAGCCAAGGATCAATTGTCCCGTCGACGAAACGGCACCAAGAATGGGGCGTCCAGGACGAATCGGAAGGCGGTGAAACACGGTTTCCGCACCAAGGTTCGCGATCACGTCAGGCACATGGTCGTAATCACCTTTGGACACGCCACCGGTCAAGATGACGGCATCACTCTGGCTGAGCGCTTCGACCAGTCGTTGCTTCAATTGCTCTGCATCGTCGAGGCACCGGGTTGGTGGCGAACAATCGATCCATGGCCGCGTCGCACAGACTGCTGCGATCGTGGGACCGTTGCTGTCACGAATCTGCCAGGCGGCAGGCGACGACTTTGCATCCAGCAGCTCGTTTCCGGTGACGATGATCGTGACGCGAACGCGACGTCGCAAACCAACTTGCCAAGCACCGAAGTTTGCTGCCGCGGCAACGGACGATGCCTTAAGGAGCGTTCCTTCTGCCAGGATCACGGCACCCGCTTTGCCATTCTCGCCTGTGACGCGAATGTTGGCCCCCGCAGTCGTTGCTCGAGCAAGTTCAAGCCAAGCCACTTGATCGCGAGACGACTCCTCGGTGTGTTCGCGGATCACAACCGCTTCGGTTCCGTGCGGAATCACTGCGCCCGTAAAAATACGAATGGCGGTTCCGGGGAAAAGCGTCGCCGGTGCCTGACCTGGCTGTGCCTCACCCGAAACTCGAATGGCCGGGCATCGCAGATCGCTCACACGAATTGCATAGCCGTCCATCGCTGACACATTCGCCGCAGGGCTGTCGCGGTCCGCGATCACGGGTTCGGCGAGTACGCGGCCTGCAACAGGCTCCGCCGTTTCGATCCCTACGACAGATAGCCTTTCGGCTAACTTGTTAACCGCGTCTTCCGGGTTAGTAAATGATTCCACGTGATGCCTTACTAAGAAAGCTGGTCTGGTGTGTTGATGTTGCGCAGCGCAAGACTTGGTAGCGAAACTGCGGTAAATGATCTTGTCGACAGCCACGCTCGCAAACTACGACGCGGCGAAGCAACGACTCGCTCAAGCTCGGATTTCAGCGAAACGGGGTAGATGGCAACCAAGGGGTGCGGCACTCCTTCATCGAATGTGGCGCAGGTTGGCTGATGAGTGTCGGCGGCGTCGATCAGTTGTCTCAGATGATCTGCGGTTAGATCCGGCATGTCGACGGGGGTGATCAGAACCAAATTGCGGCCACACTGTTCCGCATAGAAGACAGCGGAATAGACCGCCATGGCTGGCCCCATCGACGCCTCCAGGTCTGGGATGAAAGCGACGCTCTCCCGCTCGATCGCTCTGCCCGATGTTGCGACTAGATTTACAACGTTGTGCAGCCGCTCGATTGCGTGATCAAGAAAGGTCAAGCCGCTAGGAAGCACGAGCATCGCTTTATCGCTTCCCATGCGAGAGGACTTACCACCTGCGAGTACCACACCAAGCAGAGTGGGAGCGAAGTGTGATTTAATGGATGCCGATCCGTTCAAGCCAGCTCTTTCAATGCCGCAATCAAATCTCTCATCATCTGAAAACGATCACTCGGCTTCTTTTGCATTGCCTTCATGACAATCGCGTCCATCTCCGGCGTAATGCCCGCATCAGGCGCTCGCTCGCTTGGTGGAGGCACTTGAGCATGCTTGATGTTGTCAAACGTCTCATCAATATCTTGACCCCGAAACGGCTCGCGGAGTGCAAGCGATTCATAAAGCACAACGCCCACACTAAACATGTCGGTGCGTTCGTCGATCCCTCGTTTTCCATCAACTTGTTCGGGCGACATGTAAAGCGGAGTTCCGGGGCGCTGCCCACCGGCAGTCAATGTCAGGAGTTGGCCTTCGGACTCTTTGGTTTTATCGGTTGCGAGCGAACTTTGTCGCACGGGCTGATTGTCATCAGGGTGCCCCCACACCTTGGCGACACCCCAGTCGAGCAAGACAACTTCGCCGAAGTTTCCTACCCAGATATTTTCCGGTTTCACGTCTCGATGGATCACACCCCGCGCGTGGGCGTAAGCGAGCGATTGGCAGATTTGAGATACGATCTCGATACGTCGGATCAAAGGAAACGCGGCAACGGTCGCTTCATCTTTTCGAGCAATCCGCTTTAACGCTTCAAAGAAATTCTCTCCCGAGATTCGCTTCATTGTGAAATAAAGGCCCCAGAAGTCATCGTCGCCGATCTCGTAAACAGGCACCGTTCCAGGGTGTTGCAATTGAGCCGTGACGCGAGCTTCCCGAAGTAGACGTCGGCGTTCCTCCCGGTTGCCAGCTTGCTCAGGAAGAAGTGTTTTAATGGCGACGGTTCGACCGATCACGGAATCAAAACCGCTGCGGAGCAGAGCGTTTCCACCCCGAGCCATCTCTCGCAAGTTTGTATATCGCTTGCTACCCACGGGCGGCCGACTGGGCAAGTCAGGATCCGTTCCAGAAAGAATGATCGCGGGTTCCAACTGATTCCCTTTCGAAGATGGAAGTCTGAAAAGCAAGAACCCGATATCGCTTTCGCAACATCGGGTTCTTGAATCTTAAAAACAGGCCTGGATGGTTAAGCCGGTTGAGTCACGTCCGCGGTGCGAACGGTTGCAATGATGGCGCTAGCCACCATGTAAGGATCCGCGTTACTGGCGGGACGACGATCTTCCAACCAACCCTTCCAACCGTGTTCGACGGTGAAAATCGGAATACGGATCGATGCACCGCGGTCCATCACACCGTAGCTGAACTTGTCGATCGACTGCGTTTCATGCAGGCCCGTCAAACGCTGATGGTTATCGGCACCGTAAACGTCGATATGCTGCTTGATTCGCGGTTGGAACGCGTTGCAGATGATGTCGTAAACTTCTTTGCTTCCGCAGGTACGAAGCGTCGTGTTGCTGAAGTTGGCGTGCATACCGCTACCGTTCCAGTCACCCTTGACTGGCTTGCAGTGATAATTGATAGCCAAACCGTACTTCTCCGCAGTTCGCTCAAGAAGATAGCGAGCAACCCAAATTTCGTCCCCGGCACGCTTAGCACCCTTGGCGAAAATTTGGAATTCCCATTGGCCTTTCGCCACTTCGCCGTTGATGCCTTCGATGTTGAGTCCAGCTTGAATGCAGAGCTCAAGATGCTCTTCGATCAAGTCACGACCAACGGCTCGCTCGGCACCGACGCTGCAGTAATAAGGACCTTGAGGTGCTGGAAAACCTTCTTTCGGGAAACCCAGTGGCTTCTGAGTTTCAGGATCCCACAAAAAATATTCCTGTTCAAAACCGAACCAGAAATCGTCATCGTCATCATCGATCGTCGAACGACCGTTGGTGCGGTGAGGTGTCTTGTCTGCGTTAAGAACTTCACACATGACCAACCAGCCGTTGCCGCCCAAGCGATCCGGATCTGGGACGCAAAAAACGGGCTTCAAAAGCATGTCCGACTTACTACCGGACGACTGCTGCGTGCTGGAACCATCAAAGGACCACATCTTGGCATCTTCAATGTTGCCGCTGAAATCGTCTTCGACCTTGGTCTTACTGCGAAGCGTCTGGGTCGGCTGATAGCCGTCGAGCCAGATGTACTCTAACTTGGATTTTGCCATGTAAACGGTTCCCCTAATGATTCCCAAAGATGTGATTGAAGGACGCCCGCCTTAGCAACAGTACATTCCGCTGCCGATGCGCTTGTCATGCCTAACGTCTTCTACCTACCACCGCAGAAGCACACCGCTTGCAGGCCACGCTCGTTCCAAACCACAACGATTCTCTCGGAGGGACGGGGACGACCGAACCGACTCGCAAAACCTCTCAAAACATAACCGATTTTCACACAGTTGAAAGAGTCTGCGCTCGATTTTCCAAGCGCGATTAAACCACTGCCGATCGTGGCTGTCGTCGGCGGCCATTCCGATTCGCCCCTAAATCAAATCGTAGGGCTGGTCTCTGCGCGACTTACTGGTTCAAAACCAAAGTACGGTCCTCAACGCATCCCGGTTCGCGCAGATGGCCTCCGCCAAGCCAAACGTAGGGAAAGGGCAGGCACCCGGAGAAAGCCGATCGCCAATGCCAGAAATCTTCAGGGAACCACGATGTTGGCTTCCATGGCGAGCCGACTGAGCATCTCGCGAAGACGAATTTCAATCTCCTTCATGAGCGGATCCGAAAGCCCCCTAAGTGGCCGTTCAGCGCTGACGCAAATCGCCTCTCCAAATTCGATGACCGCGTGAAGAGGACTTGGGTTCGTCGATTTGCCAATGAACCCTTCCTGCATTCGTTCCAGCGTTTCCAGGATTTGGGTATCCGTAACCGGGTTCGTCAACAGGTAACGATCGGGGTACGAGTAAAGCTGCTGCGCAAACTCGATGCCATCAACCATGTGCAACAACGCAACCTTTTCGCTGCCAGCGACCTTCCCTTGCAACAGCGGCGAGATGGTTGAACGCAATCTCCGTACTCGCGACAGCGGATTTGACTCCGGCTCAACGCTCAGTTGGAAATGGGTTTCCGCTGACGTGAGGATCTGTTCCACCAGTGAGTTACGACGTTCAGCGAGCGAACCCGTTTGAGCCCCGCCCAAATACAAGGTCTCGCGCGTCGAAAGCAGCGCGTCGGCGAGTGCCTTGATTCGATCGACAAGATCGATGTGGACCCGTGGTCTCCAGCCCAGACGACGCTCAAGATCGGTAGCTGTCTGGTCGCCCCACTGCTGAATGTCGCCCTTAAAGAGATACTTGATACCTACGGGATGGACGACAACTTGGCGATCATATTCTTTCATTCGCCGCTTGGCTGCTGTTCTCGCGATAAATGCGACTCCGTCAAGCAAAGGTTGCAACACGTCATTGGTTCGATTGGTCGTGCCTTCGGGGAAAATGATCAGCGGTCGCTTGGCATGGGTCAAAATGTCGATCGCGGTTTCGAGCGACTGACGATCAGGGCCTTCGCGAAACAAACTGAAGCCCCCCATTTTTTGAATCGCAAACGCATCCAACCACGACTTCGCGAAAAGATGCCAACTCGCGATCGCATGCACATGGATCCCCGTTTCTCTTGCCGGCCAACCAAGCGCCAGCGGGTCGGCATACCTGCAATGATTCGGCGCCAGCAATATCGCGTGGCCGGCGGAGAGCGAAGAACGCAGGCGATCAAGGTTGCGGCATTCGTAGCTGACCACGCCATCATGCCGGCGCAGGTACCAATCGACAATGCGGAATCGCTGAATGAATGCTGGCCAGAGAGTGCCACGATGAGGGGGCACGAACTTATAGGGTTTGTCAACAATGACAGTCATCAGCGAGCACTAACCATGAAGAAGGCGATCGAAAACGAACGATTCGCCACATTCTACAGGCCCAAGCGTTTCACCGTCAGCGACGCGAACAGGAGTCGCCAACCCGCTCAGTAAACGTCTCGCACGTATCGCTTCGACGCCGTAAACTTTTTGACATACTGAATCGCTTGGTCCTCTGGCATGCCGCCGTGTTCGGCAACAATGCTTACCAGAGCACGGTCGACGTCGGATGCCAGTCGTGAGGCGTCGCCGCAAACAAAGAAATACGCACCACGCTCCAGCCAGCTCCAAAGTTCTTTGCCGCTCTCTCGCATCCGATCCTGCACAGAGACCTTCTTGTCGCCATCGCGGCTGAAAGCGGTGTTGAGCCGCGTCAGAGCTCCGACGGCCAAATAGTCCTCCAGCATTTCCTGATAAAGAAAATCATACGCTTCACGCTGGTCACCGAAGAACAAATCTTCCGCGATGGCCTTTGAGAGCGACTTGGGCGAGCCGTTGATGCTGCTGATCAATTCGCCGCTGCTGGCACCGATGGCCTTAACCAACTCATTCACGAGCTCAGGACAATTGACGGGGAGAACGCCGAGGGCATCACCCGCTTCGTACTCCAACTCCGGCGATTACTACGACCAGACCAGCGGCGGAACCCCGGGCACGAGCGGCATCCCATCGACCAGCGATGCTCAGTTTTTCTACGCCCAGTACCCAATGCGTTTCTAAGTTGGTCGTCTGAGCGAATCGCATCTTGCGAGAATTGACTGAACGAAACCGATTCCATTTGAAGCCTTGCGATGAGAAATCATCGCAAGGCTTTTCGCATTTGTACGATGTTCGGCCCGCTGCGGCTTCTCGCAATTCTGCCGGAACGAATACTGCATTGGAGGGTTTGAAGTGGGTGCCCGAGTGGTTTCTGCGTTCGGGGAGCGTTAAGTTACAGGTTCATTGTTTCCGGTCACCGTTGCGCCAAAAGTAAGCTCGTGCCGATGTTTGAACGACAAGAATCATTGCTGGAATGCGTCAGTGCGGTGGCAAAGCGTTATCGAGCAACGCGATTTTGGTGGTCCATCGCGATCATCGCGACAATCGCTTCGCTGACGGGATACTGGTTGAGAGGCCAGGTCCTTGAAGGTGTCGTCCCGGGCTCTCAAGCGGCGACGGTGTTGCTTGGCTTAACGGCAACCGCAGCGATCGTTTCTTTTGTTTGCGTACGGTTGAGCTATCGCAACCCTCGCTGGATCGCCACCAAGATCGAGCATCGCTTTCCAGGATTGCAGCAGCGGTTATTGACGGCGCTGAGTCAACCCAGACCTGCGGATGGCCAAGAGCTTGGTTTTTTGCAGAGACGAGTTATCTCCGACGCCTATCATCATTCGGTCACGCATCGGTGGTCCGAAGCGGTGCCGAAAGGGGCCGCGATCCTGAGCCGATTAAGCGGTGCTTTCTCGCTGCTGGTCTTCGCTCTCGTTGTCGCTTTGCTGATGCTGTCGTCTCCCCAACAAAAAGCGACGGCGCGCGGGCAATTGTTTACGGCTCCTGAGATCACGATCGAACCAGGCGATGCCGAGGTCGAGAGGGCAAGTGGATTGGTGATCAGTGCCCGCTTCCCCTCCGCAAACACGCTGCCGGATCAGCTTGATTTGGTCACGCTGGACGATGCTGGGGTCGAACAGAAAACCGGGGGCGAACAGAAAATTGCGATGTCGCAGAGTCTCGCTGACCCCATTCTCAGCGCGTATGTGGCATCGATCGAGAAACCATTTCGCTATCGAGTCGTGGCACCCAATTGGCAAAGCAAAGAATACTCGGTGGATGTCTTTGAGTTTCCTCGCCTTGTTCGCGCTGATGCTTCGCTCGACTATCCAAAATACACGGCGATGGATTCCAAAAACATCGAAGACACCGTTCGTCTTTCGGCCGTCGAGGGCACCAAGATTCAGTGGGTATTGTCTCTTAACAAACCAGTGGCTCACGTTGCGATTCGGAACACCGATGGAACGAAGCAAGAGCCAACGGTCATTGGCGACCTTGGCAATCAATTGCAATTTGATGTGACGTTGTCCGAGACCCAGCGCTGGACCATCGAACTGACCGATAACAAAGGACGCAAGAACAAGTATCCGATCACGCTTGATGCGCGCGCGATCCCCAATCGCTTGCCAGAATTGAAGATCGTTCGCGGAGGTGACATCGTCGCTTCGCCGCTGGAGGAAGTGTCACTGGCGGCAACCGCCGAAGATGATTTCGGCCTCGTCCGCGCAGGCATCTCTTATCAGATGGCAGACGGAAAGCCTCAAGACATCACGCTCGCCGAATCCGTCTCACGCGGGATCAAACAATCGCTCGATCATCTTGTGGAGTTGGAACGGCTAAACGCGGAGCCCGATCAGTTGCTGTCGTATCACTTCTGGGCCGAAGATTATTCGCCTGGGGGAGAGGTGCGCCGAACGCAAAGCGATTTGTACTTTGGAGAGATCCGTCCGTTCGAGGAAATTTTTCGCGAAGGGGAGTCACCCGCCGGCGGCGAATCACCACCCGGCCAAGGCGCCTCGAAAGAAACCGAAGAGCTTCTCGAACTGCAAAAGCAGATCATCACTGCGACATGGAAAATCGCTCGCAACCCAGCGGATGCAAAACAAATCAAGAACTTTGATGCCGATGCGCAGTTGCTCGAAGAGTCGCAGGGACAGGCGATAGCGATGGCTGAGGAGATGGCATCGTCAGCAGAAGACAACGATACAAAAGAGTTATTGCAGACATTGACTGGCCATATGCAAAAAGCCGTTGTCAGCTTGCGTGAGGCCGGAGCAAGAGTGACCAAGCAACCACTCGATGCCGCATTGGTTGCTGAACAAGCCGCCTACCAGACGCTGCTTCAATTGCGAGCTCGAGAGTTCCAAGTCAGCCGCTCGCGTCAGCAAAAAGGTCAATCAAGCGGCAGCGCCTCGTCAAAAAAACGTCAGCAACAGCTCGACGAACTGAAATTAAAGAATGACGAGAATCGATACGAAACACAGTCGCAAGCAACCGACAAAAATACCGACGATGCTCAACGCGAAGATCGGCAGGTTCTCAATCGGCTCAAGGAACTTGCGCAACGACAAGAGGATATCAACGAGCAACTGACACAGCTTCAATCCGCTTTGCAACAAGCCGAAGATGAAGCGGCGAAGGAAGAAGTCCGTCGTCAACTAAAGCGTCTTCGCGAACAAGAACAAGAGCTGCTTCGTGAAGCCGATGAGCTTGCCGACCGCATGCAGCAACCGGAGAATAGTCAGTCGATGAGCAAACAAGCCGAGCAGTTGGAGGAGACTCGCGAGAACCTTCGGCGATCCAGCGAAGCATTGGAAGAAAACAACGCTGCGGAGGCCCTCGCCGCGGGAACGCGTGCGGAACGACAGCTTGATGAGATGAGCGAAGAATTTCGCAAGCGTGCCGCGGGCGAGTTTGATGAAACCGTTCGCGAGATGCGATCCAAGGCCCGTGAGCTCGAACAGGCTCAACAACAACTTGGCGAGCAGATGGAACAGCTTTCCAATACCAATGAGCCTGGATTGCGGTCCGGCGGCGATCGTGAAGCGATTCAGCAATCGCTGAAAGAACAGCAGGCGGCGCTGAACGAGTTGATGGAGAAAGTCCAGCAAACCGTTGAAGAAGCCGAACCTGCGGAGCCGCTACTTGCGCAGAACTTATACGAAACGTATCGAAAGACGCAACAAAACCAACTCGAAAAAAGGATCCAGGACACGGGTGAGTTGCTTCGTCGTGGACTCGATCCGCAGGCTGAGCAACTTCAGCAAAGCGCTCAGGCGGCGACGAGTGAGTTAAGGCAAGATCTTGAGAAAGCCGCCGACTCGGTCTTGGGTAACGAAGAGAAGGCGCTGGAACGAGCGCTGGGTGAATTGGATCGCCTGGAGCAAGCGTTGCGTTCGGAGATGAACAACGCCAATGGCGATTCGGCCGAGCAACCAGAGTCTCCCGGTTCGACGCCATCGTCAACCGAATCGAATGATCCCCAAACAGCGACTGCCGGCAATCCACCGAGCGGCAATCCACCGAGCGGCAATCCACCGAGCGGCAATCCACCAGGTGAACCTCAGCAGCGAGAAGGTCAGGCGAACGAACGACAACCAGGAGAGTCTCAAGAAGCGACTCCGGGTCAAGGTCGCGGTGGATCCAGCGAAGGTGAACCCGGCGATCAACCCTCAGGTCAAGGGCAGCCAGGTCAAGGGCAGCCTCAGGGACAGGCGAGGGAAGGAGAACCAAGTGCAGCACCGGGGAGAGCTCGCGGCAATGGCGGAATGCTTGAGCAGATGGGTCAGGGCGGCGGGTCCTTGGCATCACCGATTACCGGTAGCGGATTTCGTGAGTTCTCCGATGGACTTCGCGATGTTGAGGAGATGGTTGGTGACCCCGCGCTTCGACAGGAAGCGGCGGCGATCCGCGATCGAGCTCGTCAGATGCGACTTGAACTCAAGCGACACTCGGAACAACCGCAGTGGTCTCTGGTGGAATCGATGATCGCGAGGCCGCTGCGAGAATTGAAGATGAAAGTTTCCGAAGAGCTGTTGCGACGATCCTCGGATCGAACGGAACCGGTGCCGATCGATCGTGATCCGGTGCCGAAGGAATTTTCAGGGGCGGTGAAACGATACTACGAAAGCCTTGGGAGCGGACGCTGATGCCGATATCCGGCAACTTGCTTTGGGGAGCTCCTGATTGGGCTTTGCCAGCGATTGCGATTGCGGTCGTGCTGGCCATGATCGTCGTGTGGAATTACGGACTCGGTCGTGCATCACGTTTGGTCTACGTGGCTGCCTTCTTGTTAAAGGCAGCGGCGATTGCGCTCGTCGCTTTTTGTTTGCTGGATCCGATGCGAACCGGTACACGTCCGCGACCTCAGGCGAACCTTTTTCCACTGTTGGTGGACGACAGTCAAAGCATGGCAATGCGATCAAACGCGAGCGGCCAAACGCGTGGTGAGCGGGTCGAAGCATTGCTTGATACAAAGGCCTCGTGGAGAGTTCGCTTGGCTCAGAACTTCGATGTTCGACCATATCGCTTTGCATCGCGACTTGAAGCCACACCGGAATCAAAACCGCTGACACTCGAAGGCGAAGCGTCCGCATTGCCATCGAGTCTGCTGGCTTTGAAGGAAAGATTGCGAGATCGCCCCGTCGCGGGTGTGTTGCTGTTTACTGATGGCAACAACACCGACGACCAGCTTTCGCAAGTCGATTGGTCATCGTTTGGGTTCCCTATTTATCCGGTGATTGCATCGAATGAAGACGTTCCTGGTGATCTTCGAATTGCTGCCATCAGCGTTTCACAATCGGACTTTGAGACCGCACCGGTGACGGTCAAGGTTTCGCTTGCCAGTCAGCAGATGGCGTTGCTTCCGGTCATTGTGCAGTTGCAAGAGGAGGCCACCCAGAAAACGATTCAAGAACAACGCGTCACGCTTGAGAGTGACGGCAATGCGAAGTCGATCACGATTAAGTTTCGACCGGAGAAGCCAGGCGTCGGATTTTATCGCGTCGTTGCTTTTCGCGAATCGGATCGTGAGGCGGTCGAGAAAGAAGAGGTGATCTCCGAGGCGACGTTTGCGAATAACTCACGATGGTTGGTGATTGATCGTGGGCAGGGACCGCACCGGATTCTTTACGTCAGCGGCCGACCAAACTGGGAATTCAAGTTCATTCGCCGCGCCGTTCAATCCGATCCTGAAGTTAAGCTCGTCGGCCTGCTTCGCATCGCCAACAAAGAGGCAAAATTCAGTTTTCGTGATCGCGAGGTGAGCGGCACAAATCCGCTGTTCGCGGGTCTTGGTGACAACGAGGAAGATGCTGCTGAGCAATACGATGAACCGGTGATGTTGCGATTGGGTGTTGAGGTCAATGACGAATTAAGTGCGGGGTTTCCAAGAACGAGCGAAGAGTTGTTTGGATATGAAGCCGTCATCCTGGATGACATCGAGCCCGAGTTCTTTACGCAAGACCAGTTGCTGATGCTCCGTCAATTCGTCGCCTTCCGCGGTGGCGGTTTGCTGATGCTCGGTGGACAAGAGTCATTTGATGCGAATCGCTTTGCGGCCAGCCCGCTGGGCGAATTGTCACCTGTCTACGCGCCTCGCCGCAGCGACGAAACGGCGACGGATAACTATCGCCTGGAGATGACGAGAGAAGGTTTGTTGCAACCATGGTTCCGGCTTCGGGAGACCGAAGACAGCGAGGCGGAGCGGTTCAAAGAGATGCCAAGCTTTAACACGCTCAATCCCGTGGGTGAAGCAAAGCCGGGGGCGGTTAAATTGGCGACGGTTCGTGATGGCCAAGGGCGAGTCATGCCGGCACTGGTGATGCAGCGTTTTGGCAAGGGCAAGACTGCGGCTTTAACCTTGGGCGATAGTTGGAAATGGTCGATGCGTCGCCAACCCGGCGACAAAGACGACCCCGCTAGGTTATGGCGACAAATGATGCGGTGGCTGGTGAACGATGTTCCGGTTCGCGCGTCTGTTCGCATCGAACCCGGTGGCGCTGGTGATGGCCAAGTCTCGATTGTCACGGAAGTTCGAGACGAATCTTATCTGCCGCTTGACAATGCCAAAGTGGAAATCGAAGTCATGCGAGTGTCAAATCAAAACGACAAAGAATCAACGCCTTCGATGTTGATCGCTCAAAGTGATGACTCGCTCGCCGGTGCCTACAAAGCCAATTACTTCGCGAGCGAATCGGGAGGGCACTTGGCGAAGGTCCGCGTGACCTCCGAAGACGGCAGCGAGATTGCCTCGACTCAATCAGGCTGGGCGGCTCAGCCAGGACAAGCCGAGTTCCGGCAATGGGAAATCAACCGCGAGTTGTTGCAAACGATCGCTGAGCAAACCGGTGGTGAGATCATTGATGACCGCAGCTTGGACGGTTTTGTGGCGGATTTAAATAATCGCAAGGTACCGGTGTCGCAAGTTTGGACCTATCCGGTTTGGCATCGGCCATGGGTGATGTTGATGGCGATCCTTTGCCTTTGCGGCGAGTGGGGCCTGCGTCGTTGGAAAGGTTTGTCATGATCGAAATTACAATCACCTACTTATACTCCGGCAGATTCACCCGTGTCGGCTCTCTCAGAGTCGCCACACCCAATCTTTTTCGCATTGCATCGCTGTTGACGTTGCTGTTGGGGCTACACGCGACTGCGGATGAAACCACTCCGTCCAAGACGCAGATGTTGATCGTCGTCGGTTCGCCGGGTGAAGCGGAGTACGGCAAGCAGTTCACAACGTGGGCAACGGAGTGGTCAAAGATCGGTGAACAGGCTGGCGCGGTGATCACTGAGATCGGACAAGGTTCAAGCGATGACAAGAGTGATTTTGAACAATTGAGCGAAGCGATCCGCTCGCTGAAGAATCACGAGTCGCCAGAGCTTGCACCGGTTTGGTTGGTCCTGATCGGCCACGGAACCTTTCAAGCCAACGTCGCAAAATTCAATCTTCGCGGACCTGACTTGTCCGCCGAGCAATTGGTGAAGTGGTTGGACGACGTTCAGCATTCGCTTGTGATCATCAATGTCGCATCTTCAAGCGGTCCGTTCGTCAATGCAATTTCGGGAGCGGGCCGAGTGATCGTGACGGCGACGAAAAGCGGCGAGGAACAAAACTTTGCTCGCTTCGGTGCTCACTTGCCTGCAGCGCTCGCAGATCCGAACGCGGATCTCGATCACGATGGCGAAGTGTCTCTGCTCGAGGCGGTGCTGAAGGCTTCCAGTGATACCAAGGAATTCTATGTGTCGCAGGGGCGAATTCAAACCGAGCACGCGTTGCTTGACGACAACGGCGACAAACTTGGCACGCCTGCAGAAATGCTAGGCTCGGTGCTTCGTGGCACTCCCGTCCTAGCGGCCGTGAAGCCGAAGTCGACCAGCCCCGCTCCGGATGTTGACGGCGACGTTGCCGCATCGACGGTTTTGATCCCCTCGTCCACCGCCCCCATTTTGCTACCCGAGGAACAGATTCGCCGCGCGAGCATTGAGGATGAGATTCGCATCGTTCGTCGAAGCAAAGCATCGTTGGATGAAGATGAATACTTTGGCAAGCTTGAGGAACGGATGCTGGAATTGGCAAAAATCTACGAAGCGGCTGAAACACGCGGCAAAAAGCCAACGAGTTCACCTTGACGCGATAGCCGAGAATTTCGGACCTTGAGAACGGTGTCAAAGACTTTAATTTTTCTTCGGCGAATTTCCGTTTTTTTGGGAGCTCATGTTGGCCCCGTTTCGCGTCAGCAAATCGTCGTTGGTCGTCCTGTTGGTGAGCGTCATTGCGCTCGCAGTGCGATCTTCTGCGTTAGCGCAATCACCGGGCGTTATGCTCTATGATCCTGTGCCCATGTCCAGCTCGGATCCATACGCGATTCAGCCCAACGGATACTTTTCGCCCGTCGCACCGCTTGCCCCGCTTCAGAATGGCTTTCGATCGATCGCGAACCCGGTGCCCTATCGGGGTCGAATGTTTGTGCGGGGAGAGTATCTAGGCTGGGTGATGGACGCAATGAACTCGCCGGCGATGGTCACCACAAGTCCCGCGGGGACACCACAAAACCAAGCCGCATTTATTGGCGGCGCGAATACATCGACCTTGTTTGGTGGTGACCTCAATGATGATTATCGTCACGGAGCGAGAGTTCAAGGAGGATGGTATGTCGATCCATCGCGATACTGGGCCATCGGTGGTGATTACTACCAACTCTTCGGAGACGGCGACACATTTTCCGCAAACACGTCGAGCAATGCGATTCTCGGTCGACCTTTCTATGACATCGTAGCCGGCCGTGAAACCGCACAGCTAGCTTCATTTCCTGGGATTGTCCGCGGCGATGTGAATGTTGATACCGACACGCAACTTCGCTCCTTCGGGATTCATATTCAAGCCGACGCCCTAAATGCCCCCGGTGCAGAGAGCCAGATCGCGAGTTCTTGTGCTCGAGAGCCGCGGTTGGATTGGTTGTTCGGTTATCGCTATGTCGGTCTGGATGACGAGATCAACATTACCGAGAATCTGACCTCCCTGGTGAACAACGCTCAAGGCACGATCAATCTGCGCGACTCATTTGAGACGGAGAACGATTTCCAAGGATTGGAGATTGGCGTGATTCGCGAAATCCCGATGGGACGATTTTGGTTTGAAACTGTCACCAAAGTTGCACTGGGAACGAACGCTCAAAAGGTCCGTATCAACGGATCCACACGACTCGTGGAAGCCGGCGTGCCGGAGACATTCACCGGGGGTCTGTTGGCTCAGCGAAGTAACATCGGTGTTTATGAGCGAGACGAATTCGCCGTTGTGCCGGAACTTGGTGCAACGCTTGGTTTTCACGTCACGCCAAGATTCAGCCTCACCGTCGGTTACACGCTCGTCTACTTCAGCAACGTTGTCCGCGCGGGAGACCAGATCGATACCGACTTGAATCCTGGCTTGATTCCGATCGAAGATGATCCGCTTACCGGACCTCTTCGTCCTCAGTTCATTTTCCGCCAGAACGATTTTTATGCGCACGGCATCACTGCCGGTGGCGACTTTAGGTTCTGAGCGCGACGTTCGGTAAACCGTTACTTCACTTCGAAGATGGCTTCAATTTCAACGGCGATGCCGCTTGGCAAAGCGTTGGTACCCAGGGCGCTGCGAGCAGCCACTCCAACATCCTCACCAAAGATGTCACGGAACAATTCGCTACAACCATTGATCACCGCCGGTTGATCCACAAAGTCATCGGTGCATCGAACCAAGCCAAGCAGTTTGACGAGTCGTACAACGCGGTCCAGCGAACCCAATTCCCCGTGCAGCGTCGCCAGCATCGCAAGTCCCGTCACACGAGCCGCTTCATAACCCGCTTTCACATCCATATCCGCACCAAGTCGACCGGTGATCAGTGTCTTGTCGGCACGAAGCGGACCGTGGCCCGAAAGGTATGCCATTCCGGAAACAATTACGATGGGCTTATAAACGCCGACCGGCTTAGGAGCGGGTGGCAGTACAAGACCAAGTTCAGACAGACGGGCTTGAGCAGACATGTGTTTGAAGTTTGAAGTTTGAAGTTTGAAGCTGTGGATCTAACCGCCGTAAACGTCCGCGGGGTCAACTAGTCTCGGTTCATCGATCGATACTGACAAGTCGGCTTTCACGGTCCGAAAAAAACAACTTTCAAACCCTTCGTGACATGCGGCACCGATCTGTTCAACATGAATGAGAATGCAGTCGGCGTCGCAATCCAGTTGAACGCGAACGACGCGTTGGCGGTGACCGCTGGTTTCCCCTTTGCGCCACATCGCTTGGCGGCTGCGGCTGTAATAGCACGCTTGACCTGTGCGAAGCGTTTCTTCGAATGCCGCGTCGTTCATCCAAGCCATCATCAAAACGCGACCGGTTAGGTGATCTTGGGCAATCGCTGGTAATAGGCCGTGTTGACCCGCCGCAAAATTCGGTGATAACGATTTTGACTTCGATGACATCGACAAAAGTTTTTCCAAGGTTCCGCCGATGGCAATTTATCGAAATATTCGAAGGAGCATCGACTGTGGTTCGACGGACGCTTTCGTTGCCCAGCACACTCTGGCGGTTTGGCTAGGCGGTTCTTCTCGGATTTTAGTGGCATCTGTCCAGAATGGGGGATTTCCTGAGGCATCTACTCCTGCGTCCAATGGGAGTCCAAAAAGCAGTCTCGGCGGAGCAACGTTCGTCGAGACTGCCCGCACCATTGGCGCACCATTGGCGCGCTATTGGCGCGCTATCGACCGGAATATCCCTTCCCAAGTTGCGTCCCCGCAGAGCTTGAGTCGGTTTTTCCCGGCACTGACGAGAGTACCACGTTTCAACGTCTGCT
>Ga0105051_10003859_pt1 | contig 17839 bp, 17 predicted proteins | sample FRY02_FD_78383 | JGI IMG/M metagenome (GOLD analysis project Ga0105051, IMG submission 78383) | Freshwater microbial communities from Lake Fryxell liftoff mats and glacier meltwater in Antarctica - FRY-02 (megahit assembly) | ecosystem: Environmental > Aquatic > Freshwater > Ice > Glacier... | reverse complement strand
CCAACCCCAACCCCAACCCCTTAACAAATATATATATATAATTAGCATTATTTTTTAGTGATTTTTTATAATGATATAAAATAAATAATTATAAATTTGAATTAATCTAAAAGTAAATAATATTAAAAGATATCTTAGAATGGAAAAAGCTCTTGAACCAGATGAGATTGTTTAAGAAGGATTTGATCGCTAATCTTAAGTGAGTTAGGGTAAAATAGAGAAAAACGAGTCTCAACGCTCGCTCTAAAACGGTGAGCAATAGGCAGAAGGGGAGGGAGAATACCTTAATGATAATCGGTCTCAAGGCAGCCAAAGAAAATCAGCTCACAAAGACTTGGTCAACAATGCACAAATGGAACTAGGAGTCATCACTAAAATTGAAATGACTCAAGAAGGAAAAGCAGGTAATTAAACCCATATTTGAACTTCTATTAAATTATACTTTAAATTTAAAAATAAGTTTCATAATTTATAGAATCGATTTTGTACTTCAAAGACAATATTGACGTCTTTCTAGATAAATATGATTCCGACTTCTGGAAACCAGAATATGATAATTTACTTTGGGACTTCACTAACGATAACACCAAGATAATGATGTGTATCTGGTGCGAGGAGACCTAGTTGGCCTTCAGTTTCTTTGGCCCTCCCAAATTCATCAAAAATTCTCATGAATCTGACTTTTGTTACTTCATGAAAATTCCTAATCAGGATAATAATTACAAAGTTGAATACTCCAATATTTCTGGTTGCTTCGTGGCTGGGAAAATCCAAAATAACTATTTAAAAGCTCTTCTAAATTAGATGAATAACATCTATATTTTCAATTTCTTAAGAGATAAGTCTTGGCCTGAAAATGCGAAAAAAGAGTTCTTGGGACAACTTGACAAATTTATGGCAACTTTGACCGAACAAGCCTATGCTTAGGAAGGTTTTACAGAACTATACATTCCTAATGAATATTTTTCTGATTCTGAACAGTCTTACAATGATAAAGATCTAATTTAAAGATTAGAAACGACATTGATACACTGGAACAGATAAATAAAAGAAGTGGTTAATAATCAGGATAGTTAACACGACCTTGAAAACGCTGGTCCTCTTGACGAAATTGATTACTGGAGGAGACGTAAAAATAATTTGAGTTACATTGACGGACAATTGGATAAACCAGATTTACTTTAAATAAAAGCTATTCTTATTAAACAAGAGAGTACTTATTTAAAGGGATTTGATGAACTCACTACAAAAATCAAAGCTGGCTCCATCGAAGCAGATGATAATCTACTCTTTTTAAAAAGTTTATATGACCCTTGCAAATAGTTATAAGATTGTGAGAGTCCTAAGTAAATTCCAGAAATTCTTCCCAACTTACTTAACAGGTTTATATTATTTTGATAAATAAAATTAAACTTTTGTTCATAAATTACAAATTTTTAAATATTTATATAGAGTGAGAATGATATGGGAAAAATCTAAATACTATAATACAACTGAAAGAATTTAAGGTCTTTTGCACAAAATATCAAACGAGATTATAAAACGATGCAAGAAGCAAATAAATATAAAGGACATGTTGGATGGGGATGTTGAGAAATGTATGTAGGATCTGTAGGACAGTATTGACTGTGGAAAGAAGTGGCGCAAAATCTACGAAGTTACAGCTGCCATTGTTGCTAAAAACAACAAATAGAACAAGTGGGATTTTAATCTAAATACCATCTTTGCCCAAGTTGAAGCATTCGTTCAAAGGTGTATTGAATTAAAAGAAATTTGTGAAGGTTAGTTGTAGTTTGCCAGAAAAGGAAGTGATAGCTAAATTCCATAATTCGGAGGCTCTAAGTTCTAATTTTATGATTTTTTAATTATTTATAGGGGTCCAGAAATAATAAATATCCTTGAAGAAATTAAAATAACATTTCGAAAATCAATAGATAAAATCCGATAATTAGAGTAAGACAAAATCTTGGACGTAAAAGCTTCTTCTTGGCACGATGAGTTTAACTCGTTTAAAATTGGAATGAAGGATCTTGATATAATGTACCAGAAAGTAATAATGTTCGCGTTTGAATCAGTGGTGACTGTGAAAGAAGGAGTTGAAATGCTGGAAGCCTTTGACTATCTGGCCAAAAGAGAAAGTATAAAAAATGCCGTGAGGAAAAAAGCTGTTGAAGTCATTCAATTTTTCCTTCAAGAATTGGAGTAAACCAAATATGAGTTCGACCATATGAAACATATAAAGAATCTGGTTCCTATTAATTAAGGAAAATATTCAGGATAAGCTGTTTTTGTGAGATCATTAATCCACAGAATTGACCAAATGAAAGAACAGATTGATAGACTGAGTTTCGTGGAAGATAATGTAAAAAAACCAGCACTTGATAAATACGATCTCTACTTCACTACTTTCAGACAGTTTATCATTTAGTATAGACTCAAAGAGTGGAAGGAGGAAAATAGAGACATGGAGGAATCCTAAAACCCTATGGAAGGCAAATTAAGTAAAGCTGTCTTAGTCAAAAATGATGATAATATTGTTGAAGCTAAAAACAGTTTATTATAATCTAAACCTGGACATCTAGAAAGTAATTTTGACAGACAACTTTTCAATTTGATGAAAGAAGTCACAACTTGGAAAAAGTTGGCTAATTTCGGAGCTGTGGTTCCTACTTATGCTGATGATATTACTACCATCCACAAAGAACCCTTAAGAGTTTTAAGAGAATTCGTGTTACTTGCCGTCAGAGATTATAACAATATAATCGAGTGTATGGAAGACTTCGAAGAAAATAAAAACGAACAATTGTATAAAAAACTTTTTAAATAACATTTGGAGTATACTGAGAAAGTCATTGCACCTGGTTTGAACAAACTCAAATGGAGCAGCAAAACTATTCTTGAAAATTTTGTAAGAGATGTTAGGAAAAGCTGTAGTGAACTTAGCAATAAATTGCATGTCTTTAGATCTAACACCCAAAAAATATACGCAAAGTGCTAGGAGATTTCTTAAATTCCTTTAATTCTTATTGATAAAAAGTAAGAATACGAAATTAGATTCTTTATGGAAGAATAAGAGAAACACAGAAAAGAAATGCAAGAAAAAATAAAATCTTATTTAGAAGAAATAAAATCAATTCTTTGTGACTCTTATGAATATTTCCTTTTCCAAAGATAAGACATTCAAAAACAATGGTTCAAATACGTTAGCTTTATTGACATGAAAATAGAAGATGCATTAAAGAAATCACTAAAAGTTTCTCTACTTTAACTTTAAAAAACAGTTGGTGATGAAAAAACGAACCCAATTCCTTAATTTCGTCTTTCAGTGGAGCTTGAAAATAATTAATTGGGTTTCAAACCTACAACTGATTATTTAATCGCTTAAGTGCGACAAACTACTGCTGCAATGACCGAAGTAGTAAAAGATTTCAAACGAATGGAACTTCTTATGCATTAGGAAAGAGTTATCAAATTGACTGAAGTTAATATTTAGATAGAAAAAGAGTCAAAAAATCCAGTTCCTGGAAGACCAATTAAATAAGCTATAAGAATTGATGAAATTGCTTTTGAGGATGATGGAAAGAAACTTGCTAGTTTCTATGATAGAATAAGTGAAGATAATGATATCAAAAGATACACTGATAAAATTCTTAATAATCTTAAAAAGACCTGTGATGGGTTGGGAGAATTATTAGATCCTTGGAGAAAACGTGATAATTTTTGGCTAAAGATTGACATTAAAGAGAAAATGACAAAAATGATGGCTGATCAAAACGAATCCATTAGTCATTTGAAATCTAAAATTGAAAATTACGAAATAATCTAATCAGAAATTCACGCATAGAAAACTAGTGACAAATCCGGATGTATTTCATTAGACAACACCTCAATAAAAAATACTTTGATAGAAATAATGGCTGTGTGGTAAAACGTGACTTTAACAGCTATATAGGAAAAAGCATGTAAGGACCTTTAAGGACTGTACCAACTTTTCCAAACTTCTTCAGTTTAGCTTTCTGTTATAATTCAAGACTTGCACTAATTTAAAAAAAGTAATGATTTGTTAAAAAAACTACAGGAGGACAAACCACAGTTAGAGCACAAACTGGTGCCATTAGAAGAGAAATTTAGATTGTTGGATGAGTATAGTTTGGCTCTGAAAGAAGATGAGCAAACTAAAAGAAGCAATTTGAAATAGGAGTGGGTTGATTTCTGTGCTATGCTAGAGAAAAGCTCTGTTGTAATCCATAGAAGTTATGAAGTAATTTATAATTATTTAGAACCTTTATGTTGATCAAATGAAAGGATTAGAAGAGTTTATGAAAGAAGCTTCAGAGAATAAAACTTAGTTCTAAACTAATGCACCTTTTTCAAGCTCTACTGTATCAAATGAAAAGGCTTTCTAAATTCTTGCTGAATACAAAGAAGTAACCAAATTTCAAAGAGCTCGTGAGGAGAAATAAAAATTTGGAGTGGAGCTTTTTAAAATTAACTACGTTCCTTCTACCGACCTTGAATTCGTTGAAAAAGAGATTTTAAATCTTGAAGCAGTTTGGCTGCACAAAGAATAATGGGATAAAAGACTCAAAGAGATTATGCAACTTTAATTTCGTATCGTGAACATAGAATAAATTGAAGACGAAATAGAGTATGATTTTTTGACGCCAATGAAAGACTATAATAAAGATGTGAAAAAGTGGGAAGTAACTATGAATATAAAAATTATTCTTGAACAAGTGAAATCTACTCTTCCTCTGATTTAAATGCTTCGAGAACCTTATATGAGAGAAAGACATTGGGAGAGAATTCAGAGACAACTCGGAGCAGTCATTGATCCCAATTCAGAGACTTTCTCAATTGGTGAAGTCTTTAAATTGAATCTAGTTTAAAATGCAGATGCTGTTAGGGAAATTTGTGAATTGGCTAGAGAGGAGTATAAAATTGAAAGTGCTCTTTCCAAAATTGAAACTAGTTGGGAGAATTTATAGATTGAAATGGAAAGTCACAAAAAGACATATAAAGTTAAAAAGACTGATGAGATTAATTCTGTTCTAGAAGAGCATATGACCATACTCGCAACCCAAAAAACAACTCTTTTTTACGAAAGTTTCAAATAGGTTATTGAGAATTGGGAAAACATTTTGACCTAAATAATGGAAACTATAGAAATTTTAAATTAAGTGTAACGTTAATGGATTTACCTTGAATCGATATTTGCTTCGTAATAAAATGACTAAGACAAATAACTGATCGGAGATATTACTAAATTCATGGCAGTGAATACCCGTTTAAGTTTCCACATGCAAAGAATGTACGAGGACAGAAATGCTAAAAGAGCATTAATTGTACCTGATTTCCTCACTGATTTGTATGACATGAGTAAGAAATTGGATGAAAGTTAGAAGATTTTGTTCTAATTGTTGGAGAGGAAGAGAAAGGAATTCCCTAGATTCTATTTCATTTACAATGATGATCTTTTCGAACTTTTGGGCAATTCAAAAGAGCCTCAGAGAGTGAACAAACATATTAAAAAATGTTTCGAAGGAATAAAAAAACTAGAGTTCAATTAAGTATCTTTGCCAGGCAGAGGAAGAGGAGTAGAAAACTGGGAAGTCTGTGGAATAATCTCACCAGATGGAGAAAGTCTTCCTCTTTTCACAAAAGTCCTTTGTGAATTGGGAATTGAGAGTTGGTTGTAACAAGTTGAAAAATAAATGAGAGAAACCTTAAAGAGGAAATTAATGGGAACTCATTTAGGAATCAAGAAAAAAGACTCATAAGGAATGAAGTGGGTTGATAAGTGGGTGCAAAATTGGCCTGGTATGTTATTGATCACTGCCAGTCAGATATTCTGGACCAATGAAAGCCTTAATTCTATAAATGCTATTTACAATAGCGAAAAGCCTGATAAAGCTCGTGCTTGGAAAATCGCTCGAGATGAAAAGCGTAACTTTATTGAAGAACTTACAAAACTAGTTCGTAAACCATCTTCAGAAGTTGATCGACTTAAATTGGTGGCATTAATTACTGTGATGGTTCATTCACGTGACATAATGGAGTAACTTTACAAAACATGTGTTTCGCCTAATTCATTTGAATGGTTGAAACAATTGCGTTATTATTTTACGCCTTAATCTGAATCTTACGATTGTTTCGTGGAACACATAAACAACACTCGTTTCCCTTATGGATTCGAGTACTAAGGTAACAACACTCGTTTGGTAGCTACTTCTCTGACAGATCGTTGTTACATGACTTTGACGGCCGCTATGATGTTGAAAAAAGGAGGAGCCCCTTAAGGACCCGCAGGTACTGGTAAGACTGAGACCGTTAAAGATCTCGGAAAAGGTTTGGCCAAATTCGTATTGGTATTCAATTGTAGTGATGGACTAGACTACAAATACATTGGAAGAATGTTTTCTGGTTTAATGCAGACTGGATGTTGGGGCTGTTTTGATGAGTTTAACAGAATTGAGTTGGAAGTATTGAGTGTGGTCGCCCAATAGGTTCATCAAATTTATAATGCCTTGAAATAATACCATCCTGAAAATTTCACTAGTTTCCCTTTTGAAGGAGAAGTAATAGCCATTAAGGACTAAACTGGTATTTTCATTACCATGAATCCTGGCTATGCTGGAAGAAGTGAACTACCTGACAATCTGAAATCTCAATTCAGACCAATAAGCATGATGTTACCAGAAATATCAGCTATTTGCGAAATAATGTTGCAATCTGAAGGATTCAAATTCGGTAAATATCATTCTATCAAAATGACAACTCTTTATAATTTGATGATTCAATAATTGTCCAAACAAGATCATTATGATTTCGGATTGAGAGCAATTAAAAGTGTATTGACTTTTGCAGGTATGATAAAGAGAGAAAAATCTAGCGACAAAGAAAAAGATGCAGCATAAAAGGAGGCTTAAAAGGAGCTTTCAGCTAAAGAAATAGAACAAGAAGAAATACAACAAGAAGTTAAAATTATCATGAAAGCTATAAAAGATATGAACATGCCTAAATTTGTTTCTGAAGATGTGCCTCTATTCAATGCTTTATTTTAGGATTTGTTCCCGAATGTTGATATGGTTGAAACAATAAACTAAGAGTTAATAGAAAATATTGAGCTGATATTGAAAAATAACAATCTTTAAATAAACTAAATATAAGTGTAAAAGATAATATAGTTGTACGACTCGATGAACACTCGTCATGGTAACATGTTGGTTGGTAAAACATTAGCTGGTAAATCCACTTGTTGGAAAACCCTTTAAAAAACGATAGCATATTTGCACAAATAAATGCCTAATAATTACCCTGGTATCCGTTTCGAAGTTTTGAACCCGAAATCAGTGACAATAAACGATTTGTATGGTTACATGGATATTAATACTATGGAGTGGTATGATGGAGTTTTGAGTACAATGATGGCAAGATTATGTAGGGATGAGTCTCTCGATTTTAGGTGGATGGTTTTAGACGGCCCTGTTGATACTTTGTGGATAGAAAGTATGAATACAGTCCTAGATGATAACAAGGTTATAAATAAATATTTTAGGTTTTAACACTTTTAAACGGAGATCGTATTTCCTTACCTCCCTAAATGAGTTTATTATTTGAAGTTCAGGATTTGGCAGTAGCTAGTCCTGCTACTGTTTCCAGAGCTGGAATGATATATTTAGATATAAATGATTTAGGATGGGAATCATATACTCAATCTTGGATAGATAACAATAAAGATGAGTTTTTGAGAGATGCCCTTCACGATTTATTCGAAAAATGGTTACCCAAAGTGATCAAAGCCAAAAATCAATGCAAAGAATTAATCTAAATTCCTACAAACGCGATTGTCATATCTTTCTGTAAACTTTTAGATTCTCTCCAGAAATAGGATTCTGTGCTCTCTTTCGAAAGTACCAAAAAAGACGATCTTTACATTTCCCTTTTAGAAAAATGGTTTGCATTTGCATTAATTTGGTCTTTTGGAGCAAGTGTGAATGAAGAAGGTAGAAATGTGTTTGATTATTTCATGAGAGATATAGAAAGCATGTTCCCTCACAATAATACTGTTTATGATTATTACATAAATACTGAAAAACAGGAGTGGGCATTGTGGGAGGATAAGATTGGAGCGGTTTATAAACCACCAGCTGGAGTTCCTTTTCACAAAATGTAATTAATTTATTATTTAAGGTTTGTGCCGACTGCTGATACTACTCGTAACAAATACATAATTCAAACTTTGACTAAATTTAGTATTAATGTATTGTGTTGTGGAGTGACAGGAACGGGTAAAACTGTATTGTTGAATGGGGTTCTCGTTGATTTGGATGATAGTTATTGTTCTGGATCTATTGTTTTTAGTGCCTAAACCACCGCAGCAAAAGTACAGGATATTATTGAATCTAAATTAGTCAAAAGAACTAAGAACAAGAGTAATAATATTATAAATGATAGTGGTGCCAAGTGCAAAAAGAGCTATGTTTTTCATTGATGATCTAAATATGCCTAGAAAGGACACCTTTGGAACTTAATCAGCGATAGAGTTGATAAGATAATGGATGGACTATTAAGGCTGGTTTGACACTTAATAGAAGGAACTCTTTAAATACATTATGGATATTTAGTTTGTGAGTGCTATGGGTCCTCCAGGTGGAGGTCGAGCAGAAATCAGTCAAAGACTACAATCAAAGTTTTTCTGTCTTAACTTCACCTTCCCAAATGATAAACAACTACAAAGAATATTTTAATCCATTCTTTCTCACAAATTCTCTGAATTCGACGAAGAAATTAAACCCCTTTCTGAACCACTGGCCATTGCAACTATCAATATATACAAACGAGTTTCTGAGAATTTCCTTCCAATTCCTGCAAAATGTCATTATATGTTCAATTTGAGAGATATGTCTAAAGTCATTTAGGGACTCTATTAAATCAATCGATTCTATTGTGACAGTAAACAGAACTTGATTAGAGTTTGGGTTCATGAGTGCTTGAGAATTTTCCACGATAGATTGGTTAATATTTAGGATCGGACTGACTTTAAAAAAATTATTACCGAACAGATTGAATTAACTCTTTAAACTAATATGAGAGAATGTACCAATGAAAATGAAGAGGATACCATTTTTATAGATTTCTTTGATGAAAATGCCCCTAATGTTTATCAAGAGGTTTCTTATGCTGAAAGATAAAAACTAAAATTAATAGTGGAAGATAAACTTAAATAGTACAATGAAAAAGCCAAAGCACAATAAATGAACATTGTTCTTTTCCAAGACGCGATTTATTACATATGTAAAATCCACAGAATTATAAAACTGGCAAAGGGACACGGACTATTAGTGGGAGATGGAGGATCAGGAAGACATTGTCTTACTAGACTTGCTTCATTCATAGGAGGATATACTATTTTCCAAATTGAATTAACCAAAAACTATAGATTGTAGGAGTTCAGATAGGATATTAAGAATTGGTCAACTCTTTGTGGATTGAAAAATATCCAAGGTGTTTTCTTATTTAGTGACAATGAAATAATTAATGATGGATTTGTTGAAGATCTAAACAACATATTAACAGTAGGAGAAATTCCTAACCTTTTCTCTCCGAAAGATGATTTGCCAGGAATCCGTGAGAAAATAAAACGTGAGTATTTAACAGAAAAGAAGTTAAACAAAGATGCTCGTGTGCATGATGATGAATTGAATGAGTTTTTTTTTTCACGAGTGCAATCGAACTTCCATATTGTGTTTTGTATGAGTAAGACTGGAGATGGACTTAAGAACTATACTAGAATGTACCCTGGTTTGGTCAATAATACCACGTGTGTCTGGTTTTTACCTTGGCCTTAATAGGCATTATACGAGGTAGCCTAATAGTATCTGGCTAATATCAAAATGCACGAGTAAACTGGTTTGGAGTAGACACTGGAGTAGATTGAGGCAGATCATAATCTATAAAATAATATTGCTAAGTTCTTTGGAATTGCTCATGGAAAAGTTTCAGAATTTAGCTAAAAAATGTATGATGAATTAAAGAGAACATATTTTGTTACTCCTCTTATTTATATTGATTTTGTAAATGGATACACTGTGCTATTAGAATAAAAGTAATCAGAATTAGGAGCTGAAATTAATAAATTATCTAATGGTCTAAAGAAATTAGACGATGCAGCTGAATCTTCTGAGTAGTTGCAAAAAATGCTCGGAGTTAATTAAGTTGAACTTTCAAAAAAGAGTAAAGACTGTGAGGATTTGATGATAAAGATAGAAAATGACACAATAAATGCAAATGAAAGTCAGAAAGAAGTGGAAAAGAGAACGGCAGTATTGGACAAAGAAAAAGCCGAAATAGAAACATTAGCACGAGAAGCTTAAGCAGAAGTAGATAAAGCCGAACCTATTTTGAAGGCAGCCGATGAAGGTCTGAACAATCTATAGAAAAATAAAATAGCAGAACTCCGTACCTATAACCAACCTCCTCCAGCAGTCAATGTGGTTTGTTCTGCCATCATGACAATTCTAGGAAAAGACACGAGTTGGGCCAGTATTAAAAAAGAGATTAATGACCCAGACTTCTTGAAAAAACTTAAAACTTATGATAAGGAAAATATGTCTTAAGCCACAATAAAGAAAATGGAAAAGTATACACATAAGGGTGATATGTCCAGAGAAGCTGTTTCCAATATTTCAGAAGCAGCAGGTGCTATGTGGGATTGGGTTTTAGCTATGGAAGCATTTGCCAAAGCTAATAAAGATATTGAGCCTAAGAGGAAAAAAGTTTAAAATCTAAAAGAGAAACTAAAAAAGTCTGAGGATGAATTGATGATGCTGAGAGAGAATTATTTGAAATTAAAAGATACTATAATAAAATTAAACGAGGACTTGGTCAGATTTAAAGAGGATATGCACAAATATCATTAAGAGACTAGTATAATGCAAATAAAATTGGATAGATCTGATAAATTGATATCTGGATTATCTAGTACTAAAGAAGATTGGATAAATAGAAAGTATTAGTTCGAATAAAACTTTGAATTTTTGGTAGGAGATTCTCTTTTGACTGCTGCTTTCTTGAGTTACAGTGGTCCATTCCCTAGCGAATTCAGAGACGCATTCTTGACTTAACTGATGATAAATATAAAGAGATTGCAAATTCCTCATTCCCGATATTACAACTTCCAAGAATTTATGGCTAAACCAAGTGAGTTTTTGAGTTGGAGTTTTTAAGGACTTCCAGAAGACGCTTTCTCAAAAGACAATGGAGTTTTGATTACTAAGAGTCGTCGTTGGCCACTAATGATTGACCCCTAATAATAAGGTAATAAGTGGGTTAAAGCTATGGAAAAAGAAATTAACAAAAACAAGTTAATTGTTATTGATCCCCAGACCAATAACTACATTAGTTAAATTGAAAAGGCTATTTCTAATGGATTTGTTGTCATTCTTCAAAATGTGGAGGAAGAAATAGATACTGCTGTTGAACCAGTTCTCAAAAAAAATTTGAAGAAAGTGGCTGGAAAAATGATGATTATGATGGGAGAGAACTAAGTACTTTATGATCCGAACTTTAGGTTCTACATGACTACCAAATTGTCAAATCCAACTTATAAACCAGAAATTTCGACTTAGGTTACTTTGGTTAATTTTATTGTGAAAGAAAAAGGTCTAGAAGAGTAATTGACTTCTGAGGTTATTAAAAAAATGGAAAATAATTTAGAAAAAACTAGAATAGATTTGATATAGAAAAAGGGATAAAATGAACTTAAATTGAGATAATTGGATGATGAAATTTTGAGAATGTTATAAGAAACTAAAGGTTCATTGGTTGATGATGAATCTTTAATAAAAACTCTTTAGCAATCAAAAGAAATTGAAGAAGATGTAAAGAGTTAAATTGAAAATTCAGTTACAGCAATGAAGAAGACAATGGCAGCAAGAGAAAACTATAGAAATCTAGCAAGAATAGCTGCTAAATTGTTCTTTATTGTAAATGATTTCTCTCAGCTAGACAATATGTACTAATTGAGTTTAGACTCTTATATAAACCTTTTCTCTACAAATATTATAAAGTACATGGAAAAAAACCCTGGACTTTCTGATTCCCTATAAGAGAAGCTTCAGAGTATTTCTGAAAAGCACAAGTAAGAAGTTTATCGTTTCGCATGCCGAGGACTGTTTGAAAAAGACAAGATATTACTATCTTTCCAAATGGCAGTGATTTTATCTCAAGATATAGATTTCGACGAATATTAGTTCCTTTTAAGAGGAGGTCAACAGGGGGAAATGAAGAATTAGCCTGGAAACCCTAACCCCGAATGGATTTCTAATACTGTTTGGGCTTAAATTTGTGAGTTAGAGAGAATGCCTAATTTCGCAGGAATAATTGGTGCCTTCGTCCACAACAGTAAAGAATGGAAAAGGTGGTTCATGTGTTCCTCTCCCGAAATCGATAATTTACCAGGAGAATGGGAATAGAAGTGTGATAGACTAAGAAAAATGATTCTCTTAAAGATAATTAGACCCGATAGAGTCCTATTCGCAACTAGTTCATTTGTAAGCGAAAAAATTGGTGATTACTATGTTAATCCTGCTTAAATTAGTTATGATAAGATATACGAAGATTCTATTAAGACATAACCGATTATTTTCATTTTGGTACCAGGAGTAGATCCTCTTGCTTAATTGGAAGTTCTTGCTTACCAAAAAGAAAAACGCTTAATTCCCGTTTCTTTAGGATAAGGATAAGTCGGAAAAGCTAAAGAAAAAATATTCGAAGCTTCAAAAAATGGTAACTGGCTATATTTGACTAACTGCCATTTATCTTTGGCCTTTTTGAAAGAACTTGAGAAGATCCTTGAACAACTGGAAACAGATAAGAATAATGTAAATGAAAGTTTCCGTCTGTTTATGTCTACAAATCCTCATCCTAAATTCCCAATTTCAGTTTTGTAAAATTCTTTACGTGTGACAACTGAACCTCCTCGTGGTCTGCGAGCTAACATGATCCGTCTTTACAGCAATATGCCTGATGACAAATTCAGCATAAAAATACAATCTGAGAAAGCTAAGTATAAAAAACTGGTTTATGCTCTAAGTTGGTTCCACTCCATTATTCTTGAACGAATAAAATTCAAATCTTTGGGTTGGAATCTAAAATATGATTTTAACGACAGTGACTGGATCACCAGTGACTAAATTTTACTTATGTGCTTAGAATCATCGACTGATAAAAGCCAAGATGGAAACAGGGCTGTTTAATGGGATATGATTAAATATTTAATTTCTGAAGTGTTATACGGAGGAAGAGTTACCGATGAAATGGATAGAAGACTCTTAAATGTCTATGCCAATCAATATTTTAATGAAAAGGTTATTGGAGAGGAGAAATATGTCCTCTCTGATCCCAGTTTGCCATATTGCATTCCCGATGAAGTCCCCAATAAAGACCAAAAGCAATTAGACAAATCGGGAACCAATCCTGCCTTCTATGAAATGAAGATCAGAGATTTGCCATAAGTTGAGAGACCAGAAGCCTTTGGATAGCATATTAATGCTGAAATATCATCTTAAATTACTGACACCAATTAATTGATTGAGTCTATTATTTCTTTATAGCCAAGAACTGTTGTTGCAGGAGGAGAGTCCAAAGACTCTAAAGTGTTGAAAATCATCAAAGAATTGTTCTAAATTTTACCTTCTGGTATCGATGCGGAAGAAGTGGCTTTAAAAATTAATGCTAGTGACTAGAATCCTTTGAAAATCGTGTTGATTCAAGAAATCGGCCGTCATAATAAACTTCTGGACACGGTCTATCTCTCGCTGGTCAACCTGGAAAAAGGAATTCACGGATTCGTACTTATTTCTGAAGAACTTGAAATAGTTTATGAATACTTGTTCTTGAACAAAGTCCCATAAAGCTGGAGTTTCTGTTACTACTCACTAAAATGTCTTTCTAGCTGGATGTAAGATTTAGTTCAACGTATTTAACAACTGAATGATTGGGCCTTCGTAGGACAACCAAATGTTTTTTGGATTTCGGGTTTATCATTCCCTACTGGATTCACAACTGCATTACAACAATAATCAGCGAGAAAGTTGAATATAAGTATAGATTAATTTAGTTGGGAATTTTTCTTCTTGAGTCCTGATTAAGCGAATAGTTAGACGACAAAGGAAGGAGCATATATAAATGGGCTTTATTTGGAAGGTGCTGGTTGGGATGTAAATAAGAACTAGTTGATAGACTCTGAGCCTATGAAGCTATATTAGGAAATGCCAATAATCCACTTGAAACCTTAGGTTAACGAGGGGAAGGTGAAGTAGAAAAAGGGACAGGCCCTTTACTAGTGTCCCACCTATATGTACCCCATTAGGACTGGACAGAGGGAGAAACCCAGTTTTATGTTCATGGTCAACTTGCCTTGTAAACCAGTCGCCACTCAACAAGGACAGGTCGTCGACACTGATTTCTATGTCAAAAGAGGAACTGCTCTCATTATGAGTTTGTAAGATTGATTCAAAATAAATTATTAACTTATTATAAAACTACAAATTATAACTATATTATAACATTTTTAAGTTAAATATTATTATATCATATATTAAACTCATAAATCAATATCCAAACTATTATTTTTTACTTAAAACTATGTTTACCCATCAACCTTTTAGCATTTTTTCAAAAGTTTATAAAAATATAAAATAATACCAAAATATAATTTATATCTTATTGATCATTAATGCTGTTTATCGAAAGGCTTAAATTTTTCAAAATAATCCCTTAGCAGACTGCCTGCATTATAGAGCGATTTGGAAAATATAAAAAGTAGATATTACCAGGAATAAACTTTAAAATACCTTTTTTGGATCATGTTGCATATGTTCACAATCTAAAAGAGATAGCGTAATTTTATCTTTGTAGATTTTTCTTTAATTTTAAAAAATTTAAAAATTGATATAATTAATAGAGTTCATGTGGAGCGTTAAACAGTCATAACAAAAGATAATGTATCTTTGCAAATTGACGGAATGTTGTTTTTAAAAATAGATGATCCTTACAAAGCCAGTTACTCAATTGAAAACCCTAATGATGCCGTTGCTCTACTGACTCTGACTCTCATGAGGAATGAGATAGGAAAAATTGAATTAGACAAATTATTCTAAGAAAGAGATAATCTAAATTAAGCTATTTTGACTGATTTGAAGGAAAGTACTGATGAGTGGGGAATCAAGTGTCTAAGATATGAAATTCTCAAGTAATACTACTAATTTTAACATGATAATATATTAGTATTGACCCTCCGGAAACCATTAAAAGAAGTATGTAACAAGAAGCAGAGGCAGAGAGAAATAAAAGAAGAGATATTTTAATATCAGAAGGAAAAAGACAAAGTGAAATTAATTTGGCTGAGGGTAAAAAGAGTGCCATTATCCAAAAAGCAGAAGGAGAAGTATAAATTTATAACAAAAGTCATAAAGTGTGCAAATTAGAACTGAAATGGAGGCGAAATCAATTTAATTGATTTCTTCTGCAATTCGATAGAACCACTTAGCTGCTAACTATATTTTGACTTAAAACTACTTGAATTAGTTTGAGAAAGGATTGAAGAATTCGAATGTGGTGGTGTATCCAGAAGGGGCTTAAGGGCAGGATTGGATGGGATTTGCAGCCATGCTAATGTTGCAAAATTAACAAAAATAATCAAATATTAAAGTAAATAGAAAAGATTAAAAGAGTATATACTAAGATATCGCCTCTGAGCCACTTAAATAATAGGTCTAATAATAACAAAAGAAAAAATATGATGATCCCATTCTATATTCTGATGATGAAAAATATTGATAAATTATTCAATATAATTTCTTTTAATAATTTTATTTTTCTATTAATAGTTATTCTTAGAATTACTTTTATTATTAACAAGATTAATATTTACCTAAAATTATAACAAGTTTTTAATAATGAACGTAGAAATCAAAGGGTAGATTGGAAATTTATGCTTGAAAAAAGAAAATTTTTAGTCATTTTTGCAAAATTCAAATCCTATTAATAAACTAAAAATCTTAATGAAAATGAATATTTAATAAGATAAAAGTGAAAACATAAACTATTAATAAATTTTGATGAAAAAATTTAATTAGAGTATCTATTAAAGTTAAATTAGTCAATAACCAATTCCAGTTGTAATATTTAAATAAAATATATTTATAAATAAGTCTATATTTTCTAACCTTCAATAAATGAAAATAAAGTATGAAGAATTGATTCAAATAGCAAATATGAGTAAGGAATTTTTAGAAGATTAAAATAAGAAAAAGCCAATATCTGAAAATAATATCAGATAATCATAGATAAATTAGAGAGATCCTAAATTATAATAGTTTATAGACTAAAAGAAATCTGATGAAAAAACAGCTGAATTTTATATGTAAATGAGTGGTTAGGATTTGTAATTAGCAATGAAACTATATGACTAAGAAGAAGGTTAAAATTAATAAAACACTTCGCAATAAGACAAAAAATCCCAATCTTTAAAAGCCTTCGCAGATCAACGTAAAACCGATTCTAATACTGCTCTATACTACCTTTAATTAGCATGCGGTGATTTGAAATTGGCCCTAAATATTTATGATCAGGAACAAACTCTCAAAAATTAAAATCAATAAAAGGAATAAAAAATTACTAATATTAAAAAGTTATGCGAATCTAAAAAAATTGATGGATTAACAGCTTAATTTTATCTTGATATGAGTGGGGGAAATTTAGATTTGGCCATTAAATTGTTTGATTAATAATGAATTAATAATAAATGTTTGATCTATATTATTAATTTTTAACATTTAATCAGTCTTAAATTTTTCATTTAAAAAAATTCTATAAATCATTAAACTTCTGAAGATTGTGTTAAATTATATTAAGCATAATATTTTTAAAAATTTCTTTAGTTCACACTTAAAGCACTTTTAGGTGATTCTTAGTAACTTTACTTTTTTCTTTCAGACATTGCAGTTTTTCTACTAGAAGATATTAATCTGGCTTCTTTCTTATAGTCAAATGCAAAGTTATCTATTTATAATTAAATTACATTTTTTACTACAGATTTGTCTGTAGTTTTAATTTTTCTAAAAGTCTTTTTCGTAATTTTTAATTTAATACAATGTTTTGGCTGATTCAAGTTTCTTTACCATTCCCTTAAATATATTTTTGATAAATGAAATATTACTATATTTTTTTAATTGACTTTGTTGATTTTAATAACTTTAGTCCTAAATAGATACTCATCATGTTAATTCATTAATTCCATAGTTCGTTAATAAGGAAATGCAACATTACTCTAATTAGTTTAACATCCTTAAATTTTTATTTAATTTCGACTCTAAACATCCAAAATTTTCTTTTTTAAATTTTAGTTATTTTAATAAATATTCAAGTTTCGATCTAATATACAAAATAAATAGCCTTTTGAAAATTTATTATTTATTTTTGAAAAATAGATAGGAGAATTTGAAGGAAAATTATTTAGGGTGTGTCTTTAGTTATCGATTTAATTTTAAAGTTTTAATTATGTCTTTTATTTAAAGAGAATACTTATATATTTTTGTTAATTTCAATAATGCGATTAGAAGTTAAGTTGTTCCACATTTTTATAAATTTTTTTATCTTATAATGTTATAAGCTTATTTTATATAATTTTATTAGTTAATTAATGTTTCAAATTTATAACTTTTTAATTTATCAAAGATAATATATTTTCTCAAAAATATATAATATCTTTGTTTAAATCAAAAGTTAAAAAGACGAAAAGTTTCAAATAATGTTAAAATGCTACATTACTCAT
>Ga0105051_10003858_pt1 | contig 17844 bp, 17 predicted proteins | sample FRY02_FD_78383 | JGI IMG/M metagenome (GOLD analysis project Ga0105051, IMG submission 78383) | Freshwater microbial communities from Lake Fryxell liftoff mats and glacier meltwater in Antarctica - FRY-02 (megahit assembly) | ecosystem: Environmental > Aquatic > Freshwater > Ice > Glacier... | reverse complement strand
ATTCACGATATTATATATATTTCTATATAACCCATATAGGGATTGATCATACATAACATACATAACATACATCATTAAAATTGATTTTAATTATTAGTATTATTATTATTATTATTATTATTTTAATACTAATAATAGATTAAAATAATTATAAACAAAGCTGATGACTTGAATTTACAATAATAACCTTATATGTTTTACTTTTTCTTCATTTTCTTCATTTTCTTCATTAGTTTTTTCTTTTACTTTTTCTTCATTAGTTTTTTCTCTACAATAATAAGCGTTTCCATTTGTTTTTCTTTTCTTTTTACATATTTGTGTTAATAATCTTCCAAACACAATTTGAGACATAGTAGACTCATAATTTTCATCTTTGAATTTTCTATACATTTCAGTAGAATTAATAGTAATATTATTATCTACTATATAATATGTATTAAACCATATTTTTACAGGATTCTGTGTGTCAAAAAATTCAGCTGTAAAATTTTTAACTTTATTACTTTCAAACAAAACACCTTTTGTTTCTAACCAAGTATCAAGTAAAATATAAAATAATGCATTTCTATATTCATTTGTAGCAATCAAAGATTTTAGATTTTCATTTCTATATCTTTGATCGGATTCTAAAATCTGCCCTTCATTTTTAACAAATTTAAATGGTAGTTCAAATATTTTCATTCTACGTTTGATAGCATCATCATTATTAGATAAATCTACTAAATCATTACATTGAAGCATTAAAACAAATTTTGGTTTAAATTCAAATGTGTCTTTCATTAAAAATCTAGCTTCTATTTTATCTTGACCTGTCCAACTCTTTAATATTGGAACTTTTAATGTCGCAGTTTTACCGTTAAAAGAATCTTCAGGTTCAGATGCCATAACAATACGAGCAAATCTACATTTTGCTAATGACGAATTCGCTCTTTGTTTATCTTTTATATACTCTGTTAATTGACTAGAATGTATTGAACAATAATAATTTCCAAAAACTTTATCAATTCCTGTATCAAGCAAGCCTTTACCATTACCCCCACTACCTGTTAGTTCTGCGAATATTTCATTTGTATTACTACCCCATAAAGGGAGAGAAAGTAATGATGTTATACTTTTAATTTGTTCTGGATCATCACTTAAAGAATTTATAATAGTATTAACTTTACTAATGTAAAGTTCATTTCTTTCAGGATATGGATATCCGCAAGTAGTAAGAATATAATCGTCTTTAACAATATCTCTAACTGCACCATTTTCTAATAAATCAATACATTGACCATCGCTAAAAGAAAATATATTACTTTTAGAATCAAAAATGTCAATGAATTCATTTGGTTTTGTTAATAAAGGTTGAACTTGTTCAATAACTCCTTTTATAAAACCTGAATTACTTGCTGTCATTTTCATTTTAGAAAGTTGTTTTACTCTTTCTTGAAATATTTTCTCTTCATCACGATTTCCCCCTGAATTATTTTTTTCAAAATAATTATTAGAATAATCTATTAAAACTTTGCGGAAAAATGTAGCTATAGGATATATTAAACTTGTTTTGCCGTTATTCCAAGACCATATTCTAGTTTTTTTATCAAAAATAATCCAACCATATGCTGTTGTAAAAAATAATTCTCCTTGATTGTATTTAGAATAAATATCAGCAAGATTAGTATGTGAAAAATCATTTATAATTTTTTCAGCACATTCTATCACCCAGTCTTCACAACAATCTTTTTTTTTGTATAGTTTAGCGTATGCTTCTGGGCTGTCTTCTTTTGCCCATAATTTTAATGTTCCAATTGTATATTCTCCAACTTTCATACTATTCCATTTATCATCGCAACAACCTGCGTCGTATTTAGAACTTTCTTGACTTTTTTCATCCCATAAAGCTAATGCTTCATCGCAACCAGCACCAATGGAATATAAACACCAACCTAATTTCATCCAATCACCATGACTATCAACTCTATTTTCGCTTAGCAAAGGTAATAGTTTACGACATTCTGCAAGTTTTTCTTCTACATCTCTATTATCATTTTTTTTAGGCTTGCGTTCAATTATTTCTTTTGGTTTTACATCATTCAAAACAATAATTTCTTTAGAATCTCTTCCAAATGGAAAAACACTCATAATTCTTGGTAATAAATTTTGAACATTTTCAGGAGTAATTTCGATTTTATCTTCATTAACATCATAAAGATTATAATTTTCAAAAGCGTTAGAGATAGTCATTTCTTCCATTGCAATATTATATATTTTTGATAAAATGTAAGGTTTATGATTTTCACTTTTTGAGGCTCCATACAATAACCAAGGCTTAGAATAAACATCATCAAATTCTAGATTAGTTTCATTTAAAATATCTTCTTTAATTGGGTTTATGATATTATCCATAATTTTACTTTTTTCAATGAATAAATTATGATATTGTAAATGAAAACCGCCTTTCATTATTTCAGGCTTCTTTATGTCTTGATAAATATCTTTTTCTAATAAACAACAAACAAGATTTTCATCTTTACAATCTTTAATTACTTTTTTTAATCTAGTATTTATCGATTTAATAACATATTTAGCTTCCTCATCATCGTAAAATCTTCCATTATCTCCAATAGCATCTTCATATTCATTAGTATTTTTAATAATGTCAAAATCAAAAACAAGCATAGAACAACTCTGAGGCATTTCAGTAAATCCGTTAGGAATAGTATGATTGTATTTTTGATAAAACTCTTCTATTATATTTCTAGATATAGAAAACGACCCTTTTGGGTCAAACATTCCTGTATGAGTTATTAAAGAACCATTTACTACTCTATTTCGTTTCATAAATTGGTTTAAAGATATATTTTTAATTAATTGCGATTCCATTTTTTATAAAGATTATTTTATTTTTTTAAATCAAAAATAAAATAAAATCAATTTTATTTTTTAAAAATTTGGAAGTTCTTTAATCCATTTTAAATTTCTCTCACACCGCGCGTAGTCAAGACTATAAATTCTAAAATACTCTTTATGTGCTAAACGGTATGTTCTCAACTTAACGCTTCTTATCAGTTGTCTAACTTCTATTAGATTATCTAAAGAAGAAATATCAATATTATATTTTATAATGGAATTAACCGTAGCTTTGTGGTTGATATCGTCTATTTTCATTTTATTATATATCTTATATTTTTTAAATCATTTTTTTAAAAATCAATTTTATTTTTTCTCTTTTAACCAATTTAAATGTTTCGCAGTTTTTATATGTCTATTTAAATTTTTTAGTTCCATATTACTTCCGCAATTACAATCGATTGAGCCATCTGTTCTAACTACATAACACTTATCTTTAACATGTTCAATCTTTACTTCGACTTTTGGCTCTTCGGGTTCTTCAACTTCGGGTTCGGGTTCTGATTCAGACTCTTCAACTTTTGGTTCAACAATTTTAACTTTTCTTTTAGATTTTCGGACAAGTTCTATTTCTTTCTCCTTTTCAACATCTTTCTCTTTTTCAAATACAAGAGATTGTAAATAGGTAATAATTCCTCTAATTGCCGACAATTCGTCATCGTCAATTGGTAAATTTACTTTAAATGATAATTCTGTGTTTCCATACATTTTTATTATATCTCTTTTTTTTTAAAATAACAATTTAAAAAAATCTTTTATATAATTGGGAAGTTTCCATCACCCGATTTCTTTCATCCCATGGACTATAAGATTTTCTAGAGACACATTTTTTTTTTTTTGGTTTGTCATTTTTTTTTGTAGAATTTTTAAAGTTCTTCGTTTATATTTTTTTTTTTTAATATAAAATCCTATTGTAAATATATATATCATTAATTTTTAAACTTAATTTCAAGTTTAAAAATTTTACGCCATATACTCACCGCTTCTTATGACCCATGCTTTTAATTGATTAGGAGTCATCGCTCTTTTCTGAACGTTAGTAATTCTATATACAGGGTTTACAAATCTTAATCCTAGTAACATATCTCTCAAACGAGGTTTTGCTTTACCTACTTTATATGTATTAAACAAATTTTTCAAAGAAGGAACAGGTTGAGCTTGTATAGGTCTTCTTCTAGGAGCGTTTGTTCTAGGTCGAGGTCTTCTAGGAAGTGTAGGTATAGCCCCAAATAAATTAGGAATAGGAGCTTGAGCAGGAGGTTGAGGAGCTTGAGCTTGAACAGGAGGTTGTCCTTGAGCGATTCCTTTCCTAATACCGGCTGCAAAACCAGCTCTTAAACCTTTTTGAAAACAAAAGCCAGGGGGCGCTCGCAATTGTCCTTGTTTTAATTTTTTATCAGTGCAAATTGTTTTAATTCGTTGTAACATTTATATTATATAGTTTATAAATAATTTTCATATTTTTTAACAGATTTCAAGATATATTTCTTTCCTTCATTTTCTTGATTCATACATTTTTTAAAACCAGTTGCATCTGCCCAAGGAACACCATTGAATCTATCTTCTAAAAATTTCACACTGAAATGTCCGCACAAATTAGCTGTGAAACCTTCGTCGGACTGTCTTTTTACCATATTTTCTTTGAATAAGAAATACTTTTCATTATCTAATTTATCAATGACACCTTTCATATCTTGGATTAATTGAATTTCAGGAGCATCTCCAAGAGGATCAAAAAATTCAATTGAAGGTCTTTCATCATCATTATCAATAAATACAGATCGCCAATGTTTCCCTTTCCCTTTAGAATTATCTGTATTAATAACAAATCCAAATTCTTTAGTATTAGGAGTAATCATATCAACAATTTTATATACTTCATCGCTTGCAATTACAGGAACTTTGATTCCAAGATTATCAGCAATCTTTTCAATTTCATCATTATATAATCCATCGACTTCTTCACCCTTTGTAAAACCATCAAATTGTTTAAAATTCTTTTCGCCTTCACCACACATACATGCGGACATTCCATTACATCCGCCGCCAGCCATGCCAAATCCAAGACCTAATATTTTCGTAGTCATAGTAGTTGAAGGATTAAATAGATTAATAACATCTCCAAACAAACCCTTTCCTTGTTGAGGAACATCGGGTTTTTGGGGTTCGTCTTTCTTTTCTTCTTTTTTAGTTTCAGTAGTGACAGGAGTTGTTGAAGTAGGCATTCCATCTGTTTTAATATTAGGATTGTTAACTCCAATACCAATAGGCATACTACCATACATAATAGATAAAGGATTGAAACAAGAAGAAATAAATGAATCAGATTCAACACCTTTACCAGCAAGACTAGATTTAACTTTTATAGGTGATGATTCGTTTGCAGATGATTTCTTTTTTGCGGCTTTTATTTCTTTAATACGCAGTTCTAATCTACCTCTATTGTCTCTAAGCAGGTTTTCAAAATTAAGCTTACTTATCTTTGTATATTTTGCAGTGTCATAAAATTCAAATATATACTCATTGAATTCATTTAGTGACCGAGGTAATCTTTCATTAAATTCAACATAAGCAAATAGATTATTATAAGGACTTTCAATCCTTTTTTTACCTAATGAAGCTGTTCCTTTCGGTAATTTTTTTTCACTTAATTCTTCTAATTCTTCACTTAATTCATCAACTAACCGTTCTAATTTAGCAATTTCAGATTCTCTTTTTGTAATTATACCATTCAAAACTCCAACATTTTCTTGCAATTTTTCTTCTTTTTCATCAATTTCCTTCTTTTTCATTATTAACATATTTCTAGAACCTTCAAGTCTCGCACCTAATATTTCATTATCAATATTTCTCTTTTCTTTTTCTAAGTCATCTATTTTAACTTTTGCTTCTAATTCTTCACGTTGTGAGGCTTCTAATTCAGCTTTAGCATTTCGTAATTCAGTTTCTAATCTTGTAATTTCAGCACTATCTTCTTTTGGTGTAGGTTCTGGTAATCTTGTAGGTTCTCTTGGAACAAGTTTAGCAATACCTTCAATAGCTTTTAATAATTCTTTAGAATCATCAGGTTTCGGTTTTATCATAACAGGAGGAGGAGTAGCACCAAATTTCTTAACAGCTTCAGTAATATCAGTTTTTAAACCAGATTTACTACTATCTTTATTTCTTTTTCTTCTTTTCTTTCTAGGTTTAACAAGATTACCAATATTAATCTTAACGATTTGTTTCTGACTGATACCGGCATGAATCTTAATAAATCTCTTTTTCTTTTTTGCCATATAATAATATCTACCATCATCTGTCATATATAATCTTCTAGGACGACCCTCACCTTCGATCAGCCTATTTACAACAGCACCAGCCGTTGTTGATAAATCTCCTAACACTTTCGCAAATGCAGGAACTTCTTTAAATACTTTATCAGTATCTTGTTTAATCCATTTTTTAACATCTTCATTACCGATACCATTTGCAGTAAGAATAGAATTCAAAAAGTTTTGACAATTATTTTTTTCTGCGCTGTAAGAAGTAAAATTAGAATCACCCATATATTTTCTTGTATTTTCTATTAATTCGTTAAAAGTAATATCCTTACTTACAGATATATCTTTTATCTCACTATTACTTTTAATAGGATTTTTAGTCCCAAATAAAATCACTTCGTTTTTTTCTAGATTATATTTATCATTGATCCAGAAAGCTAAATGAAATAAGTCATCAAAATATTGTTTTGAGATTTTCTCAAATTGTCCTAATGATATTATATTTAAAAATGCTCTTGTTGTAGAAGACAATGGTGTCCTCACAGCAACAATTTTTGTAATTTTTTCATTACCTACCTTTTCAAGTTGTTTTCTTGCACTTGGTGGTAGTTTTCCAGCGTCTCGTAATAATATACCTTTACCTTCCATTTGTTTTATTATATAAAAAAATAAAATTTATCTTATAATAAAACAAATGGAATCAAAAACAAAATTCGTTCAGAATAAAACTATATTTTTGTCATTTACATCGCCAAATACAACTTCTGATATCAATATTCCTTTCGCAGTTGATAAAATAATATTTAAGTTATTAGGTAGCAATGGAACAACTAACGAATATGGAGTATTATCTTCTGATTTAATTCAATGGGAGAGTATCGGAGTTGTTTATAGAAATGTCGCTATTCCATATTCATCAGCTCAAATAGAATATCATTTTCAAACACCAACTAAAATTCAAGGTATATATTCATTTACTCTAAAAAATTTAGATAAAGATTTAGCTACGATAGGAGGAACCGAAAATATTGTATTCATAGCAGAATTTGTAAGGAGTTCTGATAAGTCTCACGCTTAATAAATTTTAAAACATTTAGAAGGTTTTAAAATTATACAGACATATTCTCCATCATCTTTCTAACACTTTCATATTCATCTGTTCCTTTCCTAGGAATGAGATAACTACCTCTATCTTTATTATATTCTTTAAGAGCAGTAAGCCATTTAGATGTTTTCTTAATTTTAACAGTTGGTCTTTCTATTTTTTCTTTGTTGACTCTTACATTTTTAACAGGTTCTTCTACAAAAACAATTTCTGTTTCAACAGGCTTCTTTACTCTAACTTTTTTAATTTTCTTGATCGGTTCATCTTCAATTAATTCAGATTCTTCAATAATGGGTTCTTCAACTTTTATTTTTCTTGGGGGCATTTTATTTAATGCAAGAAATTATTTTTTTAAATAAGAAATAAAAATTTCTTCCAAATAAAAATTTAAAAAAAATATTGTCTTTATGTAAATAAAATGACTGATATCGATTCAAGTTTAGACTATTCCGTTAGAGACCATACACACTCTACGTTACATTTCAGAAATGTAGCTCCTCAGACATCAGGAGATGTTGCGTTGTCCGCAAGCTCAACTTCGGGACCAACGTCCTTCATTATTAGTAGCTCGGTTTTTAATCCTTCTAAAAGTAGATTGAATTTTGAAATCCAATTACCAGCTGGAACTGTTAGCGAAATTAATTTCGTTCAATCCAATTTACTAAAAGCTATTTCTCGTATTACTATTTACGACCAAAATACTTCTGCTATTTTAGCTGATATTAACAATGTAGGAAATACATACTCTATGTTAAATCCTATTGCAACCAAATTTGATGAATTTGTTCATAAATCTCAACCTTTACTCCCAGCCGTTACTCAGGCCGCGGCTAGAGTTATCCCTTATGAAAATATGGGTAAAGTTTTGGGTGCTGGAAATTATCTAGGTGCTATAGATACCGGTGCTCAAAACCCTTTTTTTCAGCTACGTAATGCTATTACTTCTACTGCCGGTTCTATAACTGTTTTACAATGTTCTATTCCATTTAGCGCTTTTAACCATTCATTCTTTGCTTTAGATAAATTCGTATATAGCCCCTCTAATTTGCAAATTGATGTGTATTGGTCGGGTTTCAGCACTTTTGCATGGTTAGGAACTTCTGCTACTAACTTGACTACGGCCGCAGCGGTCGTAGCTTCTTGCACGTTAACTGGTTCTCAAATGCTATTACAGCTATGCACTGAGGGGAATGTCCAATTAGCTAGCCAAGTGATTCAAAAGACTATGAGTTCGGGTTTAAGTCTTCCTATTGGTTATATATCAAGCGCTAAATTCGTAATTGGCGCTTCTACTTCTCAATCTTGGACTATTCCATTGACCGCAGCGTATGGTAAAAAGATTTTATACACAGCTTTCGCTCCTTTCCATACTACTGAGACTTTAGCTACTGCCAATAATCATTCTAGAAATGGAACTTCAGCAGGAACTACGGTGATTACATCATATAATACTTTTATTAATTCTATCCCGATATTGTCCCCGGCGGGCTTCGATGTCTCTGCTAGAGGTGATGACTACACCGTCGCCAATAAGCAGTATATTGAAGGATCTGCTATACAAAACGTTTATGACTTTACTTACAACTGGGTTCATGTTGATAATTACGCTAGAACTAAATTATGTGAATTAAATCCCTCAGAAGTTGATGGTTTGGATGTTGTCTCTCAACAAGCTAATTACCAATTACAAGCTACTACTACTTCTACTGCCCTTAATTGGTATCTTGCAATATGCGGTCAAAAGACTCTAAGCATTTCATCTCAAGGTGTTTCTGTTAATTAAATTTAAAAAACCTATAATTTTAAAACTTTAATTAAGTTTTAAAATCTTTATTTCTTTTTAAATTTTTCAAACACAAAATGTATAACTCCATTACTTGGACAATTACTAAAAGGAAGAATCTCTGATATTAACAAAGGAATTAATATGCCTATAAATGTTAAAAGAATACTTAAATTATATTCGCATTCCATTTTTTTTTATTAAAAGAAATATTATTTTTATTTTTTGATGTAAGAGATGGCGGTTTCGATGTCGTGACCCATATCGCTTGCTCGTTCTTTCATATCTTTCAAATCTGGTATATCTTTATATAAATGTGTCAAAAAAGAATGTCTTAGAATATTAACGCTGACTCTTTTATTGAAGAAAGTATTAAGCATATTAGTTAATTGCGGAGCTGATATTTGTTTGAATCTATCATTGTTACCTGTTATTAGAAAATCGGAATCGTTTATCGCGATCCATTTTTTAATAATAGAAAATAGTTTAGGACTTATATCAACTACATTCGTCCCATATGTTTTCGCAGTTTTGTAATTATTGAAGATGAACGTCTTTCCTTTCATATAATTGTCTTTTGTTAAATTGAAATTTCTAATTTTAAATGATGTATAATCAAGTAGTCTTCTTGGAGGGATTAAAATATAACAAGATAAAAGAACAAATAACTTTAACTTATTAAAATTTCCTTTTGATAATTCTTCAGGTTTTAATTTCCATAAAGCTGCTACTTCCCTTTCGAATGATTGGTATCTTTTAATGACATCATCCCAACTGATCCAGTTCTCTTCTTCTTGTTTACTTTTTTCCTGACTATTGATAAAGTCATCGTATGTTTTAACATCAGTCATAACAAGTTTCCTAAGTTTATCAACAGCTTGTTTGGTATCATCATCTTTACCATCATCGATAAAAGAAATTAGTGCAGACATATGGGTTTTACGACTACTGAACTTAACATCGTCATACGCTTTGATAACATTATCAATATTATTAATAATATCTTTAGGAGACTCGATAGCTTTACCTAATTTTTTACCTAAACCTCTAAGAGTCGTAGAATAGGATTTGATTGTGTTCATAGAAATAGATGGTCTATTCTTTTTGAAATATTTATCATAAGACATTTATTATAATAAAAAATAAAAATAAAAAAAAATAAAAATATTAAATAGAATAAATGAAAATTAACATAAGAGAGAACAAAAGAATGAGCCTTTTAAGTCTCTTACCGTAAATTAATCGATTAATTTACGGTAAGAGCGCATATTTCTCTGAACTCTTATGATAATTTACAGTTATCAAATCAATACTCTTTTATTTTTAAAATATTCTTTATTTTAAAATACAATAATTTCTATTTATATATAATCTGGAAACTTACTCTTTAAGAAATTATCCATTTTTGTAACTTGTTCTTTAAGTTGTATATTCTCTCTAATTAACTCTTGGACTCCAATACAAAAATAATTTGTTAAGTTTTGATATTGAACTGTAAAAAACGCATCTTCATTTTCTCGGTGTACGACCTCATCCAAGCCAGCCTTTTTTACATCTTGCGCTACAACTCCAATGTGCACCTCTTCATATTTGCTCCTAATTTTTCCATCCTTATGATAATATTTTTCTTCGCTTTGAGCTTTTTTTTTATATGTTACGAATTCAATCTTTGAAAGAATATCTAATAAATTATCTTTGACAATAGGTTGGATATTTCTTTTAACTCGTCTGTCGGAAGATGTGCTCATAACTCCTGCCGTTGAAAACTTGAAACCGACCCAAGCATATGAACTTGTAGTCGATATTGAATCTTCGTCCAACCACCAAATGGCATCATTATCACCTGGGTTACTGATGATTGTTGAACTACCGTTTTGTGCTATAAAGGCTGTTTCACCGTCAGATGCATCACACTCCCAGATGTTCCAGTTCTGTGTTGGTGCTCCCGCGAACATCGTTGTAGTGAGCTGTTTGTTAATCAAAGCACCAGTTGAAAACAAGGATGTTCCGTTTGCATTATTATGGTATTCGTTCTTTGAACCATTATATCCCATTGTTGTTTTTCCATATATAGTAGTCTCGCCTTTGGTTAAACCAGCTGAAATTGAATTTATTATCACTCGCCCAGTTGTCATATTAGAAGCAATTTGTAAATTTGCCGTAGTCAGACCTGTACCAAATGATATACCGTTAACTGTATTATTATTTCCAATAGATAAAACACTTGAAAATGATTCAATATTGTTTGTTAATAACTTACATGTGCTACTCAGTTCAATATTTTTAAATGAAGCCATTATAATGTTATTATTAGCATTGATATTACAACTAACGGCTGATGTGTTCCCAAGGTTGATTGAACCATTGTTTATAGAATTTCCAATTGAGATAGAGTTGCTAGTTATGTTGTTCCCAAGACCCAATGCTGAATTAAATGCATTTGAATTAATAGTGGAGACTGCTAATGTCTCACTTGATGGAATTACGACATTTGTGTTGAGATTGATAAAGCCACTACTCGAAACATTTGAAATATTTATAGAACCGGATGTTAATCCCGTAAAAGCATTCACTGTCCCACTTGTTGTATTATTAAAAATATTTACTGCAAAAGTAGAAAAATTACTTGCTATTGTATTTACATTTAATGTTTTACTATTTGATATAGATGTTGTTCTTAATATTGAAATACTAGCGGTATCTCCTAAATCTCCTAGTGTTAGATTATTAGCTATATTAAGAGTATTTATTGAATCAACATATAAAAGCTTATTAGCAGTTGATAAATCAAGCGATTGATACAATTCTATGCGGTTAGAATTTAAAGTATTTCCAATTTTGAAAGTTCCTGTAAGTATTCTATACATTTCAACTGGATTTGAATTTAAAAAACTTTCAAAGTTATTACATTCAATTCTTTGATTTGTATTCGGTAGATATATATGCTTACCTGTTCCTAATACAATAATGTTATTGATATTTAAGCCTGAGATACTAGCCAAATTCCCAATAGTGATTGTTGATGTTGATGTTGTCATAATAGTTGTCGCATCTCCTACAAGCACAGGCTGTATATCATTTGTTTTTAATATACCTGTGAAAGTGGGATTGTTAATATTTGCCTTTAATGCCAAAGCAATATTTAAATTTGTTGTAGTTGTGTAATTGGTTAAGGATGAAGTGGTTAGGTCGGCTTTAAGATTTAAAGCATTTTGTGTTGCTGTTGAGACTGGAAGAGTTGTTTCGTCATATAAACTAGATACGATATTTCTAGAAGCATCCAATTTGATTAAAAGATTTGCATTACCATTTAATAGTTGTAGATTTTTTCCAACTGCAATACTGGTATTTTTATTTATAAATAAAGTCCCAGAATCAGATCCTGATGAAGTATTACCAAGTGTTAAATTTCCAGTCGTCTGAGCTTCACCAAGTCTTATTGAACCTGTATTCGTGGTTGGAAAAAGTCGAATTAAATTGGTTACATCATACCCTTGAAAATAAGCACAACTTATTCCTTTTTGCGATGCGTTCGTTCCTACGTTTAGATTACTCAAAATATTAACCGCACCAGTTGAAGATGAGTTCATTAAAATCAAATTACCAGATGTTAAACCAGTTGCTAAACTAACATTAGCTGTTGTAGTGGTATTAAATAAAATAATTGGTAAAATAGCCGTATTCCCAATAATAGTTTCTACTAATAGATTTTTTCCTGCTAATAAAGATACTGATTGATTAAAATTTATATTATTACTGCTAAAAGAATTACCAATATTAAAAAATCCAGTAGTGGTGTTAAACATTGTTATAGAATTTGCTGGTGAAACTCCTGTATATGTATTAACCGAAAGTTGTGTTCCGCTTGAGCCTATTATGTTTTTATCAGTACCCATGTTTATTCTCTGGTTGAAAAACATGGCTGTAGAATTAGCAGAATTACCTATATTTACCTGTGTTAATTGATTATCATAGATAAATGCAATAGTAGCTGGGTCATTATTTCTAATATATCTAGAACTAAAAACTCCATTTGTTGTTAAAGTTCCAGTTAAATTTAAACTGTTATTTACATTTATAAGCCCAGAAGCTGATAGACCATTTATATTTGGCGTTAATAAAGTTCCAGTAGAGCTTATATTTAAGTTTTTCCCTAACCCAAGAGTAATATTTCGTTGTATATCTAAAATACCTACATCACTAATATCTCCTATTTGAAGCGTATCTGGTGTTAAAATACTTGTTATTTTATTTGTTTTTATCAAGGGTGATATTAAAACTGTATTTAAAGTTATGCTATTTGCTGTTATATCTTCAACTTCTAGATTTGCATTTATATCTACATCTTGTTGAATATCTATAATTCCTGTATTTGTTCCTGATCCAATTGTGATATTTCCAGTAGATAATAAAGGTTGAATGTTGTCTGTTTGTAATTCTGTATTTACTTTAATTGTATCAACTTCCAAATTTGCTATATCTAAATCATCTGCTACAATATATGATAAATTAGGGAGTCCTTGATATGATGAGAAATTATTCATTCTTTTATTATAAATTTTATAATTTAAATTTATAATAGAATAATTAAAACTTTACGCGTCCAATATTTCCAATAGATCCTACCGCTTGCGCGACTCCCGACCCTTTTATTCTCTTTGAATTTAGAAAAGGCTGTGAATGAGAAGGGAAAGTCCCCCCTCCAATCTTTCTCATAGATTGAGATTGATAATCTTGAGTCATCGTCCCCATTCCTACAATATTTCTTGGTGCTAGAACCCCGTATTGCCCTGATACAATATTCATATGAGGCATTTTCTTTGCAAGACCTAATTTCATTTTTTTAACAACTACTTTCTTTTTACCATATCCTGTAAATTCTGCAGCTCCTGCGATTACGGGAGATAGTAAAGCAACCTCTTGTAAACCAGGTATCATACCTATGAACCCGGCTGCTTTTGATAATCCTGATAAGGGTTTAACCTTTTTAGCCCAGTCATCAACATCGATAGATGCCTGTTTAAACCAACCTCCAACATCATCCCAAAAATCGCCTCCTCTCATTTTTCTTCTTCTACCAGAACCTTGAACTTGTGGGTTCGCGTCATATAACTTTTTCAGTTTTTTTAAAACTGGAATATTTTTGAGTTTATTCAATTCTGATTGAGTGATTGACATTATGTTTTTATTTAAAGAAGAATTTTATTTTTTTTCTAAATATCTATTTCTAATAGTTTATTAAAATTACATCTGTATTGTTCAGTTCTTACATTTATGTATAAAAATGAATAAGGCTTGTTCGTGCAATGTTGATATAGATTCCATAATTGATTAAATTCAAGAGATAAGTCTAAACCTTTATGAATTAAACTCATTTTTTCTTCACTAAAAGATCTAAAAGTAATAAAATAATCTAATTGTTTAATCGATTCAGGTTTTAGGTCGTGAATAAATTGGGAACTAATTATAACATTGGCCATTAAATGTCTATTCTTTTTTAATAATGTAGCTATAGCTGGATTTCTTAACATATCACTCGCATCATCAAATATAAAACACACTTCTGGGCTCATTTTCTTTGGTTTGTATTCTTTTTTCTTTTTTGGATCATCAAATTTAAGTTTCTTACCAGATTCTTCTTTTTTCTCTTCTTCTTCTTCATCTTGTTGTCCCATCGATAATTCATTTACTATCTCATTTAATATATTTACTTTACCATCTACTAATTCTGTATATTTTTGAACTACATTTCCTCTATTTTCTAAATACCTAATCATTTCCTTCCAACTATCATCTACATTCACCGTTGGACAAAAAATAAAGAATATTGTCCGTTTATCCGTTCCCTTCTGAATTATAGTGTTAATCAAACTTGTTTTACCCGAACGCTTTTTGGAACAAATAAAAAGATTATAATACAAACTTGGGAACAATTCCGAACCTTTAATCGTGTTTGTATCTGGTTTATGTATTATTAAAGGTTTTACTTTAACTTTATTTAGCGTTTCTTCCTTAATCATATTTATTATATAATTTATAAATTATAAATTCTTAAAATTTTATGCTCATGTGTCTTCTCATATTACTAATATCCATAAAGGAATTTCTCAACATGAATTTATCTTCCAAATCTTTATTCTTTTTCTTCAAAGATTCTATTTCACCATAGATTGGTGTTAAATCAAATTTTGGTTCTTCAATCTTTATTTGAGGTTCAAAAATAGGCATTGGCATTGGTTCTGGCATTTTTGGAACAATTGGTTCTGTAGTTTGAATAACATCCAATGCTTTTGGAACTTCGTCATCATCATCATCATCATCGTCAGCATCGCTATATGATATTAAATTTCTATTTTCAAGGTTCTTTTTTAACTCAAGAGCTTCTTTTACATCTTGGCGATATTTAGAAAGATGTGCTGACGCTTTCTTACCTTTTTCTGTGATTACTTTAACCTGCTTTGGTGCTTTAATCTTTGGCGTCGGTTTGGAGAGCGTTTTCGACATAGTCTCTTTTAAATCAAGTTTTTCGTTTAATTTTTCCTTATAAAGTTGATTTATGTCCTTATCTCCTATTTTAACCGAAATTCCTGCCTCTAATTTTTCCAAGGTGTTATTCTGTTGGTTGAGCTTTATTTGCGCGTTCGTTCTCGTATTGTTCTTAGCTGGCATTTATTATATAGAAAAGAATAATTTTCTTAAATAATTTACATTAATTTTATTTTTTTTTGTTTGATTATAATAAATGTCAGTTTATAATAATACATTAGATCATCCTATGCCGGTATATATAGATAGTTCAGAGAGAACATCAGGGTCAAACACGTCCTTTCTTTCTAAACCTATTTTAATAAGTGCTGGAAATTCATATGATTCGGTTGTTGTTAGTCAAGTCTCTATTCCAAAAAGCTGGTATAATGTTCCCGCGAATTACAATTATTTAACTCTAAATGAAAATGGAAATGTTATTTCTATTGTGATTCCTGCTGGTAATTATAATAGAAATAATCTAGCTATAGTCCTACCCGCATTATTGACTTCTGCGAGTCTTGCTGGAAAAACGTATACAATGTCATATTCAAATGCTTCCATTCAAGGAGATACAGGAAAATATACTTTTGCATATACTCCAATTGTTATTGGTGATATTATTGATGTAAAAGTTGATAGTGTTAGCATGTTTCAACAATTAGGATTCGAACGATCTTCTACTAATTCGTTTGTAGCTGGTACTCTTATATCTACAAATGTTATTAATTTTCAAATCATATCAAGTATATTCATTACAAGTGATATGTGCGTTGAAGAAGGTTATTTACAAGAATTACATAATGTTGGAATAAATCAAAGTAATGCTTATATATTCTTTCAACAATATAATTTCGACCTAACTTCAAAACAACTTTTAACAAAAGCGAATAATAGTTGGACTTTCTCTCTCATAGACGAATTTGAGAGACCTATTTTCTTGAACGGAGTTCCTTGGGAAATAAGTTTAATTCTATATAATAGAACCGACACTCACCAATTACAAAAGGAAGAATTAAAAATTAAAAATTTGGAGAAAATTTTACAAAATGAATTAAAAATAAAGAATCTATAATAAAATGACTATTGCAAAATTATTTATAGCTGAAGGAGTTGACGCTTCTCACGTTTATCTACCTCAAGAATACCTTGATAAATTAAAAACAATGTTAAAGAATGTTTTAGAGTTCTTAAACGAAAATAATTTAGATTATTGGGCTGACGGAGGGACTCTATTAGGTGCTATCAGAGATAAGGACCATATTAAATGGGATGATGACGAAGACCTTGGCATGGATGTTATAAACTTCTTTAGATTTAAAAAAATTATGAATCAATTGGCCAAGAAGTATGGTTATGAAATTAGAGTTCAACCCGATGACATAATAAAGATTGTTGATAATACAAATTGTTATGTTAGAGATACACAAGCTGGAACTACTGATCCCCGCCTTGCTTGTATTGATATCTTTCATTATATCCTTTTGAAAAAAGATAAAAGGTTTGTTCTAAGTTCTCTAAATAATCGCATACTATTTAAAGGGGCTGAATACAATAAGAGTGATTTACTCCCATTAGTAGAATATGATTATGGCGATTTAAAAGTTAAGGGAGCAAATAATCCGCAAGTATATCTAAATAACTATTATGGAAAATGGCACGAAAAAATTGTTTATCTTTATTTGTAAAAATCAATATTGTATAATTTTTAAACTAACTAAGTAGTTTGAAAATCAATTTTAGAACACATTACAAGGGTGTTATACACGAATTATATTTTATTTAAATTCTTTTCGACAATACGGACATTCACTTTTACTCTTTTTTTTGACACATGTTGCGCATATATTGTGTCTACAACAACTTGTTAATAAAGACTGCTCTTCTTCATTCATACAAATGTGACAACACAAATCTTTGTCTTTAGGTAAGACTGTTTGATTATACTTATTCAACCAATTAAAAACATCATCTCTGTTTTTTTCATGTTTGAATAAATATATCCAGCCACCTACACAGAAAAAACAATCATCAAATAACATTCCTGCTTTTGACATAACGGTAGTTCCTGGGCCTTGTATCACTAACAAATGATACATTACTCTGTTAATTGTTTTTGTTTTGCAATTCTCTTTGAAAACAAATAAATTACCAGAGATTATTTCTTGTTTCCAAATACGCATTTGATGATGCATCTCATTTATATTCATACAACAGAATATATCTGTTTTCTCATGCAGATATATACATATATCAGTTTTTGGAGATTCATT
>Ga0105051_10003853_pt1 | contig 17856 bp, 15 predicted proteins | sample FRY02_FD_78383 | JGI IMG/M metagenome (GOLD analysis project Ga0105051, IMG submission 78383) | Freshwater microbial communities from Lake Fryxell liftoff mats and glacier meltwater in Antarctica - FRY-02 (megahit assembly) | ecosystem: Environmental > Aquatic > Freshwater > Ice > Glacier... | reverse complement strand
CATTAACCTATACAGTATTCAGAGATCACCATCAGTTTCAACAATAAAACGGACATCCCCATTGGGTAGCCAGGGCAACGCCATCCGCGCCTGATGCATTGAATTTGAATAGTTTGGGGCAAAATAGGCGCATAAAAATGCCCAAGGACGACGGCTGTGGGTAAAGAATGTCGTCCTTGGGCGGCGTGAATTGCCAACATCATTCAAAAGTCGGCTTATCCTCTAGACCAAGCTTCCTCATCTTTTTGTACAGCGTGGTTCGGTTGATTCCCAGCGCATCTGCGGTTTCGTTCCGGTTGCCTTGAAACTCTCGCAAGACTTGGGCGATGATTTCGCGTTCGGGTTCTTCCAGTGCTTCCTTTAGACTCCGCCGACGACTAACGCCTTGATCACTGATCGTTGTGCTTTTGCGACTTCCGTTGGCGATGTGGCTAGGCAGATCGTTCAATCCAATCTGAGGCCCTTTGCATAGTAGCACAGCCCGCTCGATCACGTTCTGCAGTTCGCGCACGTTACCCGGCCAGTGATACGAACCTAATGCATCGATCGCACTGTCAGACAGACCCTCTAAATCTCGGCTTGCCTCTGATGCCACGTTCTTCAAGAAAAAGTCCGCCATCGCTGGGATGTCACTAGGACGCTCTCTTAGCGAAGGTAATTCCAAATTGATAACATTGATTCGGTAAAACAAATCTTGTCGGAACCGACCTTCGCTGACCGCAACTTCAAGATCTTCGTTCGTCGCGAGAATCAAGCGAGTGTCCACAGTAATGGTTTCAGTACCACCTACCGGTTCAAACTGTAACTCCTGCAAGACTCGCAATAATTTGACTTGCATTCCAGGAGATGCGGTTGCGATTTCGTCCAAGAACATCGTGCCATTGTCCGCCTGTTGGAACTTTCCAATCTTGCGTCCGCTGGCTCCGGTAAAGGAACCTTCCACATGCCCGAACAGTTCGCTTTCCAGTAAATTTTCAGGCAACGCTCCGCATGCCACTTCTACAAACGGCTTGTCCCGACGCTGACTTCGTTGATGAATGGCTCGGGCAATCATCGATTTGCCCGTTCCGCTTTCACCGGTAATCAATACCGTCGCTCGAGTGTCAGCGATGCTTTCAATGATTTCAAAAGTCCGCACCATCCGATGGTCGTTAGCAATGATGCTGTGAAGGCTGTAGCGCTGATCTAGTTGGGCACGAAGGTTATTATTTTCTTCGATCACTTCCCGCTGCGCAAACGCTCGACGCAGTGTTAGCTCTAATTCTTGATCGATCAAAGGCTTGGTTAGCAGATCGAAAGCACCAGCCCGCATCGCTTCAACACCGGTATCCGCGGTCGCGTAACCTGAAACCAAAACAACAGGAATCTGAGGATAGTGTTTCTTGAAGTGACTTAGAACGTCAAAGCCATCGCCATCACCCAAACGAAGATCGACCATCGCCAGGTCAATATTTCGCTGTTCACAGGTTCGCTTTGCCGCAGCGACAGAATCAGCAAGGGTAACATCGTAGCCGATACTACCTAGCCACGAGCCCATCGATTCCAACAGACTTCTGTCGTCATCAACTAGCAATAATCGTTTAGGTCGGTTGTCTTTTCGCTTCATCATTTGCCTTTTTAGCCACGTCTATGACGCTAAAGTTGCACAGCGGGAACATCAGGTTTATTTAGGTCAGAACGATGATAAAGCGACACAGACCTCGTGATTTGCTGTGCAAATGCCTCATGTGCAGTCAAGATTTAACGATCAGGTTGATGTCAGCGATTATGACACCGCCGCCACGTTTCCCACACAATTCAAATAATAGTGGTCATTAAGCGAACTAAAACACCTTAAAACATCCCAAAGGGGGCTTTTAATTTCCTCTGCGACAGACACAACCTGAATTTTGGTGTAATATTTTATGTTTCGGGTAGCCCGCTTAGTGGGTTCTAGTAATCTAAAACCACTGTCCCCAATTGCTGGTTTGCTCGTTTTTCTTCTAGGTAGATAGGCGGTCAAGATTATGAGTGTTCGGTTGGTCATCGCTGACGATCATGAAGTGGTCCGTCGCGGCATCGTATCGACACTCGCAGGCGAATCTGTCGAGATTGTCGGCGAGGCGATCGACGGCGTCCAAGCGATTGAAAAAGTGCTGCAACTTCAACCCGACGTCCTGCTGTTAGATGTCCGTATGCCCAATAAGGATGGTTTGACCGTCTTGAGCGAATTGAAAAATGCCGGTGCGAGTGTCAAAGTTGTCATGCTATCGTCCCACGACAACCCGACCTACGTCGCCAGAAGCGTTGCGTTGGGCGCAAAAGAGTACCTGCTAAAGTCGGTGAAGCGAGAAGAGCTTATCAGTTCGATCCATCGTGTGATGGCCGGCGAAGAAGCCCCGGCGGGCAGTTTGATCAAACGAGTTCGAAACGTAATGGACAGGCGCCGCGAATCCATCGAAGACTCGGTTCCGCTGACTAACCGCGAAATGCAAGTCCTTCGACACGTCGCGTTGGGACTAAGTAACCGCGAAATCGGTTCATCTCTTAGCATTAGTGTCGAGACCGTAAAAGAACACGTTCAGAATATCCTAAGAAAACTGGATGTCGCCGATCGGACTCAAGCAGCGGTCTTGGCGGTTCGCAAGGGCTGGGTTGACTAACCGGATCATTGATCTATCTACAGTCATGCATCTTTTTTGATCTTGGCGATGAACAATCCGTCCATGGACTGGTTCGGCAAAATCCGCCGGCACACATGCAGGGACTCGGGGAATGCCTTACCTTGCCACTGGGACAATCCCACTTGCCAGTTATCGAAACCTAGATCAAATAATTCAATCGACGCTGAATCCGAAAATCTCTTTAGTAGGTCCGCAATAACGCTTTCGTTTTCCTCGGGGGAAAAGCTACAAGTGCTGTAGACCAGGGTTCCACCGGGCTTTAACGCATTGAAAGCAGACTTTACCAAGCCACGCTGTTTCTTGCGGCATTCGGCAACCTTTCTCAAGCTCCAAATCTTAAACGACTCGGGGACATTGGCTCGGAAGCGAGCTTCGCTACTGCAGGGTGCATCTAACAATACTCGGTCGAATCTTGGGCCTGTCTTCCTAGCCACTTCTCGACCGTCCATCAAGTACGTTCGTACGTACTCGGCCCCGCCTCGCCGTAAGTTCTCTTTCAACTTAAAGAATCGGCCTTTGACCACTTCCACCGCGCTTAACATGCCCTGCCCTTGCATCGCTGCTGCGATATGCAATGTCTTACCACCAGGAGCGGCCGCCAAATCCAATACGACCTCGTCCGCCTGCGGATCTAGCACCAATACCGCTGCCATGCTACTAAGGTTCTGCAGATAGACCTCGCCTGATTCAGCTAAGCGATGATGAGTCAGTTCGGATCGCTGAGTCGAATCAATCACAAAGGCGTCGGCAAACCATGACACGGGCTTGGCGTGAATTCCCGCCTCAGAAAGTTCCGCGATAACCGTTGCCGCGTCCGTCTTCAATCGATTGACCCGGAACGCCGTAGCTTTGACGGCTGAGAAACTGGACGACACTTCGTCTTTAAACTGCGCCGGAACAATTAAGTCAAGACGTTCCCTGAAATCCGCTGGAAGCAGTTGAAAAGATTCTTCCGGATGGTCCATCAGGGCTAATTTAATGTTATGAGAGAAAGAGGCGAAAACCAAATGGCTTCGCTTAATTGGTAATGTATTTCATCAACCTTGAATTCAATCCGCTTGGTATTCAATAAGTCTGGTATTCAATAAGTCTGGTATTCAATAAGTCTGGTATTCAATGAGTCTGGTATTCAATGAGCTTTACATTTCACGCTGGGAATCCCTTTAGCGGCGCTGACTACTTCTTTGGCTTGCTCCTCTTTGGCTTGCTCTTCTTTTTCTTGGCATCCAGTGGCACCAAATCGGCTCGACGAAACCGCGGAGCCGCAACCGCAAGCATTCCCAACAGCCCCAAGCAGAGCACCAACGCCCACATCCCGGCATAATCCTGAGCTATCAATAGTGCCATTTCGTTTTCCTTGTTCACTGGCAACCGGCGTGTCTACGCAAGTAATCATCCGACATCCAGGTCAGCCTGTTCTATTGTAAGCCAACGGCCTGTCGATCCGCCCCACTACCTGACAACTTTTGAGTAAAACATTGGATAATTGCGGCTAGATCTTCCGTAAGTGGCAGATTGTCCTGCTGATTATCCAGCATCCACTTCACCTGTGCCTGACGGTTTTCAATCTCTTGGCTGCCAATCAAAAGGACGGCTGGGATGCGCTTCTGATCCGCGTACTTCAGCTGCTTCTTCAACTTTGCCGGTTCAGGATACAGTTCCACGTTTAACCCGGCATCACGCAAGATCGCACCAAACTTCAGGTAGTTGGCTTGGAGAAGCGGGTCAAAATAAGCGATCAGCACTTGAGTTGGCGACTGGGCCTGTTGAACTAAGTTCAATTCTTCCATGGCAGCCAGCAAGCGATCAAGCCCTAACGAGGCCCCAACCCCTGGTAGGTCCTGTTTGGTATAAAGTGAAGCCAAGTTATCGTAGCGACCCCCAGAACAAATACTGCCAATTTCTGGCAAATCGCTTAGCATGGTTTCAACGATCGTTCCGGTGTAATAATCCAGCCCACGGGCGATCGAAATATCCAAGTGGATTCTGGCTGATGGGATACCAGCGGCCGAGGTCGCTTCTAAGACCTGCCGCAATTCAGATACGCCTTCGCGTCCCAATTCATTTCCACCCACCACCGATTCGGCGACGGACAAAACCCCATCACTTTCTCCACTACTTTGGCACAAATTCAAAACTTGCTGGGCCGCCTGACTGGAAACTCCAACCAAGTCCACCATTTCCTTGACCACGGCCTCAGGACCCACCTTGGACAATTTGTCTAATGCGCGAAGCACCGCGACCGAATGAGCCTGCAAATCCAAATTCGCCAGCAATCCGTTTAGTAGCTTGCGGTTGTTGATGCGAATTTGAAAACGCTCAAAATCCAGTTTGGTTAACAAACGATCGATCACCAAGATCATTTCGATATCCGCCATAATCGAACGCGTTCCAATGGTATCAAAATCACATTGGATGAATTCCCGATAACGGCCTCGCTGTGCATTTTCGCCACGCCACACCGGTGCGATGTGGTACCGCTTAAAAGGAGTTCCCAATTGCCCAATGTGCTGGGCCACAAATCTAGCCAACGGGACAGTCAGATCAAATCGCATTCCTACCGATCGACCTCCATTGTCTTCAAACCGATACATTTGCCGGTCCGTTTCTTCACTGCCCTTGCCAGAGAGGATCTCCTGCAATTCCAAAGCTGGTGTATCGATCGGCGAAAAACCAAAGGATTGATACACTGTTCTCGCAGTATCCATCAACGCCTGGCGTTGCAGCATTTCTCTGGGCAAAAAGTCGCGAAAACCCTTAAGGGTTCTGGGTTCTATGATCGACATTTACAAATCTGCTTCCTAGCGACGATGACTGAACTATTACCACATTGCAAAATTCAAATTGCCAAATTCAAATTCCAGACGGCCTGCAAACCGCTCCACAGCCCACTCAAATCAGATCCTTACCGTCCATTGCTTCAAAGCGTTCCAACGGGCATCGTCTTAAAGCCCTGCCAGACGCTCATTGCCAGGAAAGGTTCTGGAAGAAATGGCGTGGCCAAAGCGAGTTGCTATCAATTCTATTTCCGAAAAATTGACACCGTGCCTTAATCGCCAAGACTAACCGCAACACACGGTCGCTCTAAAGACAATCGCCCTGAAGACCTCCTGTTTTGTGACTGGCCCCAACCTCAGCCACGACGGTACCTACCCCACGACCGTCAGTTTTTCTGGCTTGGGACTGCGAATCGAATCCTTGCGGCGAAAACCACTGATGCCCTCTTGGTATTCAACCAATTGATCGGCCAATTCGAAATAGCGATCATAAGTCCAATGATCTTCATACTCGCAATTGTTGGTATGGTAATCACGACAAATCTGCGGCCTAGTTTCGTAGATGCCACACCGGTTATCCGCCAGCAAATTCTTGCAGGTGGTGTGTACTAATAAGTACCATGTATCATCTTCGGTAAAGATCGATGCCGATTCGTGAACTAAGTACCAGCGAATAAAGTCAAAGTCCTTGGGAGTCGTTGGCGTATCGATAGGCAAGGCAAAATACTTGCAACACTTGGCAGTGCAATGATCACAAAGATTCTCGTGAGGCAACAAATCTTCACGACGAGGTTTATGCAGCATAGCAAACTCTTGTTAGCAGCGATTGGATTGACCGTTTCCAGCCGCAAGTTCCGGTTCTAAGAAAGTCATGCGACCGTTCAAACCGATAGAGTATTCGCCAAAACCTACGAAAAGTCTAGCCGACCTATCTTGGCCAGGGGCGGGAACTCGCTGTGGCCAGGGGCGGGAACCTGGCTTTACCAGGCAAACGCAAATCCACACTCGCAATTCCACTGCTAGAACATTCACCTCGACCTGGCTGCCAATTGCCAAACAGACGGCAGGCAGCACAAAGCAAAGATCGCGCCGGCCCAAGCTGCTGTCAAACGGCCTGAAATCTACACTTAACTGGACAATACGCCAGATTTCGCGTTCTCCTCCACCGCCGTCACAAGAGTTTCATCCAACGCGGGTGCCAGATTTATGTCAGCCTTATCGGGCAACGCTTTGATCAATTCAGGTGCCGATTTATCCATCAATTCAATCAATTTTGGAAGCGAACCATAGGCGTCACATTCGTCTGAAGAAGCCAGCAATTCAATGCGGCCGTAAATTCGATTGTCGATCACCAAAGGGAAACTAGCCGTCCACTCATCCAGACTTTCAGCCATTGATGCCTTTGGCGATTTCCAGGTTGCGTAATAGCTTTCATGAATCCAAGGGGCATTGATGTCCAAGCGTATTTTTTCGTAGCCATATTCCTCGGCAAATTTTCTGGCTGCGTCAAACAATCGCCCCCAGTCTCTGGTACCTTGCAATTGAAACTGTTCACATCCGTCAATTCTTTGACTTTTACCAACAGCCGACATGGCAACGAACTTTACCTTGCGGCCAACCATCGTAAATTCAGCGAAACCAAAAACTCGGCCGGCTACCAGAAATCCGACGACGAGTGCAACGGCAAGGATCGCGAATTCACTTTCACGAGTCACAAACGTGAGCACACCACCAATTGCTGTCGTGCCGCACAGAACAAACATCCATACGACCGCCATCTTAGGACTCAACCCTTGGCGTAACAAACTGTGATGAATGTGACCGCGATCCACCGCGTAAATCCCGCGGCCGGTCATCTTCCTACGCAAGATAGCTACGGCAGAATCGAGAATGGGTATGCTTAAAATTGCCACAGGCGCAACTAAAGCGTAAAATGCCTGCTCCTTTAACGATGTGGAAATTGCCAGCGCACCCAACAACAAGCCAATCAACATACTTCCCGCATCACCCAGATAGATCTTGGCCGGTGGCAAGTTGAACATAAGAAAACCGCCAATCGCACCTGCCAGCGATGCCGCAATAATCCCTTCGACGTAGTGCCCAGTTCCAAAGATCGCCATCATGGTGATCGCCAAGCTAACCACAAAGCCTAGCGTACCAGCGAAACCGTCAGCCCCGTCTAGCAAGTTGACCGAATTGATGCTGCCTAAAATCCAGAAATATACTACGACTACTGAAAAGATTCCAAAGGAGAACGGGAATCGCGAAATTTTTACCTGTTCAAAATAGTAGCCAAATCCAATCAGGATCGTTGCCACTGCAATCTGCCCCATCAATTTGTGTCGGCCACGAATCTTAAATCGATCATCCAGCACACCGACAATCAGCATCAACGTCGCCGCTAAAAACAACCCTAAATGCTCGCTGGTGAAAGTTAGTGGTTTACCAGACGCTCCGGCAAAATATTGCCCAAATCCCAAGACGGTACCTAACGGAACCAAAAGAGTGGTGACGAAAATTACCAATCCCCCAACCAAAGGAATCGGCTTTTCATGCAGCTTCCGCCTGGAGTCCGGCTTATCAACCAGCCCAACTCGAATTGCAAAACGATAAAAGGCTGGAACCAAAATAGCGGCACCAATGGCCGAACCAGCGAACACCAGAAAGAATTTGAATAATATGCTATCGAACATAAGTAACCAGTTTTCAGAATCTTGCCGAAGTATTGAACGCTTAGACTGTTCTCTATTACATCTTAACCAAGAAATCGGCGGGCCAATCCTTGTTTAATAAATTCAACGTTTGTTGACTTCCGTAATCGCATCCATCCGCAACTTCTTGACGGATTCAAGCAAGTCACGATACTTGGCATTTCCTGGAGCACTTTTGATCATTTCCCGCATCTCGTTTTCCGCATCTTCTAGCAGCTTTATTGCATCCACTGCGGTTTCACCTGAAATCAAGGGCCTTGCTACCTCGATTCTAGCCTCATTTCTCTTATATTTTGCGTTCTCCTGCAAAGGATCCAACTGCAGTACTAAATTAAAGTGCCGTAACGCCGACTGTCCAAGACCCAACTCCATCTCCATTCGACCTGCCGCAAACGCCTGGCCGGATGTCAATATTTGTGATCTTTCACGCGAAATCAATCTCGCGAGGCTCGCCGCCAAGAGTTTTTTTCGAATGTCTTGTCGACCCTGAAGTGTCGGGTCGCGATTTAACAAGCTCAGCAACTGTTCGGGATAATCCAGCAACAACTGTTCAGCATAGACTTCAGCATCCAATCCGAAAACCAAAACTCCTCTGTACTCTCGTTTTGACAAAGCAAGTTCAATCGACTTCCAGAGATTTGGACTCAAACTCAACGCATTACGTAAATGCTGCATCGCCGGTTCGAATCTTTCGCTGGACAAATCGAAATCGATGGAACGAAGCGTCTGAATGCCCGCCAAAAACTGGTAGTTAGGGTTACCGGGGGCCACCTTAATTGCCCGCTCCAAATGCGGGGATGGATCCAAATCAGAAACAACCATCCCCAATTCCGCTAACCTCAAATTAACTTCCGGGACCATCGGGGAAATTTTCCTTGCCAACAATAACTCTCCGTAAGCCGGAAGTAAATTCGCTTGCAGCTCGGCATTGGACAAGAACATTACCTTTAGGCGTTTCGCCTGGGTTTGATTCAGCTCCGAAATTTGTCGAATGAAGTTGGCCTGAAGTGTTGCATTGGTTGCTGCCCACAATTCTTGCAAAGTTTCATCAGGCAAGTCTGTAACACCCTCAGTCCGCTTCTGCAGCTCGCGCAATCGATACCGTTGTACCAACTGTTCACTGATCGCTTGATGAAGAGAAACTTCTGAACGATTCTTTGCCAATCCTGCCAAACGAACCAACGATTGATTCACTTCCTCGGGCGAGGCCCGATATTCTTTTTCCCGAATCTCACGCGACGCCACACATGCTTGTTCCACTTGATCTAGACGATAGAACTCAAACAACGACAGCATGCCGCCACTAAACAAAAGCAGAAGCATGACAATCGCAAAGGGGCCAAAACCAAGCCTCGCAAAGTACGAAGTGTCCTCGAATCGTTTCGCATGAACCTGGGCCTGACCAGCCACCGCTCCAATCAAGATGGCAAAGGTCACAGTGTTGGCTGGGATATACAATCCAAAATCAAAAAAAGCAGCCACCGCTTGCGACACCAACGCAAAACAACCCATCAGACCCACCGATATCACGCCGGAAGATCCTGATGTCTTGATCAAGAACCCGACAAAGTAAATTGACCAGGCAATCATCAGAATCAGAAACGAAAGCCCTAAAACTCCGCCGTCAAGTAACGACTGAAAATACTGGTTCTCTGCATAAACAAACACACTTGTTTCTGTTGACGAGCGGAACGGGCGATGCACGTGCTGATACGTACTTAATCCGCTACCGACTAACCACTGGTCCGGAATGGCACTCGACGTATCTAGCCAGTTTTCTACTCGAGCCTGTTCAATCACATCGGTATTATCCACCTCTTCAAAACGGTTTAGTATCTGTTCCCCAAATCCAAGCCAACTGACAAGCATCAATCCGAAAAATACTGCGACCCCAAGGTATAGCAAGCCATTGTTTCTCTTTCGTTGTTGACTCATCCCCATAACCAGAAGCGAAACAACTGATCCAGCCAACATCGCCAAAGTACCACCTCTTGAAAGAGATACCACGATCCCACCAACGATGAATACGACAGCAAAAACGGCGGCCAGTTTCCGAGCATTTAATTCATGAACAAACTGTAGAAAAAACTCGGCACCACTTAGCTTGGCATGTCGTCTATTCAACAATTCGTTTTCGGAATCTTCATCGTTGGTGTCGCCAAAGGTCTCCACTACCAACATTACTGCAGCGGCCAAACACATCACAAGGAGACCAGAAGCGTTATTACGATTCACGTAAGAACTGAAAACTCCTCCCGAGACCTTTAAAGCGCCAAAAAACAATTCGCCAGTTCCTGACGACATTTTTTGGACGATGCCAAAAAGGGCCAGTGCGACACCGTTAACCGTCATGAAAGTGCATAGCCAAATCAGACTGCGGCGCGAGTGAAAAAAATGGGCGCCCAACAAATAGCAAATCGCGGCCAAGACCAACTGGGCCGTCATCAAACGGGTCGCCTGAGGATCGATCGAAATTGATTTCACCGGTGGTTGCGAAAAGACTTCAGCATCTGCCCCGGTTTGAAGTTGAATCTTGTCGATCAACTGCCGATCCATGTCCGTTAGGCTGGTAAACTCTTCCCACTGCTGATACGCGTGCCCGGCACCTAAAGTCTCGGCAACCGAATCCGGCAACGGCCAAAAGTGGACAACTCCCAGCCCAATTCCCAATAGAATCGGAATGACCGATAACGGCATGACCACTTGCTTGGGACGCAAGACAGCAATCTCAAGCCACCAAAATCCCAACGCAATCAAACCCAACAAACACAAGAGTGCCTGGGACCCCCCACTGATTGAACCAATCATCCAAGGTCCAACCATTACCATCGAAATAATTAGGATCCGTCCAGGAAGCCGAGTCATTCGAGTGCTTACCACTCCAGAGGCTTCTTTGGCTTTGCTGGATTTTCGATTTTCTGAAACCATTAGATCGATCAATCTTCTAGAGAATTCTTCGATGCCACTTTTTGCAAAAAAACCGTAGTGTTGCGACCAGTCTATTCACGCGACGCGAACCAACGCCTGGTGTTGATTTTCTACCTCACAACCACACTCGCCCAACAGGCAGTAAGCTCAAGATGTAGAAATTTGCCTTACACGTCTTAAGGATAGTTCATTGACTACGTTTCGCCCAACCAATGCAGACCCCATTATCCTGCCATTCTCACCACATTCAAACCAAGATAATCCCTACAGCCCGCAAAACCCGCCAACTCCAGCCGCACATACGTCTCAACAGCGCCGCCCCAAAATCACCCATCCTGGCAGAACGGAGATCCACTAAGCACAATCCAGGCAATCGTTGCAACCAAAATCCTTCGCAACCCACGACTCAGTCTTCACCAAAGTCGTTAGCCCCTGGATGCGAATCCGTTTGAATGTCACACCCAAATCAAGACCACGACTATTTCCGCGATGAAATCCAAAGCCCTGCCAACTAGGCCAGCTTCCTAGCGCCTATACTGCAAAAATCTGCGGGCGGCGGTGTTGGGGTCGACAAAGCAAATCGATCTAAGCCGATTCCATCAGTTTAAGATTGGGAGCAATCACTTCCAGCTCCTGGGTCAAGAACGCGCGGACTTGGTTGGTTGTCTTCAGCTCCAGTGCCTGAGCCAATATGCGCTTGGCCTGAACCACCGAAACTTGGGCCGCCAGCTGTTTGATCGACGGCAAAAACGCAGGACTCATGCTAAAACGAGTCAATCCCATCCCCAGCAATAATAGAAATGCTCGGTGCTGCCCTGCCATCTCGCCACAGAGGGTCACGGGCTTGCCTGCCCGATTGCATGTATGAATCACTAACTTCAATACTCGCAACACCGCTGGTGATAGCGGCTGGCATAAGTGGCTTACTTTCGGATTGTCACGATCCGCTGCCATAAGATACTGCACCAAGTCGTTGGATCCGATCGAAACAAAGTCGACCGCCTCCAATAACGTATCAATGCATATCGCCGCGGCCGGTACTTCAACCATCATCCCGATCGGAATCCGACGGCAAGCTTGCCCCTTGTTTGCTAATTGCTTTGCCGCTGCCCCTACCATTTTTCGCAGACGGCGCATCTCTTCCAGCGTCGTCACCATCGGAAACATGATCCGCACATGTCCCTCGGGGAACTCCGCAGCCGAACGCAAGATCGCTCGGATTTGAGTCATGAAAAAATCACGATGCTCGAAGCTTAAGCGAATACTTCGCCAGCCCATGAACGGATTGGCCTCTTGGTGATTGTGACCCAAGTAAGCCACCGTCTTGTCGCCGCCGATGTCCAGTGTTCGAATCGTCACACTTTGATGAGGCGACGCCGCAATAATGTCTCGATAATTCTCATACTGCTCTTGCTCGTCCGGAACGTCAGGATGGGTCAAGTAAAGATACTCGGTGCGATACAAACCCACACCGCTACCGCCCATCGCAACCGCCGCCTTAGCATCAACCAAACTGTTGACGTTGGCATGCAAATGCAACCCTACCCCATCCAAAGTCTTCGCAGGTAGGTCGCGATTTTCTGCCAAATGATCTTTCAGATCAACAAACTCTCGCTCGACTTTTCGAAAGGCACTCAAGGTCTCCGCGTTCGGATTAATGATCACACTTCCGTCTCGACCATCAACAATCACTTGATCGCCCGTTTTAACCTGGCGCAAGATTCCAGCCACACCGCTGACCGCCGGGATACCTCGGCTTCTGGCGATGATCGCAGCATGACTAGTCTGGCTTCCCGCCTGCGTCACAATGCCACAAACGTCAACATCGCCCAACGCTACCACTTGAGAAGGCAGCAATTCGTCGGCAAATACAATCAATTTCCCAGGCAGTTTGTTGGTCTGTGTCAACGCCTTAACGTTGGCCAAATGCGTACTCAAGCGAACCGCAACGTCGCGTACGTCGCTGATGCGTTCCTTCAGGTATTCATCCTGGGCCTTAGAAAACAAGTACTCGTAATGATTCAGAGTATCCCGCAATGCCGCCTGAGCCGTAATCTGCTGTTCGGTGATCACTTTACAAATTCGATTACTAAAGCCGGGATCGCGCAGCATCGTTCGGTGCACCGCGAAAATCGCTGCTTCCTCGGGACCGACCTGCGTCGCCACCTTCCGCTCTAGATTCTGCAAATCCATCGCGGTTTGGCGTCTAGCTTTTTCGAATCGATCAAGTTCTTTTTGGACCTCTGAACTGGCGATCTTGGTCGCTTTCCCGCCAACGTAAATTTCGCTGACTACGTAAGCCGTTCCAACCGCGATCCCAGGAGATACTGCAATGCCTTTTCGCATAACCGGCTAATGTACCACCCCCAAGCCTCAAAAACAAAGGATGTTTAAGGAAACAACACCTTTAGGGGGCTCCCAAAACGGCGATCTTTCACTGGTAAACAATCCGGCTTGGTAAATAAGCGGTATTCAGATAACCTAGAGCATTCAATTTGAGGGACGAATTGGCTGGGCGCGACCGTTGGGCACGCCGCTAACCGAATCAAGGTTTCGACCTCTGGATTCAGACAGGCCAAAAGGTAGGTGAAAATGCTGAAAAACATGCCATTTCCGCAAATTTACGCTACCCAATCGCTCGGTTTTGCTGACGCCCCTCAAATAGAAATCGCCTTAAAGTTCACTTAATTCACCCCAATCGGTAGGTTAATTGACTCCGAGTCCGTAAATCACCCTTGCCTGCACCGGACGTCAAATGACGATCCCGGGGCACCAAGAACCTAATGACTTTCCATATTTTTTGTTCGAATTGATTTCAATCATGCGTTTTAACCAACTTGATCGAATCACTGAACTTGAAGTCGGGCGGCACCTTCGCGCTGTCAAATGTGTCACCTTGTCCGAACAGCACCTACACGACCATTTCCCGCTGTTCCCGGTAATGCCAGGTGTATTGATGCTAGAAGCCCTGTACCAAGCAAGCGCCTGGCTGATCCGCGCCAGCGAAGACTTCAAACACTCGATGGTTACGCTACACGAAACACGAAACATCAAGTTCCAGGACTTCGTTGCTCCTGGCGATCAACTGGATGTTTTTGTCGAAATTGCCAAACATGACGATGAATTCACTCAATTAAAAGTTCTGGGAACCATTGGTGGCAAAACCGCCGTCAACGGGCGCCTGATCTTGCGGCGATTCCAACTGGAAGAAAAGTTCGGGGAAGATCATGCCACGGATCAAAACGTACGCCATGGGCACCAGAAAATCTTCAAACTACTAACCGCGGGCTTGAAGAAGTTAACGACAACAACAAGCTAAACACACGAATTAAATAACAACGACCGCCAGCTAAGTTGCTAGCGGTTTAGAAATTATTGATCGAAACCCACCTAATTGTTCAACACGTCTGCACCAATTTGCTGATTGAGTACAAATCCAAACAGTTTGGACCGAAACTGGCCGCTGGTTGTTCATAAACCTGCAAACAATCAACTCATCGCACGACGTTGTGATATTTGTTTATCTTTGGGAGAAAAGAATCGATGCCAACAAATGAAGAAGTCTTTGATAAAGTACGAGAGGCTTTGGTTGAGGCTTTGGCCGTGGATGACGAAGAGGTAACCCCCCAGGCAACCATGGTCGGAGATTTGGGCGCCGAGAGCATCGACTTCCTGGACATCGTTTACCGACTGGAAAAGGGATTTGATATCTCGATCGCCCGCGGTGAACTGTTCCCAGACGACATTTTGACCAATGCAGAATTCGTCAACGATGGAAAAGTAACTGCCGCCGGTTTGACTCAACTTAAACAGCGGATGCCTTTTGCAGATCTTTCCAAGTTCGAACAAAATCCTTTGGTTCAGGACTTCGGCAATCTGCTAACCGTTCAAGACCTTTGCAACTACGTTCAAACCAAAGTTGCCTAGTCGGTTAGTTTTGAATCGCTGGCTGGCTGTGACATCCATCGCAGCCAGCAAACACGGATCGCAACGAAAATATGAATCTTGCGAACGCGCGATCTTACCGCTCGCGCGTTCTTCGTATTTTGATTGCTAGTCCAAGTTCACGTGCTTGCCGTTGAAATCGAACAAACTTTTTCGGAGTTTTCATTGCTATGCGTTGGTTTTGGGTCGACCGATTTGAAGAATTCGTCAGTGGCCAATACGCCAAGTCGATCAAGAACGTAAGTATGTCCGAAGAGCATTTAGATGATTACAACATTAGCTGGCCTTACATGCCGCCTCCGCTGATGATCGAAGGCTTGGCACAAACGGGCGGCTTGCTACTTGGACAAATGAGTGATTTCCATGCCCGAGTCGTGCTGGCGAAAGTGGGCAAAGCCAACTTCGACGCATTGGCTCGGCCCGGTGATCAATTGACTTATCACGTTCAGCTAATGAGCACCCAAGACGATGGTGCGATCGCTGAAGGAACCATTCACCTGAATGACCAATTGCTGGGCAAGGCCGAACTGATGTTTGCCACGCTCAAAGGTCCGCAGTTTGAAAATATCGAATTGTTTGAACCGCATGGATTCCTCAGATTGCTGCGTAGTATGCGGTTGTTTGACGTGGCCAAGAACGCTGACGGGACGCCGGTGAAGGTCCCCGACCATTTGTTGCGTGCCGAACAGTCGTATTTAGCGGCGACGTCGTAAAAGCCGGCAACGGTCGACCCCGACCTAGCCCCAGTTGTTTTTGAATTTGTGATTAAGCTGCATGGTACCGACAATCGTCGGGAAATGCTTTTTTCAGATTGTTTGAAGGTAAACGAAGATGAAACGCCGAGTCGTTGTGACAGGAATGGGAGTCATCAATCCCTTGGGTCATGATGTCGAAACCATGTGGAGCCAGCTGAAAAATAGCGCCAGCGGTGTCGGCAAAATCACAATCTTCGATGCAAGTCGGTTTCCAACGCAAATTGCAGCTGAGATCCGCGATTGGGATGTGTCCCAAATCGGTGTCGATGCCGACGTCTGGAAATTCCGTGGACGGCACACTAAATTTGCCGCCGGTGCTGCCCACCAGGCGGTTCATGGTTCAGGCATCTTAGACTCGATTACCGACCCGACTCGGTTTGGCGTTTATCTAGGTAGCGGTGAAGGCAATCAAGACTTTCAAACTTTCGCCAATATGATTGCCGCCAGCATTACCGACGATGGGAAACTGGATCTGGCCAAGTTTGTGGAAACCGGCGTCAATATTGTCAATCCACTTCAAGAACTGGAACAAGAGCCCAACATGCCCGTCGGGCACCTAGCGGCAATGTTCAACGCCCAAGGCCCCAACGCCAACTGCCTGACCGCGTGCGCGGCCAGCAGCCAAGCGATTGGCGAAGCAACCGAAATCATTCGCCGAAACCAAGCCGATGTCATGTTGGCCGGTGGCACGCATAGTATGATTCACCCCTTTGGCGTCACGGGCTTCAACCTTTTAACAGCACTTTCGACCAACAACGAAAACCCCACCACAGCCAGCCGACCGTTCGATCGCCTACGTGACGGATTTGTTCTGGGTGAAGGTGCCGCGATGGTGGTTTTGGAAGAATTGGAACACGCTAAGGCCCGCGGGGCCACCATCTACGGTGAGGTCGCAGGCTATGGCTCGACGGCAGACGCTTACCGGATCACAGATATCCATCCAGAAGGCCGCGGAGCGATCGCCTGCATGAGCATGGCAATCAAGGACGCTGGGATTGATCCCTCCCAAGTGGACTACGTGAACGCTCACGGTACCAGCACCACCGTGAACGACAAGGTGGAATCCAAAGCCTGCCGCGAAGTCTTTTCACCACACGGCAAGGTCCCCCCAGTCAGTAGCACCAAAAGCATGATGGGTCACCTGATTGCCGCCGCCGGCGTGACCGAAACGATCGTCTGTCTGATGGCGATCCGCGACCAAATTTTGCCGCCGACCATTAACTACGAAAACGCCGACCCGCTCTGTGATCTGGACTACATTCCCAACCAGGCGCGACAGGCTAAGTGCAAGATCGCCCTGACTAACAGCTTTGGCTTCGGTGGACAAAATATCTCTCTAGTGGTCAAACAATTCCAAGACTAGAACGATTCCAAGATCCGACTGATCCGACTGATCCGACTGATCCGACTGACTTGGCTGATTTGGCTGATTTGGCTGATCCGACTGACTTGGCTAACAGTGGCAGGCCATTTCGTCTTTGCGACTCGCAGTACCCGGTCACTGAATCCTGTCCCCAAGTCCAACGCGGTTGAAACACGAAAACCGCCAGCGAAGTGGCTACGCTCTTTTGCACTAGTTTCTCCGTCGACAGTTTCCTGTGCCAACTCGCTTCATCGCCGCAATGCGACAATGCGACAATGCGACAATGCGACAATGCCCAACGCCGGCTACCGCTGCGCTGAATCCGCTGCCCAAAAACCGACGCCCAGAAACTTTGAATAGAATCGACCAGGTTCCTAGAAAAATACCCGGACGCAGCGCAGGCATGTGGATAGTGACTGCCTTCGCATTCGCCGCGGGCTTGGATTGCGGTCATTTTTCTTCTGCCGCGCGGATAAGTCGTTCAACTTGATCAAGATCTTGGCAACCCATTGGGCTCTGCGGGTCAATCCAAGGGGTCTCGCGAAAACAAGTTTCCCGACTCCGCGGATCAGATGGGTCCAGTCCATGGTCAATTCGTACTCGGACTCAGCCTCGCGGTACTGGCACTCGATCCGACCGGGGATTTTATCGAGTACGAGAAAGCGAAGTACGGAAAAACTTTCACGAATTGGCCAGATGCGGTAGTTTATTTGT
>Ga0105051_10003851_pt1 | contig 17864 bp, 14 predicted proteins | sample FRY02_FD_78383 | JGI IMG/M metagenome (GOLD analysis project Ga0105051, IMG submission 78383) | Freshwater microbial communities from Lake Fryxell liftoff mats and glacier meltwater in Antarctica - FRY-02 (megahit assembly) | ecosystem: Environmental > Aquatic > Freshwater > Ice > Glacier... | reverse complement strand
CAATGGTGCGGGCAGTCTCGATGAACGTTGCTCCGCCGAGACTGCTTTTTGGACTCCCATTGGACGCAGGAGTAGATGCCTCAAAAAATCCCCCATTCTGGACAGATGCCACTAAAATCCGAGGAGAACCATTGTTTATGGGCTGATGGTTCTGCTTTGCGTCGGTGTGCTCGGATGGTGGTTCGCCAGAGGCTTTAAATCAACCACCGCAAACGAATCCACTCGAAAAACGGCTTCTGGAAGTCTGGATGTCGTTGGGGAAGAACAGGCAATCCGCCGTCGCCGGACTGACTTCTTCGAGTCGCAGGTGCTTTCCAAGTTGGAGACGACGGACAAAGCGAATCGATTGGCTGCGAAGCGTTGTCTCCAACGCATTGATCAAAATTTCGACGGTTAGCGTGCGGGCGTCGGTCCTTTCGTGGATGACATCACCGGCATCAAGAGTAGATTCGGAATTCTCAAACGAATGCCGGGCGGTTGGTGGAACAGTGATGAACGTGTGAACCAATACGTTACGAAAAAATTCGAGCAACATTTGTTCTCCGAAGCGACGTTGACGGATGATCTGCAGTCTTCATTGGAGACGTTCCGGAATGATGTTTGCGCCAATCAGCGTGAACTGTTGACTCGAACTCGCGCCGCGATCTCGCATTCAGATTTGCCGCCGATCGAACTCGATGATTACGAGTCCTTCTTTAAGATCATCAGTCAGCAGATCGATGCCCTCGCGGGCGAAGAAGCCAAGACGAGCGTCACCGATGGCCTGGTATCCTTGATCGTTTCCGAAGCTGGATCCACCGCAGTCGGCATGATTGCGGGTGGTTTTGTCGCCGGGCTAACGGCATCATCCGCAACTGCCATTGCTGCCTCTGGCGGCGCGGCAGTCGGCGGCGCGGCAGTCGGTGCCGCGGGGGGATCGATGGTGCCTGGACCAGGAACCATCGCTGGATTCGGCGTTGGCTTGGTGGTAGGTTTGGTAATTGATTATTGGATGACGAACCAAACTGCGGCTTCACTTCGCACTGGATTGCTGCAATATATTGATCGAATCGAATCTAATCTGCTGAACGGTCCGGCATCGGACCAAGCAAACATGGATGCCCGACAAGGCATCGCATCTGGCATCGATACCGCTTGTGAGCTGCTTCGAGACGGCGTTCACCGGCGATTATTTGCCATCATCGTTTTGGAACAATCGCCATGACCCGCTGGTTTCAAAAGCATCTGTCTACCTCGGCTTTGTTGATGGCCGCGAACCTCGGACTCTTCACGATGTCGACTTCACCGCTGCAAGCCGCGGGCGGAGCAACGATCGCACGCGCCGTGACCAATTATTTCGGTAAAGAGTCAGCCGGCGAGGCTGCAGAATGGATGACCAAGAAAGGAGGCCTGGAGGTTGCCGAGCGACTCTCCAAAAAAGCAACCGTCGAAGGTGGTGAGGCGACGGTAGAACAAGTTGCCAGCCTGGTAGGTAAGTACGGTCCCGATGCTGTGCGTGGCCTCGATAACGTTTCGATCCTTCGACCGGTCTTAGGTGCCATCGAACAACTTCCGGAAAACCAAATCGGCCCGGCATTATCCCGCCTCGGAGCTGGGCAACAGGGCAAAGAACTCGCAGAAACGGTGTCTCGCTACGGAGTCGGTGCGATGCGAGTTGAGCTTAAACACCCAGGCGTTGGCGTTCGCTTTGCAAATTAAGCGGAACAGCACTCGTACTGGCTAATCAGGATGCGATCTTTGGCGGCGACGAGATTGTCTTCGACAAAAATGGAAACCCTGTGCTCATGTCCAAGCAAGGCTTGGTCGAACGCGCCGCGTCGCGAGCGACCAGCGAGGTAAGTGATCGCGTCGTATCGCCGATCGTACAGATCTTTGTTCCGCTCGCAGCACTGCTGGTGGCTGGTTACTTCGGACTCAAACTGCACGGTGTGTGGAAGCGGCAGCAACTCTCATTATCCGACGAATTAGCCTCGACCAAAACGCCGCAATAAACAAGTGAGCTGATTGAGGTGACGTCTGTCTCATTGGTCGGCTGCCGGCGTCTCTTCGACAGGCTGGATTGCATCAGGTAAATTTACCCCTGGTTCCTTGGAGGTTCGCTCCTCCGAAGTGGCGCCGCTGTCTGCATTTTCAACCTTCACCTCATCTTTTGCGGGCTTCGCAGAAGGCTCGGCTTTCACCTCCGAAGCGGGTGTATCCGATGCGTTCATCTTACCGGGCTCGGCCGACTTCAGCTCCGGTTCTGTCGCCTCGGTCTGCTTAGCGGAAGCCGAGCCGACCGCGTCATCTTCTTCGGCCTTCAATAATTCGGCCTCAGCCTTAATGGCAGCATCTTCCTTTGCTTTCAGCTTTTCGATCTGAAGTTTGCGCAATCGCTCGTATTCTTCGGATGAACGATCTTCGCCTTGCATCAATTGAACGAAGTCCAAAAGAGGAAAGTCCTCGGCAAACTCTTCCTGATCAATCGCAATCGTGTAACGGCGAATGGATCGCATCAGGTCGTCGCTTAGGTCGTCCAATGTCAACACAGGGTAATCATCAAAAACCTTCGCCCAAAGTTTGAACGATTCATCATACTTTGCGATCGCAAGGTCGAGGTCGGCTTCTGCATTTGCCTTCTCAGCTTCGAACAAAAGTCGCCTTGCTTGGACAGTGCGATCTTCTTGCTCGGCTTTCGTCAGCGTGTACCAATACTCATAGTTAATTTGTTTACGGTGGCCGTCAGTTTTTTGGATGCGAGCCTCGAGATCTTGGATCCGTCCAGCCAATTCAATCGATTGCAGTCGAACGGGCGCTGGTGTCTTCTTGGCGATCGCTGAGAATGACGGACTTACGCGATACTCAAGTTGCAAGAGCAGATTGTACTGAGCTTCCGTGCGTTCTTCTGGTTTCGCTTCCCAAGCTGCAGATTCTTCTGGAGTGAACGCGTCTCGAATCAATTGCCTTTCGGTTTCAATCGTTTGGCTAGCGATCTTCAAGAATTCGCTTCTTGCCTCTTCCAACTGACGATTAAGTTCGTCAAGTGAACCAAGCTTGATCGTGAATGCGGAGGTGGTGGGAATGCTGCGTTTTCCAAGTGAATCCCAATCATCGCCCGCCTGTTGCCACGCATTTTTGGCACGATCATCAAGGACGCCTTCAGATTCGATCGCTTCGGCGTGCTTGATTCGCCACTTCGGGCCGGTTTCGAAGTAGTTGATAGGCGTCTGGTTTCTGATTTTCACGCCATTGTCGACAATCTCATAGCCGTGGTTAAGCCAAAGTCTTCCGACAAGCCAATTGTCTGGTTTTCCTTCTGGACCTCGCGCCATCGGGCTATCCACCGCAATGTCTTGTTCTCGCAGCTCTTCGTGCAGCACGTCATCTTCCGCGAACAAACGACGGAACTGTCTTTTCTCGTCACTCATGCCAAGCTTTTGGCCGTAGAACCATCCGGTATACCAAACCAAGCGAGTCGCCTTGCGGTTCTGTTCCACACCCTTGGTCAAAAATTCCGTACCTTCGCGAACCATTGCGTATCGCTGGCGATAATCGTCGAATTCGCTAGACACGTTATAAGAAAGGTTGTGAGCCTGATACTCCCACACTTTTTCATAATGCGGCTGCAGCAAAGCGATATTGTTTAGCGTTGCTTTCAATCGATCCCACTCATGATAGACACGATAATCATGCGCCTTGTTCCAAAGCAACGTCGCCGCGACGCCACGAAGACCCAATGAAGCAAGCTTCATCGTTTCGCTAGCCGGGTTAATATCGCCAAGTTCGCTTTCGGCGATGTTGAACTTGGTTCGCATCTGCGTCAATTGACCGCCCGCATCGCCCGTGCTTCCACCGGACGGTTGGCCGAGTAGATACAAGGGGATCAGCATCGCAATCAATATCGACAAATAGATCAGTTTATTACGAAAACCAGTTGTGCGGTTCATGCCGCGATCTCTCGAGTCTTGAGGAAGAAGTAACTGATAACAAAAGCAATAATCACATAGCCGAGTGTGGCGACGGAGTGACGTGCCAATAACGAACCGAAAATGTCGAAGCCGCTCGCCGCGTACTCAGCAGTGCTAACCATCTTGGGGAGATTTGGCAGTGACGTGGCAATTGCATCGAGCGCATAAATCGCAATCGAGTCGACGGTCTTGATAACTTTGTTCGCGACGCTGTCCACATCGAGCTGTGTCGTCATGGCGTCTTGACGCAGCAAGCGAACCATCGACTCGACTGGGCCACCGCCCATCGATTCCCCGCGATCCATGTAGTACCGAATGTCATAAATCTGTTCGGCCGCAAAACCCAACAGAACGCAGACGAAGGTTGCCACCATCGCAACGGGGCCAGACAAAAAGGTGCTGAACATGACGCCGAAAGCGATCACCATCACCATCTGCAGCCATATCGAGCCGTAAGACTTGGCTAAGTTCCATGCGAAGCTGGTTTCGGCGGGCCGTAAATAAACATTGCTGACGGATGTCCCCAGATACTGCTCGCTGTCCAGGCATTTGATGATCACATCAAGGCGCCCATCATCGGTAACCAGGTCATCAAAAAGGCTCAGCTTTCGAGTTTCCTTGCCGTCTGTGCCTTCGATTTCTCGCGGTAATTTCTCTTCGGCGATCTCGTATTCCTGCACAACAAACGTTATCGGAGTGCTCTCGATTTGTTTGTTGTCTGGATTGCGAAGCGTGATCGATCCATTAAGACCCGAAACGATATCGCCTTTGATCGAACGATAGGCTCGAAGCGACATTTCCATCGTGATGCCGTCTTCATCCCTGTATCGCTCTTCCGTCACGTTGTCAAAGGTAAAGATTGCGGAGCCTAACGTTCCGCCTTCCATATACCCATGCTCCAGCCGGCGTGCGCCTTGCGCCACGCCAACGAGTCGGGCAACGCCGGCACTTCCGTGACCGCCACGAATCTTCTCATTTCCAACATCGATGCCAGCGGTTTTTATTTCACCAGCGCGGTCGGTAAATATCAATGATCCATAGGAAGGAACCCTGGCCCGCAAGGCTCCGGTCGGCTCACCGATGTAATACTTGCCCTCGATTTGGCGAACCAAATGGCGATGCCCTCGAACCATGTCGGTAATCCCAACCGCTTCACCCTTTGCGTCCGCAGGTTGGTCGATCGACAATGTGTGCTCGTGAAATTGATCGTAGCTTGTTTTTCCTTCAAATCGGCCGTCGCCACGGTCTTTGATGTCGACGACTTCATGATCATGTCGTAGGCCGCGAGTCACAAAGAAGTAACTCGCAATTCCCATCGGAACCAGCATTAAGGTTCCGACACCCACAAACCCTAACATTCGGCCTAGGACAATCTCGGTTGCGCGGACAGGCTTAGTCACAATCGTATAGATCGTCCGGCTTTTGATGTCCGCAGGGAGACTAAACGTGCTGATGAAGAGAGCGAGCAAGAGAATCAAGTAATTTGTCGCGGTCAGGACGAAGCTGATATACAACCTCGCCGGATCGCTACTGCGCGGGTCGAGATACCAACCCGCGAAAAGGAGGCCGATAACGAACATGCCAACGACCACCAACACTCGACGTCGGATCGCTTCCTTGAACGCAAGCCTCGCCAACGCCCAAGTTCTTCGTGTCGAGGTTCCTGGGAGATCAAATCGAACGAAATCTCTAACCGCTCTCGCCACCGCGTAAAAGCCTTCCGAGGGTCCATATCGGACGGCGGAAACCACGTACCCGACAAGCAGGCCCAAAAGGATTGCCAAGACCACAAGGACAACGCCTTGCAGAAACGCGCTTTCAAAAAACGCTTGGGGTCGAAATAACCATTCGGCGAATGACCAAAAGTCTTCAGGTTGCAGCGTCATTAGTTCGCGGCCCCCGAATTTGAATTCTTATCACCCGCATCGCCGGCCGTGCCGACTCGACGAGCTCCTGGGCGGCGTTCGCTTTCTCGCACGATATTGAGGAACAGGTCCTCCATCGTTGCCGTTGGATTGTCGATCGATTCAACCGTACCACCGTGGCGGCGAATGACTTCCGCGATTTCATCTTTCGCGGCGTCAGTCAACCCTCGCGCGTGGACTTCGGTCACATCCTGGACCTTCAGCAGATCCGAAACTCGACCGAGTTCCTTCAGTTCACCTTGGTGGAGGATTGCGACCCGGTCACAAACGTCCTGAACGTCAGCCAACTGGTGACTGCACAGCAAAACGGTCTTCCCTTGATCACGAAGATTGAGAATCAAGTCCTTCATCTCGCGTGAACCGATCGGATCGAGACCTGTTGTCGGTTCGTCAAGCAAAATCAAGTCGGGATCGTTGATCAGTGCTTGGGCAAGACCGACGCGGCGAGTCATGCCCTTGCTGTATTCACGGAGTTGACGGTGGCGAGCGTTTTGCAGCCCAACCAGATTCACCAGATAATCAACGCGGCGTTTCCGTTCGGCACCGGATAAATCAAAAAGACGGCCGTAAAAATCGAGCGTCTCGTCCGTTGTGAGAAACTTGTAGAGATACGATTCTTCGGGCAAATAACCGATTCGCTCGTTTTTGCTCGTTTCCGTCGCGTCTTTGTCAAAGACAAGCACTCGACCGCTGGTCGGAAAAAGTAATCCCAGAATCAGCTTGATCGTCGTCGACTTTCCACTGCCGTTGGGCCCAAGGAGACCAAAGATTTCGCCTTTTCGGACTTCGATATCAAGCGACTTCAGAGCCGCGACCTTCTTCCGGCCCCAAAAGTCTCGATAGACCTTGCTCAAGTTGCGGGTTTCGATCACCACCTGGCTGGAGGGCGATGGTGATGGGGCGGAGTCGCCGACGGAAACTTCGGCGACAGCGATGGGTTCAGTAGCCACAGGCACACATAATTGGGAAAGAGTGGAATGACGAACCGAGAGTGGTCAAATAAAAACAAAAAACACATCACGGATTGCATGTTTGGCAGCCTAGCCGTTTTGGCTAAAAACCAAACCGCACCCGATTTACGGGCCGTAGTGTCTGGTAGGCTACGCGAACGCGGTTGATTTGGTTCAGGCCGCTGCCATCTTCGCACCAGAATGCTTCTCGGAATAGACGACAGTTTACTTAAGACTTGATCGTTCCGCATTTTGCAACCCAAGCGAGGGGAAATAATTACTGGACCTTGCGGCAAGTGGCACCACACGCCAAAACTTCAAGGGATGGCTCGGCCAGCCAACTTTGTTGTTCTCTCGCATTCCCAGCGTCGACTTGATGCAACCCTTCGGAACCGATTCGTCTTCCAGGCGCGATGAGCAGGCTGCGCCAGAAAAATTGCCACCTTCTGATGAGTATCAGAGAGCAATCGCTTATCTTTACGAGCGGATCAATTACGAAAGGACCGCCGATACCGCGCCTTATCCGTTTCGACTGCAGCGAATGACCGAGTTGGTCAACCGGTTTGACTTGCACGGAGTCGCAGGCCGATCGATCCCCGTCGTCCACGTCGCCGGCACCAAAGGCAAAGGCAGCACTTCGACCATGGTCGCGTCGATGCTGACCGCTGGCGGCTATCGAACGGGACTTTATACGTCTCCTCACCTCATGAGGTTAGAAGAGCGATTCACGGTGGATGGAAAGTTGCCGAATGAATCCGAAGTGATCACGATGATCAAATCGATCGCTGCCGAGGCCGATCAGATGGCACAAAGCAGTCTCGGAGCTCCGACTTTTTTTGAAATGACGACAGCGATGGCGCTTTTGCACTTCCGCAATGCCGGCTGTACTGCGGCCGTATTGGAAGTCGGTTTGGGTGGGAAGCTCGACAGCACCAACGTCTGTTATCCCGCCGTCACCGCGATCACGTCGATCGGATTCGATCACCAGCACATTCTCGGCAACACGCTTCGCGAAATTGCGTCTCAGAAGGCTGGCATTATCAAAGCCGGGGTACCCGCGGTCAGCGGTGTCGTTCAGCGTGAGGCGAGGGATTCGATTGACGAAATCGCTGCCGATAAGGGCGCGAAGCTATTCGCAATCGGCCGGCAGTTCGATGTCCAGACGATGAGTGATGCTGGAAGCGATGACTGGTCAACTCACTTTGATCTGCTCAGTCACGACCTTGCGATTGGTGATCGAAAGGCCTGGACGGTCCCGCTCGACGGTGATCACCAAGCGGCCAACGCAGCGGTCGCTTGCACCATCATGGATCTGCTTGCTGCCAGCGGTATCGTGGTCTCCGAAAGCGTCCAGAAATCAGGACTGGCGAGCACCAAAATTGCTGGTCGCGTCGAGCGTTTTCGTTTGCGACCTGACGTCGATATCATCCTCGACACCTCGCACAATATCGATTCGGTCGCCTCGCTCTGCCAATGCATCAGAAAGCGACGCGGCCACCGCCCCGTGACCGTGGTTTTCGGCACCAGTCATGACAAAGACCACCGACCGATGCTTCAAGAACTTTGCGACCACTGCGACTCCATCACCCTGACCCGATATCACGGCAATCCCCGATACCGCGAACCTGCGGAGTTGATGCGAGATTTGCCCAGTGATGTTGTCTCCAAGGGAAGGCTTGCCATGGTCAACGAGAATCCCGTTTCCGCTGTCCGAGCCGCAATCGATCGCATTTTGGGCCCCCATTTGATCGTCATTTGTGGATCGTTCTTTTTGGCGGCGGAGGTGCGACCACTGCTGCAATCGATGTCCGCGCCCACGGAGTTCGACGCTGGCAGCCAATAACTAACCGAATTGCCGCTTGTCTTTCTATTGACGGGGACGGAAACTAAACCGTCCGAAGCCATCTAAAAACTATCTCGATCAAGGATCATCCGTTATGCGATCAGCTGTTTATGCCCTCGCCGCTGTTGCCGCGGCAGGAATCGCTTACTTATTTGCCACCGTTCCGCCAACTGGTGAAACCTCGGCAGAGCCCACCGTAACGGCAACCGCATCGTCTAATACCGTGATGGAAGAGTCGGGAGCGCTGACCCTTCGCGTTGACGACATGCACTGTCCCTTCGCTTGCTACCCCGCGGTAAAGGGGGCTCTGGAAGGTCAAGGCAACGTTGTTGGCGTTGAACTCGATAAGCAAAAAGAAGAAGGCATTATCGATAATCCCCAAGTGGTCATCAACTATGGGCCAGGCTTTGATCTCACCGCCGCGATGGATGCTTTGTCTAAAAAGGGCTTTGGAAAGCACAGCGTTGTTCAGTGAGCACGCTCGTCACCAACTCGCATGCGATTGAACAGGCATCCGGAATGGATGAAGTTAATGTTTGCGACTTTAAAGCCGGCGACGGTGTTTTGCTGATCGGACACGGGACTCGTGATGCGATGGGGACTCGCCAGTTCTTTGAACTCGGCGAAAAACTTAGGTCGCATCTATCCCCGCTTCCCGTTGAGCCATGCTTACTTGAGTTGCAGTCGCCAACGATTGCTGACGGTTGGGAAAATTTGAAAGCGAGAGGGGTGAAACGAGTCCTCGCTGCGCCACTTTTGCTGTTCTCCGCAGGCCACGCGAAGTCCGATATCCCCGATGCGTTGAATCAATGCCTTCGTCACTCGAGCGAGATGACTTGGCAGGAATCGCGGGCTCTTTCTCGAGCACCGGAGTTGCTTCAATTGGTGCTTCAGCGGCTCGATGAATCGCGTCTGAAATTTCAATCTAGACCCGATGCAACCGCGATCGTCATGGTCGGTCGTGGTAGCTTCGACCCCTGTGCACAAGCAGACATGAAGCTGCTAACGCTCTGGGTCGCGGGGCAACGCAAAGTTGCAATCACCACGACTGCATTTTACGCCATGGCTCATCCTCGCTTGCCAGTCGTTCTTCGCCGCGTCGCGGTGAACGCATCGATCGAGACGATTGTTGTCCAGCCGCATTTGCTTTTTGAAGGCGCGCTGTATCAATCGATCCTCAAGCAAGTCGATGATGTCGCACTGGAATTCCCCCACAAGCGAATCATCGTTTCGGGATATCTCGGGCCAGAGCCTAAAGTTGCCGATGCACTGGTGAGAAGATTGAGTTCTCTCAGCGGCAAATAAAAGTGCGGCTAACTCTCTATCCGAGCAACTTTGCGCCGACTTCTTTCTCACAGGATTCGAGAATCGCCTTCACAAGCGTATCGGCTTCTGCGTGGGTGAGCGTGCTGTCTGGTTTTCGAAGCTCGACAGACAATAAAATTCGTTTGCGATTCTCGCCATCGCGTGCCGCGTCTCGATAAGTCTCGCGGTAATGAACGCCTTCTAACTCCTCGCTTACTGCCGCTCGAACCGATCGCTCAAGCGCTGACCAGCGAATCGATTCATCGACGATCAAGTTCAAGTCGCGAATGATCGACGGGAATGGATTCACTCCTTTTTGCGTCGGCACAAGCTTCGCTTCTTCTAGCAACGCGACCAACGACAATTCGAGGGCGATCACTTTGCCAGGAAGCTTAAGTTCCTTTTGCGTTTTCGCATCGATCGCACTTTGATAGCCGACCACTCGGTCGCCAAGCTTGATCTCTGCGGACCAATCGTCGTCCATGCCGGCAATCGAGGTCGATTGGAAATTCAGCTTTTGAGAAAGGCCCAGTCGTTGTGAGATTCCATCGACCACGCCTTTGATGAAGAAATAATCCTGACCAGACACAATACCAAGTGAATACTGCTCCGCCGGAGCTTCCTGAGGCGAGTGTCCGGGCAAATAGATGTGCGCGATCTCAAACAAATCGGCTTCAACGCTTGCCGCCGCCCAGTTCGCGGCGCGACTTTGAAGAAGGCTAGGAACGATCGATCGCCGCAGCTTCCTTGCCCCTTCCAGCATCGTCGTCACCGTCCCCATCGCCGGCCGGTCTGTCCACGGACTCGCAATCGCATCGGTTTTGTCGGTCACAATACTAGGCGTCATCGCTTCGCAAAAACCAGCGGCCATCATCACGCCACGAACTTTTTCAACCGCAACGTCAAAGGGACGCTTCGCGCTGGGCACCACGGGAATCGGAGCGTCTTCGGGGATCTTGTCGTAGCCATGAATGCGAGCCACTTCTTCGATCAAGTCGACTTCACGAGAGAGATCATGACGCCACGATGGCGACTCGATTCGCACGGCCAACTTACCTGGACCATCATCGCTGATCACCTGGCAACCGAGCGCCGTCAAAATACGAATCACTTCACCGCGATCGATATCAATGCCAAGCAGTCGGCGAATTTGTGAGTAGGTCAGCGTCACCTGAACCGGTGTTGGCACTGACGGGTTGGTGTCCGTTGCCAGCCCCGAAACGATGCCGTCACCCGAACTGACGATCAATTCGCAAACACGACGACTCGCCCAATCGACACCACGAGGGTCGACGCGACGTTCGAAACGGTACGAAGACGCGGAAGCAAGCTTGAGCTTTCTCGCCGTGCGTCGAACCGACAGCGGCGCGAACATCGCCGCTTCAATCAAGAGGTTCATCGTTGACTCGGTCACTGCCGTTGCCGCACCGCCCATCACACCCGCGATAGCGACTGGCGAATCGGCGTCTGCGATGACGCACATGTCGCGGTCGAGTGTGTAGGTGTGGTGATCGATCGCCTCGATTTTTTCACCTTCGCTCGCCGGACGAACCACGATTCGTCCGCCAGACAACTTGTCATGATCGAACGCATGAAGAGGTTGACCGCATTCAAACATCACATAATTCGTGGCATCGACGACGTTGTTGATTGAGTTTACGCCGATGCTGCGAAGCGAATCACTAAGCCACTTTGGACTGGGGCCGACCTTCACGCCGCGAATGAGCCTCGCGATGTATCGTGAACAAACTTCAGGCATTTGATTGTCAACCGACGCCGCTGGCCCCTTGGCGTCGATGGCGGCCTCAAGGTCCACCAGCGGAGTTCGCAACTGCTTGTCGTAGAGCACCGCGACTTCACGCGCCACACCGATGTGCCCCAGGCAATCGCCACGGTTGCTCGTCACCTCAAGGTCGATGACAAAATCGTCATCGACAGCTTCGGTAGACTCGTGATTCAAACCCGACAATGCCAAGCGAGATTCTAGCTCCGTGATTGGCATCGAAAGATCAACGTATCGTGACAGCCATTTCCAAGACACAAGCATGGGCTCACCCTTTCGGACACCATTGTAAAACAGTTGTCTCAACGGTTCGTTGAGCAAGGCGTTGATTAAAAAACAGATCGCAACATAACAGCGGGGACCACTGTTCTTCGATCCAACCTTAGAACTGCTGTAGGAATCGAACGTCGCCGCTAAATAGATCGCGAATGTCGGTGATGCCGTGCCGCCTCATGCACAGACGTTCGACACCCAATCCAAACGCAAAGCCGCTGACTTGCTCGGCATCGTACCCGACGGCCGTCAGAACCGCGGGATCGACCATCCCCGCACCACCGAACTCAATCCAGTTTCCATTCCAAAAGAAGTCGACTTCGACACTCGGTTCGGTGAACGGAAAAAACGACGGACGAAAGCGGATCTCGACATCGCCGCCGAGATAATTGGTTGCAAAAACTCGCAGGACGGTTTTTAGATTCGCCATCGTGACATGCGAATCGACATACAACCCTTCCATTTGATGGAACATTGGGAAGTGAGTTGCGTCGGGTGCATCGGGACGGTAGACACGGCCTAGTGAAATGATTCGCAACGGCGGTTTCGTCGTTTCCATTACGCGAATCTGCACCGTACTGGTTTGGCTTCGCATCAGATACGCGGACTCAACGCCACCGGAGGCGCTCGCCGTCGCGAGATAAAAATTGTCCAGCGGATCTCTCGCCGGATGATCTTCGGGAATGTTCAACGCGACGAAGTTATGCCACGGATCTTCAACCTCAGGCCCTTCCGCGGTGGTAAACCCCATCCGGCCCATGATCTCCTTGAGGTGCTCGATCGTCTGAGTCACCGGATGGAGATGGCCCAATCGCAGAGGTGTTCCCGGCAACGTCGGATCAGGAAGCGGTCCGGATTTCTTCGTGACACTTGAGGCCATCGCATCCCGCGCCGCGTCGAACGCGTCTTGAAGCGACTGCTTGACCTCATTCAAACGTTTTCCCGCCGCAGGCTTGTCGGCGACCGGGATCGCGCCAAGTTGCTTTTGCACATCCTTCATGACCCCATTTTTGGCGCCAAGAAAACGCACGCGAGCCGCTTCCAACTGAGCTGCTTCCTGGATGGAAAGCAGCGCGGAAGTTGCATCAGCCTCGATCGTATCGAGGGCGGTAAGAAATTGAGCGAGAGGCATCGCTTTAAAACTCGCGCTTTCGACTAGGCAATTGCTGCTAAAGCAGCGGCTTTGTCGACAAGTGCGGCCTTGGCTTGGTCGCAAATAGCCTTGAAGGCGGCGGGATCATGAATCGCCATTTCGGACAGCGTCTTTCGGTCCAGTTCAATTTCGCTCAACTTCAATGCATGCATGAAATCGCTGTACTTCATATCGTGCTGATGAACCGCAGCGTTGATGCGGATAATCCACAGCTTGCGGAATTCACGCTTTTTGACGCGGCGGTCACGGAACGCGAAGGCACCGGCTCGCAACAGGGTCTCTTTGACCGTTCGCAGTTGCTTGCTACGAGCACCACGGAAGCCTTTGGCGGCTTTAAAAATTCGCTTTTTGGATTGCCGTCTGGCGTGTCCAATGGTTGTACGCATCGGTAAGAACTCCACCGAAGTTGCGTGTGTCTCGATCAGGCCTCCGCAATAAAGCGGATGTTGTCGCCCACAAGACTTGCACTAGGAATGAGGGAAGGAAAACAGGAGCAGAACCGGCCGACAGCTTAGTTGCTGTATCCGCACAATGCGGCTTGAACGGTCGCTTCCATACACGTGTGAAGTGCCGTTGTTCCGCGAAGGTTGCGGCGACGCTTTTTGGTTAGGCCGGTCGCCAAGTGGCTCGTGCCTGCGCTGCGGTGCATGGCTTTACCCGTGGCCGTCAAGCGAAAACGCTTTTTCGTGGCCTTGTGGGTCTTCATCTTGGTCTTGGCTTTTGCTTTAGTCATGACAAAACGCGATCGCAAAGTTCTAAACGGGCAAAAAGGAGGCTTCGCCGATTTGGCAAACTGAAAACTGCCGCCATTTCTCTTGGAAATGACCACAATGCCACCCTCCGCCGACGAAACAATACCGTCAGCAAGGTGAGTACTATATCGGCATGATCTCAGAAGCGAAAGAGCATCGCTGAGCCCAAAAAACATGAATGACTAACAAATCTAACGCGATCACCGCCGCTGACGGCCATCTTATCAGCGAAATTGATGGTAATCCTCGCCCCAATTCCGCTGCGACCTAGGCTTCCGTCGGCCGCGTCTTTGGATATTTTGCGTCCCCGAGCGAATTCACCCGAATGTGTCTGGCCGGCCAGCACTTTTTACAATGAGCGATTGCGGACCGTGGATATCGAAGACCCATTCAAAACGATTGATAGCCTTCCACCGGAAGGGCTCGCACAATCGTCAAATTCGCCGCTTCCCGCCAGCCACTCTGGCCGCGGCAAAAACCTGTCAGGTCCAAGTTCTCCCGTCAATCTTGATGCGACGGCGGTGATTGAGTCGGCAAGCCACTCCGGTCGCAGCGGCAAGGAGCCTGGACACGTCGGACGGGCGGACGTTCGGAACTCTCGCTACAATCGCATCTCGGAACTGGGCCGAGGCGGCTGGGGCGTTGTCGATCGAGTGGTGGACAAGCAGCTCGAACGCGAGGTCGCGGTCAAACGGATCGGTGGCGATGGCAAACTGGGGTCAAGCAGGCTGCATGCCGAAGTTCGTCAGCGGTTTCTCCATGAAGCCAAAGTCACCAGTCAACTTCAACATCCCGGAGTCGTTCCGGTTCATGAATTCGGAACTGCGGACAACGGCGAGTCCTATTATGTGATGAAACTGCTGGAAGGCGACACGCTCCGAAAGCTCATTCACACTCAGCATGCTCCCGCTCGTTCGAACGACCATCGCTGGACATCACACTCGCTGGTAACCGCAATCGCACCGTTACTTGATCGCTTCATCCACGTTTGCAACGCCGTTGCCTACGCGCATGAGAAAGGCGTGATTCACCGAGACCTAAAACCGGCCAACGTCATGGCGGGCGCATTCGGCGAAACCATCGTCGTCGATTGGGGGCTGGCGAAACGATTTGTAGCCTCGCCATCAGAACCTTTACCAGGCGATGAACTTGACTGCGTGGGATCGACGGAGGCGATGGAACCCATCGCAGACTCAGCGATGCGGGAGCTTGATTTCTTCCAAGGAAGCAAGCATCACGATTCCGAATCAGCTCAGCACACCACGCAGGGTTCCATTGTCGGAACACCCGCCTATATGTCGCCGGAACAAGCCAGCGGTCTTGTCGATCAATTGCGACCAGCGTCAGACATCTATTCGCTCGGCATGATCCTTTATGAGATCGTTGCGGGCAGGCATCCTTATCACGACCTTGATATCGCCAGGATTCTAGGAAATATCAAAACAGGAAAATGCCCATTCCTCACAACGACTCAGCCGGTCGCCTCCAAATCGTTGGCCGCGATTTGCCATGCGGCCATGTCATTCGAACCGGGTGATCGATATTCATCCGCCACCGCATTGGCTGACGATGTCCGGCGATGCATCGCCGGAGATGCGGTCTCGGTCTATGACGAGCCGATTCTTGTCCGCATCGCCAGGCTGTGCCGGCGACACCAATCGAGCTGCATTGCCGCTGCGTTATCGGCTTTGGTTTTGTTGATCGCATCGATCATTTTCGGCGCTGTGATACATCGGGCTCATCAATCCGAAAAGTCAGCACGAAAAACGGCCCAGCTCGCCCATCGCGAAGCGGTGGTGTCGCTGTCCGATGCGCGGGATGCGGCCGATGAGTGGCTCGTTGAACTCGGCGGATCGCTGGAGTTTTATCCGGGGACGAACTCGCTTCGCGGGAAATTAATCGCCAACGCAATAGTTCAGTATGAAAACATCCTTTCAGATCTCGACGCGGATATCGAACAATGGTCGGGTCAGGGCTACGCCGGATCGAATGATCTTAACAACGTCGAGATGGCGAAACTTGAGCAGGCGAAATGCCACATTCGACTTGGTGACATTTCTCGAATTGCAAGCCAGATGAAGGCGGGGCTTGGAGCTTTCAATGGCCAAGAAAATGATCTCACAGCGTCTCAGGCAGAAGACGCTGACTTGCATTATACGAGTGCTGGAAAGATCGTTCGAGATTTATTGATAACCCTCATGCCGAAGAGCGATGTCGAAGACCTGCAGAACGCTTGCCGGCTGCAGCAAATGAATGTTTTCATCGGCCAGCAGTTCATGGTTCTGGCGAAGTTGTCGACAAACAAAGACTCACAATCTCAAGGCATGGAAACGTTCAAATCGAATCGTGAGTGGTTGCTGTCGCAGTTAGCCCTTGATTCCGTAGAACCGAAAGAAAAAAAATCTTATGCATCGACGCTCGTGCGGTACGAGATTGTGATTTACCGATCTTATCAGTTACAATTACCTTCGGAAGACGCTCTCGATTACCTGAAGCAAGCCGTCCACTGGTCCAAATGGCTCACCAAGCGGAATGGGCAATCAATGGACCAAGCATTGAGCGAAGCCGCGCAGAGAGAACTCGCAACCAAACTGGAAAGCGATGCGCTCATCGAGCAAGCTGCTGAGGTGTGGTCGGGTCTCGCAAGCGACCTTGAGCTCTGGACGGCCGGTGATCAACCTCGGCCTGATCGACTGCAGTCACTCGCCTACGCACGGATGAGATACGCTCACCTTTCGGCAACGCTTCTTCAAAACGACGTTGCAATTGAGTCATATCGACGTGCCATCGATGACCTGAGCTATGCCTGGAATTTAGTCGATTCAGATTCGTTTTATCGCACGAACCTAGCCACTGCCCAGCACAACCTTGGCAAGTTAATCGCAAGCAGTTCCCCTGAATTCGATGAGGCAGAACAGTGGCTTAGTCGATCCATTTCTAATTACCGTGAGCTATTGAAAAACGAGGCGACTCCGTACACCATCCGCCGGCTCTGCGAGGCAAACGGATCGCTGGCCGAACTGTTTCGTCGCGATCGGATGGGCGATGCGATGAAGCACTACAACGATGCGGCTTTGGGCTACCAAATGCTTTCGGACCATCAATGGATCCGCGACGAAGATCGAGTCGATTGGTCTGAAATTTTGATCGCTCGTGCGAACGGCCATCATTCAATGCAGAATTCGGAGCTAGCAAAACAGGACTTGGCGGCCGCAGCCAAACAGATTGAGCAACCGAACCCTGACGATCTCTCGGATGCCTATCTAACACGTTTGAGCCGAGCGAAAGCCTTCTTAATGACCGGCTCGCCCGAATCGGTTGATTCACCCTGACCCACGCGATCTCGAGAGTCATGTCGTTCTCGCTGTCCATTTCGTTTTTCGCGGAAGCAACGGGCCGGCGCACCAGCGACATCGGCAGCTTGCTAAAGAACTCCAAAGCCGCGCACGGCGTTTCGGTGTAGCATCGAACGCCGCTGGTGAACGACATCCGCGTCCGCGGCCAACGGGTCGGGCAAGTCCTTGCGTCAGGCTCCTACTGGGCACCGGCTTGCATGGACTTGGACACCATGCTTAACAAGATCGACTCTCGATTGATTCAGGACATCATCTTAGACAAAGGCCCCTACGCCGCTCGCTATGGACCAGGCTTTCGATTTGTCGACTTCGAATTCATCCAATCATCTCGTTATGAAAATGGCTTTGCAGCCCATGGCTCATCGAGTGTGACCTACAGCACCGATGGCGAGCAGTCGTACGGACGTCAGTCGGCATTGGGTGGTGGTGAACATTATGGGTTTCACCTCAGCCACGGACATCAAACCGGAGGTTCTTCTTGGATTTTAGTGGCAAGGGTGAGGTTCGATTTCGGTCTTTCGACCTCGGAACAGGGCGGTGGATTTTTGCAGGCATCCGCTCCTGCGTCCAATGATTT
>Ga0105051_10003844_pt1 | contig 17891 bp, 17 predicted proteins | sample FRY02_FD_78383 | JGI IMG/M metagenome (GOLD analysis project Ga0105051, IMG submission 78383) | Freshwater microbial communities from Lake Fryxell liftoff mats and glacier meltwater in Antarctica - FRY-02 (megahit assembly) | ecosystem: Environmental > Aquatic > Freshwater > Ice > Glacier... | reverse complement strand
TCGTCAGTATTTTAAATATTGGTATGCGACGTTAGATCGTGAAGTCAAATACCTTGCAGTAAGCAGTAAAGAGAACCATGGATAGCCTATCTTCAGTTTTGATGTCCCGCCCCCTGTGTTTTGCAGCTGCCCTGTGTGTGCTCACTGCGTGTGGAGGCGGTGGTTCGAGTGGCTCTGCGGTATCAGCAGGGTCGCTGGGTACCTCACACAGTGCATCGGGTAGTTCTGCAGCGGGCAGTGCAGCTTCCGGAACCACGGCCGCTGCAAGTACGCCGACGCCGACCTCCAACACGGCGGCTACTTCAAATTCGACTCCCGCCGATCCCTCGGGCACTGCAAGTACCCCTTCACCAGTTCCGGCGCCGCCACCAGCTCCGGATCCTGCGCAAGCACCTGCCAGCACCTCGGCAGCCAATGCAGCGAAAATCGTCTCGGTGTCCCTGACCGCCAGCCAGACCCAGATCGAGGTCGGACAAACTGTGACGCTCAACTGGCAGTCCGCGAATGCGTCCAGTTGCACCGCGTCAGGTGGTTGGTCCGGGTCGAAAGGTGTTTTCGGAACTCAGGTCCAGGCGAGTTTGAAGACATCATCTGACTACTGGCTGAGTTGCACGGATGTTGCCGGGGTAGGGGCGATGGCGGGAGTTTCCGTGACCGTTCGTCCGGCAAAACCCCTGCGGATCGATTTCAAGGCTGAACCTGCGACCGTCAGCAAATCGGAGCAGTCCGTGTTGACCTGGACGGCATACGACGCGACCCGTTGTGTGTCCAGGAACGACTGGAGCGGCGATCGTCCTGTACAGGGGCGTTTTGACACCGGTGCGCTGACCAAAAGCATGACCTATACGCTCGAGTGCTCAAACGCCGAACTCACGGAAGTTGCAACGGTCAGCGTCGGCGTCAAGACCCTCAGCATTGAGTGGCAGGCTCCGGCACTGAATGAGGATGGGTCGAGTGCTGTGGACATTGCCGGTTATCGGGTTTATTGGGGCGCGGGTCCCGATACTGCTGATGGTTCGGTCACCATCAACGATTCAAGACAAACCTCCTGGCAGCCTGATCTGCCGCGCGGGAAGTACTATTTTTCGGTCACGGCGTTTGATCAGGATGGCAACGAAAGCGAACCATCCAAGACCGTTCTGAAAGATCTTTCCTGACGCCGCAGTGTTCTTTCGTCCTGTCTGAGCTGAAACAAGCAGGCTGAGCCTCGTCAGCCTGCGTCAGTTGTCTATTGAAGTCCTCGTCTTCTCGTTCTGCTGGCGCGCAGCTTGAGCCCGTGCCCGAGCACCCCATCACAAAAATCCAAATTCTGCATTGATGGATCAGTAGTTCCCCGGAAAACCGTGCGCTGCCTCACGGGCAAGGGGACTCCACACCAGTTCAATACAACTCGTTACTAAATTCACGCCTCAACGCGTGAACCGCTCTTGCGCGGTGTGGAGAGACAGAGATGAGTTGTACTGTACTTTCTGCGCGGCGGGCACGGCTTGCTATGGCTGTAATGCTCTCCGGCATTCTTGGGGGTTGTGGTGGTGGTGGATCGAGTGCTGCACCAGCCGCACCGGTCGGTATCAGTGGAAGTGTCGGGGATGGCCCGGTGGTCGATGCAAACATCACGGTTTTCGATGCCAGTGGCACGGAAGTCGCGAGAGGTACTGCGTCCAGCACCGCCCGTTATGACATCGTGGTGCCTGCGGGTGCAAAGCTTCCGCTTCGTGTAGTCGCAACCGGTGGTCGTGACCTGGTTACTGGACGGCCAGTTGAGTTCGAACTGGTATCGATGGTGACGGGTACCGGCACCCAGACGCTGAATCTCTCGCCTATGTCCACCTTGATTTCGCATGCTGCCAAGTGCAGTGGTGCAGTTGATGCTGGCTCATTGGCAACCGCGTGGGAGCACGTGGAAGACACGCTGAGCATGGGCCTGGACGGGACCAAAATCGACCATCCGGTATCGTCGAATGTTGACGCATCCAACGTCGCCACTGTCCTTCTCGCCAATGAGGCGCTGGGCGAAGCGGTTCGTCGGGCACACACCGCCATGCAGAACGCCGGCAACGGGCTGACACATGATCAGTTGCTGGAAAAGCTGGCTTGTGACGTGGCGGATGGACAGCTTGACGGCAGAGGCGGCAACGCCGATGCCAGGCTGACGTCGACCTTCCGTGCAGTCGAAGTCGAAGTTCTGCTGGAGACAATTGCTGGTCGACTTGAAGTTGATGGCCAGGATTCGACTGCTCTGCTTGATGCCTCCATTCGCACGATCCTGCCAGCGGCTACGGATGCGTCGGTCGCTAGCGTGGTGCCAACCCAGGCCATGGTTGTGCAAACGAGAAAAGCCATCGCGGTACTCCAGGGTGCAGTCGACAACGATGCACTGCAGACTCTGGGGGCAGCATTGGATACGGCTGATCCTGGTGCCTTGCGTAGCACTGTTGACGCTCTGCTGACTCCGGAAGCTCAGACGACCATCGAGAGTGTCAAGGACGCCGTGGTGCTGTCCGATGCTGCACAGATCACCAACCTGCAGGCTCGAATGAGTCAACAGACAAATGCCTCTGTGCCGATCCTGTCATTCAGTGCCACGTCTGAACTGGTGGACTCGGGAAGCACCGTGTTGCTCTCGTGGGCCAGTGCGGAGGCGGATACCTGTCAAGCTTCCGAAGGCTGGACCGGTGACCGGGCAGTCAACGGATCATTGCGGACGCCCGCCTTGAGAAACTCGACACGATTTACCCTGACGTGTGCCGGTCTCGGTGGCAGCGCACGCAGGTCTTTAGTAGTCAACGTTCGAGGACAGACTGCGGTAGTGGTTCCGGCCCCTGCGCCGGCGCCAGTTCCGACACCACCACCTGTGACGACACCACCACCTGTGACGACACCACCACCTGTGACGACACCACCACCTGTGACGACACCACCACCTGTGACCACACCACCACCAGTGACCACACCACCACCTGTGACCGCACCACCACCTGCGACGACACCGCCACCTGTGACGGCGCCACCACCTGTGACCGCACCAGTGCCTGTGACGCTGCCGCCAGCCACACCTGCGCCAGTTGTCCCGGTGGTCACGTTGACAGCCGATCGACCAACGATCAGGGCCGGAGAAACGGTGAGCCTGTCATGGACCAGCCGAAACGCCACCAACTGCGAAGCCAATCGAGGCTGGCAAGGGGCACTGCCGACCAATGGCAGTCGTCTGTCCACAGCCTTGTCCGCATCGACCACCTTCGGCGTCACGTGTACTGGCGCTGGCGGCTCTGCAGTGGCATTGGTGACCGTCGCCGTCACCAGCGTGAAGGGTCTGGCACTGAGCTGGTCCCGGCCGGATCAGAACGAGGATGGAACGCCAGTGAACCTGTCGGGCTATCGTGTCTACTACGGTCAGCAATCCGGTCAGTATTCCAACCGTCGGGATATCACCGATCCAAATGCGACGTCAGTGAACATCGAGGTGGTGCCGGGAACCTACTATCTGGCCATGACTGCGATCGACCGTGATGGTCAGGAGAGCGAGCACTCGAATGAACTGCAGAAGGTGGTGAACTGAAGACTGCCGCGGGGAGGCTGCATTGCTACCTCCCCGTGGTTGTTTTTCATTCACTACTCAAGCAGCAGATAGTTGACGCGCAGGGAATAGAGGTTTTCGTCGTAGGCCAGGATGGCGATTGGTGTATCGACTGAGTTGTGCGAACCAGTAAACAGCAGTGACAACCTGCGGTTGTAGTTGTAGCCGAGGGTTACTTCCGCACCAAAGCGATCTTCGGTTGGCAGGTTCAGATCGAGCAGTTTTTCCTGACGATACGATACTTCAATGCCTGCGGTCAGTTTTGGACTCAGCCGCCGACGCCAGCCGATTGTTGCAGTGGTTCGCTCGAGATCTTCCAGGAGATCGACATAGTCCTGTTTGTCGTACGCAAGGCCGAGCAGGAATTCATTGGCGAAGAGGACCGTTCGAAATTCGATCTCCGTGCGATCATTGATGAATACTTCGTTCAGATCCGAATCAATCTGGTTGTTGGTGCCAAATTGCAGAATGCCAAGCTCGAGCACCGCCGGTCGGTCTCGCAATTCCTTCACTGCCGCCACGGTCATTGATGTCTGCGGCGTCATTCGCCACGTCAGGCGGGCATCATAGACTTCCGTGCTGACATCCTCGCGACTCAAGGTCCGGTCCATGCTGGTGTGACCACCCAGCAGGCTGAAGTCGATGCTGGGGCCGAAGCGACGCCACTGGATGGAGCTCGTTACCGCATCCAGATCAGGTGAATCAGCATTGTCGAAGTTGACCTTGTTGTTGGCGACGTTGAAAACCAGCTGATCGTTCTGACCGACGTTCATCACGTAAGCCACCGACCCGATATCCCGCTTGCTGTCCGTGTTGGCCACGTCGGCGTGTGTTTGTGTGTAGTAGTACTGGAGCTGCAGTTCGTCGTTGCGTCGGACGCGAAAATGCAGGGTTGGGCCGACACGAGTGCTGTCGGTGACCTGCCGGTTGTCTGGCAGATCTCCCTGTTGACCATTGATGGTGGTTTCGGTGCGCGTGTTGTTGACGGTGACATCGAGACGTCCCGGGATGGCCTGCCACACGACAGTCGACGAGCCAGTCAGCGCTGAGTCATCGTCGAATGTATCCTCCGTTCGAATACGTCGCTCGTAGTCGTACTGGGCACTGGCCCGAATTGAAGGGCCCTGGTGTTCGACGGCGATGTTCATGCCCGGCTGATAGGTGACCTCACTGATCTCATTGTCCGGCACCCGCGTCGTATTGTCGGAATGGGTTGACTCGACTCGCACCCCGACGGTTGTTTCCAGCCCGACCACCGGCGCTGACAGGGCCAGCAGGGCGGCAGCAAGTTGGGTACGTTTCCTTGTCATGGACTTTCTCTCAATACCGGCGAAGAACGGATCAGAATGCCCGTTCGGGTACAGTGATTACATCACCTGGCTGCAGCGAGTAGTTGGTCTCCATGTCGCCCTTTTGTAAGATCCTGTCGAGAGATATCTTCAAGGAGGTTCCGCTCTTGCGAAACAGGATAGCCTTGCCAGGAACCGCGAACTCTGCGAGTCCGCCTGCTTCCAGCACCATGTCCAGTACGGTCATACCCTGACGATAGGGCACGGAAATTGGCCTCAGCACCGCGCCGGTAACACGCACCCGGGAGCGATAGGCATCACTGCCCATGGTCGTAACAATGACCGTCACATAGGGGTCGCGGATGAATTTTTTCAGCTGTTCGGTAATGTAGGCTGCAACTTCTTCCGGAGTTTTTTCGCCAACCATGACATCGCCAGCCAGCGGCACGCTGATCTTGCCGTCTGGTCGCACAGGTACAGAAACACTGAGGTCCGGATTTCGCCAGACGTTTACAGAAAGCGAATCGCCAACACCAATCCGATATTCCTCGGAGAGGCCTGTAAATTCCGTCTCTTCGGCCTGCGGCGGAGCTTTTGTGGTGCTCGCGCAGCCGGCCACGGTGGCCAATAGAAACAAGGCGGTCAACGACCGCATAAACAGCTTGTGCATTGAGTCCATTCCTTGAGCTTCACCTCGTCACCAATCAGGGGGCGTGATGATATCCGTTGTCCTTGGGCGTTAGTGCCCTGGATATAAAGCTGCTTACATATGGTTGCATTTGCTCGACAGACAAATCCGTGCAGGAGTCACAGACTGCTTTCCAGGCAATAACATTCGGTAATGCGCATGGAGCGAACAACGTTGTTGGACACTCGGCCAGAACGTTCCAGACTGGGTGAGCGGGCTTTACGATGGTTTCGCCGAGAACGCGTGTTTGCCAGTGGTGGTAGTTGGTACTTTCGTACACGGGAAAGCATCGACGTCGGACCCTACGGATCGCGCTTCGAGGCGGAAATAGAAGCCGATATCCTCATCGCGCGCCTCGGGCACGAAGCCACTCTGCCGAGTCTGATGGTCATCCGTGCATTCCTGCTTGAATCGGTTGTCGAACCAGGCAGAAACAGTCGTCTGGTCGATATCGGTGCGCAGGTCGTGCGCTGACTGATCTGTCCAGGCGGTCCACGGCTTCGCAGCGCTTGCCAGAAATAGTGCTGGATTGAGCAACCCCTTGCGAGAGTGCTCGATACTGGGCTCAGGACGGCCACCTCTTCTGGGATGGCGACTCTAGCCCGGATGTTCCATGAAGGTTCGTCGCCAGTGACGAGATGCGCGAAAAGGCACTGTGGCGCACCCTTGCAGCCGTGCAGCCGTGCAGCCGTACTAACAGTACGGCGAGCACCTGGAAGGAGCACGCGCTCTGTTTTCACGTAGGTCGGCAGCCGCAGCAGAATGTTCATGAATAGTCCGGGCTAGTCAGCAGCCGCGGAAGTCCGGGGGTCTCTTCTCCTTGAATGCGCGCCGTCCTTCTTTGTAGTCCTCGCTGTTGAAGCAGCCGTCGACAAGCTGTCGCACACGAGCCACCTCGTCACTCTGACTCCCTCTTTCAAACGCGTTGATGGCGGCTTTGGCTGCAGCGACCGTCAACGGGGCATTCACAGCGATGCGGTGAGCATAGGCCAGTGTTTCGGCTTCGATATCAACGCGTTGGTGGATGACGTTGATGAGTCCCATCGCCAGCGCCTCCTGCGCGTCCATGAAACGGGCGCTGAACATGATGTCCCGGGCCCGCGACGGACCGACGATACGCGCCAGTTTGGCCAATCCTTCGTACTCGTAGCCAAGCCCGAGTTTGGCGGCGGGAATCCCGAATCGCGAGCCTGGTGACGCGATCCTGATGTCAGCTGCCAGCGCAGTAGCCAGTCCACCGCCGATACAATATCCCTCGATCATCGCCAGCAGTGGCTTGGCAAATCTGGCGAGTTCGCGACTGGCATCGCCCGCAACCTCGCCATACGTGGCCCGTTGATCAGCGTTGGCTCGATGCTGGTCGAATTCAGAGATGTCCGCCCCTGAGACAAAGGCTTTGCCACCGGCACCACGCATGATGGCAACCCGGACGTTCGCATCCGCTGCAAACGCCTTCAGGACATCGGCGATGCCTTGCCACATGTCGAGTGACAAGGCGTTGTGTCGCGCAGGGTTATTGAAGATCAGCCAGCCGATCTGGCCGTCGATGACCCCGCGAATCCTGTCGGTTCCTAGTTCCAGTTCCACACTTGGCTCCTCAAAATTCAGGCTGGATAGTTGGTTCTTACGGACCGCGGCGAAGGCGCTTAGTCAGCAGCGATGATCGCGGCATGACGAGCGAGCACACGCTGCGCCCTGGTGAGATGGGGAACGTCGACCATCTGGCCTTCAAAGTTGAAGGCCATGCGACCCTGTTGCTGCTCCTGCGCAAAGGCTTCGACCAGTCGGTGCGCGGTTGCAACCACATCCGGTGCTGGCGTGAAGGCTTCATTGACGATCGGGATCTGGGCTGGGTGAATGGTGATCTTGCCGGTGAAGCCCATCCATGCGGACTCGATGCTCTCCTGGCGTAGCCCCGCGTGATCGTTGATATCTACAAACACGGTGTCCAGAGGCTGAACGTTACCGGCTACGGCGCAGAGCAGGGTCATCGTCTGACAGTACCTGAAAACCGGCAGGTAACTGCCGTCAGGCAAACGGTTGCGTGATGCGCCTAACGCTGCAGACAGATCTTCGGCACCCCATGACAAGGCAATCACACGGCCACAAGCTGGAAAGGAAGGCAGGTTTATGGCGCCCAGTGGTGTCTCCGTGCTGACCAGGATCAGTCCAACACCACCAGGCGGATGCCCATACCGGGCCTCGAGATCCCGTATCAGGGCGTCCAGTTCAGTGAGTTCGGCGAGCGTTGATACCTTGGGCACGACGTAGGCGTCCGGAGGATGCACCATGGTCACCCGTACGTCGTCCTGCCCCCAGGGGGTATGGAGGGGGTTGATGCGTACAGTGCGCTCCTGGCGCCCGAAGTCCACGTCCTTGAGCCAACCGGAGACGATCCTGCGCGCACTCGCCTTGAGGTCAGGCGTCACTGCATCTTCAAGATCGAGTACCAGGCCGTCGGCCTCGGTTGCAAGTGACTTGTGGAGCATTTTTTCGTTTGCTCCTGGAACGAAGTGCAGCGATCTGTGAAGTCGCAGTGCCCCGCTGGTCTTTTCCGGTTTTTGCTCCGTTTTTTGCTCCGGCTTCTGCTCCGGTTCTCGCCCCGGTCCGTGCCGGGTCATGCCGGCTTGCGCAGCATCATGCCGCCGCGCAGGCAGACACAAACTACTTCGCCACGCTGATTGATTGCGGTGTGTTCGAAAATGACGACACCTCGATCCGGTTTACTGCGGCTCTCCCGCTTTTCCATGACCCTGGTACGCGCTGAGAGTGTGTCGCCGATGAATACCGGGTTCGGGAAGGTTGTCTTGTCAAAACCGAGATTGCCGAGTGTGGTGCCAAGGGTTGTATCTGCCACGGAAACACCCACCACAAAACCGAGGGTAAAAATGGAATTCACCAGAATCCTGCCGTGCGCAGAGGCCGCGGCAAACTCGGCGTCGAGGTGAAGTGGCTGCAGGTTCATGGTGAGTGCGGAAAACAACAGATTGTCGGTCTCGGTGACCGTGCGCGAGGGTTGATGGACAAACTCCATGCCCACGGTCAGTTCTTCGAAGTACTTGCCGCCCATTCGATCAGGATTTCCTCGCCAGTCGTTTGCGTTTGTGCTCGACGTAGTCGACGAGAATGTACTCGCCCAGTTCATCCGGAGACGTGTAGAAGACACGGCCACCATTGATACGGGCAATCTCATCCATGAAAGCCTTCAGATAGTAACTCTGCTCAAGCATGAAGGTGTTGATTGCGATCCCTCGTGTTGTGCAGTGTTTGACCGCCTTGAAGGTAGCGCGAATGGTCTTCGGAGTGGGTGGATAGGCAAACACAGCCTCGCCGTTTTCAAGATGCGCGGTTGGTTCTCCGTCAGAGATCATGATGATCTGCTTGCTGCCGGTCTGGTGTTTGGACAACAACTTCTCGGCCAGCATCAACGCGTGCTGCATGTTGGTACCCAGGACGTACTCGTCCCACTGCAGATAGGGCAGGTCGTGTGCTTTGAGTTCCTTTGCATACGCGGCGAAGCCGATGATGTAAAAGCTGTCCTTCGGATATTGGCTGGTGATCAGGTTGTGCAAGGCAAGCGCCACTTTTTTTGCCGCCTGGAACGACCCGCGCAAGGCCATCGACCATGACAGGTCAACCAACATTGCAGTTGCCGTTGAGCTGACCATTTCACTGCGATAGATCTCGAAATCGGAGTGCTGCAACTGTACCGGTGTACTCGGGCCATTGCGGTTGATGGCGTTGCGAATGGTCCGTGGCATGTGCAGGTGGAAGGGGTCACCAAACTCGTACGGTTTGGTTTCTTCCAGTCGTTCGCCAAACCGACCTTCTTCAGGAATCGCGTGGTTGCCAAGATTCTGCTTTTTCAGGCGCGCATAGATTTCGCCCAGTGCTTTCTGCCCTATGACACGCGAACCGCGCGGCGTGAGTTCAAAACGGTTGTCGTCCGTCGGGCGGATGTAGCCGGCATCTTCCAGCGCCTTGAGCAGTGATTTCAGCTGCTCCAGATCTTCCCCTGCTTCTTCGCCCATCAGTTTGCGCAGGAGGTCATCGTCGACACGATCAAGATTGCCTGCGCGTTCGGCATCGGTCAGCTGGTCGATCATCTCGTCCATGCCCGACAATTCGCGCATCAGTTTCATGGCCGCGTCCATGTCGAGCGACTCATCTCCACCGAAACGGTACCGATTGCCACCCTGACCGTGTCCGAGCGCTTCTGCCAGACGCTGCAGTTCGGCGTTCAGTGCAGGGTCGCCAAATCGACCGGACATCATCGCTTGTAGCTGCGCTCGCTGTTCGGGCGACATGGAGTTCATGAGTGACTGTGAAGCCGCCATCTGCTCCTGCATCTGCTTCAGCAGGTCGTCGAGATTTTTTGGCGGATTGTCACCAAACATATCGCCAAATTTGTTCATGAAATCGTCGAAGCCCGGATCCTGGCCGTTGGCCTTGCGATCCAGCATGTCGTTCAGGTTTTTCAGCATGTCCTTCATGCGTTCGAGATCACCATCGGACATGTTCTTGATCATGTTCTCAATGTCCTGGAAAAAGGACGAGGCCATCGATTTGCGCAGTTCGTTGAGAAGTTCAAGAAATTTGCGCTGCGCATCGGGATTCAGGAATTCGTACTTTTCGAGCGCATTGACTTGGGCGGCAAGGTCTTTGGGTAACGCATCCAGCGTTTCCTTGTTGCGTTTGGCGACCTGCTTCAGAACATTGTCGGAGAACAACGCGTCATCACTGTCCGGCTTGTCGAGCCATTCCCGGATGCGCTCCTTTTCCATCTTCAGGATCTCGTCAAGGCGCTCACGGAATCCCTCGAAGACGCTGCCAAGATTGTAACGCTGCAAGGCTGCGCGCTTGCGATCGCGCAGTTCCTTCATCATCTCCCGCAAGCCCCGCAGGTATCCGCCTTCGGGAATCTTCATGCCGCGAGAGGCGAGATTGCGCATGGCCCAGCGCAGGTCGCCAAACTCCATCAGGTCGTTGGCGAGCGCGCCCATGATGTCATCCGGATCAAGCGGTGCCCGCTGTGATCCATCCCAGGCGCTGAAGCGATGTCGGCGAGGTAGTTTCATGCGGTATAGGTACTCTTGCCCGAAACGGTGTATTTGTTCAGCAGTTTGTGCAGATGCAGCCCTTCCAGAACAAATTCGACAATGCAGGCTTTTACACCGGTCGTCTCACTCTGCAGCACTGCGCCAAAGCTTGGAATGCGATTGACGATATCGGCATAACTCTGCGCCGTCATGTTTTCGCCTGTTTCGACGGCCAGACCTTCGGCAAAGGCGTTGGCAATCGAGCCTAGATCGTTGATGTCGTAATAACGGTCAAAGACCGCTTTCACGGCACTGCGGAAGATGCGATCCGTGATCTTGTCCTCCTGGCCATCTTCCATCGCTTCGAATTCGACTTTGCCCTGGAAAGAAGGCGCTACAAACGGCAGATCCGAGACCCTCGGCACCACTTCTGTTTCCTTGAGGGAGAGTGCCCGGCGCATCGAATTGGCGACCAGCGCCTCATAGTTGGAAATCGAGGCCCGGACGCTCACGCCGGAGCGCTGGTTGATATCCGGTGACTTGCGCGCGAGCTGACTGATCTCGGCGATGATTTCTTTCATGAATACCGGCACCGTGATCGGATAGTCGCCAAGATCAAGCACCTCGGCTTCCTGCATCATGATCTCGATTTCTTCATCAACCTGTTCCGGATAGTGGGTCCGGATCTGTGCACCATATCGATCTTTCAACGGCGTGATGATACGGCCGCGATTGGTGTAGTCCTCAGGGTTGGCCGTCGCGACGATGAAAACATCGAGTGGCAGCCGTATCTTGTGGCCGCGGATCTGGATGTCACGCTCTTCGAGAAGGTTGAGCAAACCGACCTGGATCCGCTCCGACAGATCCGGCAATTCATTGATGGCAAAGATGCCGCGATTCAAACGCGGGACGAGGCCGAAGTGCAGAGTGAGTTCGTCGGCGAGATAGCGGCCCTCGGCGACCTTGATCGGGTCCACTTCGCCAATCAGATCGGCAATGGTGATGTCCGGTGTCGCCAGCTTTTCGCCATACCGTTCGTCGCGATGCAACCATGCAATCGGTGTTGCGTCGCCGTGTTGTTTCACCAGATTGCGGGCTTGCAGGGTGATTGGGCGATAAGGATCTTCCGGGATTTCGGTATCTGCAATCGTTGGCGTCCATTCATCGAGCAGGCTGGTCATGCTGCGCACGATGCGCGATTTTGCCTGACCGCGCTCACCCAGGAAGATGATGTCCTGTTTGCCGAGCAGTGCGTTCACGAGTTGTGGCAGCACGGTATCGTCATAACCACGGATACCGGGGAAGAGCCGCTCACCGGCTTTCAGTTTGCGAATGAGATTGTTGCGCATCTCCACTTTGACCGGTGTGGGCTGGTAGCCAGATGCCTTCAGCTCACCAAGTGTGGAAATCCGGGGGTGGGTCATATTCAGCCTCTTTACACGGGTTGCACGGGTTGCACGGGTCACTCTTCTTGGTAAGAACTTACGCAATCCAGCAGCGGAATGATAGGGTGGTTCGAGCCCTCTTGCCGCGTCCCGGATGCTGTGGCCCGTCACAAACGGCGGGGTCGGTTCGTCATGACGGTAACTGCGCGATCAGTCATCATCACGCTCCACCAGGAGGCAAATCATGTGGATCAGGGTCGCTGCCGGCATTGTGGCGCTGGGGTTACCGGTAAACGGACTGAATATGCTGCTGTCGCCACTCGACTGATATCACTCTCTCTCTCAAGTGTTGAGCACACCGGCCCTTTCAACGCGCACTTTGTACGGGATATCGGCGTTGCCTATCTGGCTGCTGCGCTGGGCGTTGGCCTGGCTGCCTGGCGGACCGACTGGCTCATGCCGGCCGGCAGCGTGGCGCTTGTGTTTCTCGGGGTACACGCCGGCTTGCATGTCATCGAATGGAGCCATGGGCACCAAGCCGCTCTGCATGCGGGCAGGGTCGACCATGTCGGTATTTACCTGCCACCACTGCTGCTGTCCTTCTGGATGTTTTTTGCGAACAGGAAAAAATCACATGTTTAAATGGATTGCGCATCGAATGATCGATCGTGCCTTCGCGCGTTTCCGGTATGACGCAACCTACGTGCATGACATGCTGGATTCCTCCACATCAGCGTGGCTCAAGTTCCTGATGGCCCAACCGATGAATCTGCATCAGAAGGGGATATCCGCAGAAGTCTGGTACGCGGCAAAAATCGCCACCGTCCGGCATGAGGACTGCGGTCCGTGTGCCCAGTTGGTAGTTGATATGGCGTTGCAGGACGGCGTGCCGGCATGGCTGGTCAAGGCGATGGTTGCGCGCGACTTCGGTCAGTTGACACCGGACGCCGAACTTGGACTGCGTTTTGCCGAGGCGGTGGCCCTGCATGACAGCTCCGACCAGTGGCGTGCAGAAGTCATGCGGCGGTTCGGTCAGGATGGCCTCGTCTCATTGGCTTTTGCCATCGCCCAGACCCGAACGTATCCGACCATCAAACGGGTCATGGGTCATGCGCAGGTTTGTGAGCGATTGCGAGTCGGGGAAGAGGACCTGGCGGCGGCGCGCGCAGCATGACGGACATCTTCGAAGCGCATCGGCAACGACTGCTGGCCCTGGGTTATCGCATGCTTGGTGGTCGTGCAGAAGCAGAAGATCTGGTGCAGGAAGCATGGTTACGCTGGCAGTGTGTTGATGCCACGACAATTGATACCCCCGCGGCCTGGCTGACTACCATCATGTCGAGGCTGTGTATCGACGAACTCAGAGCTCGCAAGGTCCGTCAGGAGAATTACGTCGGGCCGTGGCTGCCGGAACCGTGGTTTGAGGAACCACTCAGCCCGTCGCCGGAAGCCCTCACGGAACTGGAACTCGCCGACGATCTTTCCATGGCATTTCTGCTGCTCCTCGAGCGGCTGGCACCCGAGGAGCGTGCGGCATTCCTGCTGCACGATATCTTCGAGATGTCGTATACCGAGATCGCGTCTGTTGTCGACCAACGGGAAGATGCCATCCGTCAGACGATAGCCAGAGCCCGAAAGCGGGTCGTCGCTGAGAGACCCCGATTCCGTGCATCGATCAGACAGCAGCAGGAGCTGGCAGCCAAAATTTCGCAAGCTGTTGCGCTGCGCGATCCCATAGCGTTGGCCAGTTTGTTCAAACCGGATGCTGTACTCATCAGCGACGGTGGTGGCAAGGCGCTCGCTGCACTCAGGCCGGTGGTTGGCGCGGCGAAGATTGCCAGGTTTTCCCTCGGCATTACACATGATAGAAAACCGGGTGATCTGAATTTCAGTTTTCGCTGGATGAACGATGCCATCAGTCTGCTGGCGTTTGATGCACACGGTAAACCGGTACTTGCGCTCGGCTTTGATGTGCGCTCCGACGGCATCGCCGGATTGTATGCGGTTCGCAACCCGGACAAGCTGGGAGGTCTGGTGCCAGCGACGGCGTAGCGTCACGCACGCGTTACGCACGCGTTACGCAAGCACTACGCACGTGTTACGCAGAATTCCCTATTTCTGAAGCTCCCCGGTGCACTTAGGGTCGAACCCTGATCACACAACGAGGGAGTTTATCTTGATCGAAACCACCACCGGCACCAACCGCTCAAAGGGCATCAACTACCAGAAGATACTGGATGAAGACAGCCGTCCGGTACCTGAGGTCTTTCGCGCCGAATCGCCTCTCGAACCGGGTCCGACCGTGGTACCGGCAGAGGTCTATTACTCGAAGGCCTTTCATGACCTCGAAGTGGAAAAAGTCTGGAAGCGTGTCTGGCAGATGGCCTGTCATGAGGATGACATTCCGGAAGTGGGTGACTACCACATTTATGACATCGCCAACCTGTCGTTCATGGTGGTACGTACGGCAGCTGAAGAATTCAAGGCGTTTTACAACGTCTGTCTGCATCGTGGACGATTGCTCAAGTCGCATGCTGGCAAACGCGCCCGGGAATTTCGTTGTTCGTTTCATGGCTGGGCCTGGAACATCGACGGGTCCTTGAAGGAAGTCCCCTGTCAGTGGGATTTTCCAACGGTGTCGGCCAAAACACACAGCCTGCCGCCGGTAAAGGTTGGCCGCTGGGGTGGCTTCGTGTTCATCAATCCCGTCGAAAACACAGCGTCGCTCGAATCATTCCTTGGTGATCTGTCGCGACAGTTTCCGAACCTGCCATATGAACGCCGTACCAAGGTTGCGCACGTGGCTAAAGTTCTGCGCTGTAACTGGAAAGTTGCGCAGGAAGCCTTCAGCGAGGCTTATCACGTCATTGCAACACACCCCACCATTCTTGAATCCATTGGCGATGCGAATACCAAGTATGACGTGTTCGGTAATTACAGCCGGGCGATGTCCCCAAACTTCACACCAAGCCCGCACACGTATGGCAGCCAGTTTCCGCCGCTGGAGGATGCCAGGCTGTATACAAGATTGCGTCACGCGTTGACGGGTCACATCTACGAGATGCATGACGACGGTACCGTGCATGTCACCGATGGTCGCGGGGGGGTGAGCCGATTCACTCCCGATGCAGTCTGGGTGGATGGTCCCATGACCCATGCTGATCCGAACATGATCAACTGGGTGGGTGGCAAACAGTTGCCAGGTACCGAGAACCTGCCAATGGCCGGGATACCGCCGATACCAGCAGGGAAAACCCTTCGGGCTGTCATGGCTGAACCGGTTCGTGACGGCTATCGAAAGTCCCTGGGTGACGTGATGGACAAGGTCAGCGATGCAGAGTTGCTGGATTCCATCTACCTTACGGTGTTCCCGAATTTTCACCCATGGGGTGTCTTTCACCGCATCGTCTACCGCTTTCGGCCCAACGGTGACAATCCCGAAGAGTGCATCATGGAGTGCATGTACCTGACACCCACCCCGGCCGGACAGCCGCGAGGGCCGGCGGCGCCGGTACACAATCTCGGGCCGGATGATGATTGGGTGGATGCGCCGGAATTGGGTATGCTTGCCAAAGTCTTCAATCAGGACGTGGTGAACATGCCTGAAGTGCAGCGTGGCCTGAAGGCCATGAAAAAGGGTGAGGTGATTTTCGCCAACTATGGCGAGACCAAACCACGCCACTTTCACAAACTGCTGAAGGAGTGGATCGCCAGACCCTGATAGAAGTCATCCATCACATAACCGGTAGCGAAGATGACGGTAGAGACGACAACTGAGCAGGCAACCGAAGATTTCCAGACGCCTTATGAAATCCTGGGTGATCAGGGCGTTCGCAATCTGGCGACTGCCTTTTATGACGTAATGGATACCTTGCCGGAACTGGCGAAGATCCGCGAGATGCATGCCAGGGATCTGAGCTCGGTCAAGCGAATGCTCGCCGCTTATCTCACGCAGTGGATGGGGGGTCCGCCGGTGTACCTCGCGGTGAAGGGCACGGTATGCCTTACGGACCCCCACGCGCCGTACAACATCGGTCCGGAAGAGCGCGATCTGTGGCTCAAGTGCATGGACCTGGCGCTCGACCGGGTTGGCGCCAGCGAATCGTTGAAGACCATGTTGTGTGAGCCCTTCAAGCGGGTAGCCGAAACGGTTCGCAATAGTGATGGTAAACCGAAGCTCAGGGATCCCAACATCATCGCCGTCGGTTGATTGGCTGATTCGCCATCCCCTGTAGGAGCGCTCTTGAAGTGGGAGCGGCCTGTGACCGTGAAGGGGTTTTGCGACCAGGATGTCGTCGGGTTCGCGATCAGGAGATCGCTCCTGCAGTCAGAGCTTCACCATGCCACCATCCACCATCAACGTCTGTCCGGTGATGTTCACCGCATTGTCGGAAACAAGAAAGACCACGGCATTGCCAATGTCTGTGACGGTCTGCTCTCGCCGCAATGGTGTTCGATCAAAAATTGTCGGGTAGTCGCCACGGGCGATGCCTTCGAACCAGACACGTGCATCCATGCCCTGGAATTCCGGAATTGTCTTCACGGCCCGCCTGGCATTGCCAAGCCATGCATCGGTCCAGACGATCCCCGGCGCCACCGCGTTGACATTGATATTGAGCGGGCCGAGCAGTTCGGCCATCGTCTGTGTGTAATTGACAAGTGCTGCCTTCATCGCGCCATACGAAGGATGGACAAAGGTCTCCAGCATCTTGTCCGACAGGGAGCTGCGCCCGGCGATGGATGAGATATTCACGATCTTGCCGCTGCGTTGTGCCTTGAAGTGTGGCAATACGGCTTCGGTCATGAGCACCGCGGGTTTCAGGTTCTGGCCGTACAGCGCATCCCACAGGGCCGCCACTCCACCCAGCGGACCTGCTTCAGGCGAGATGGCTTCTTTGGGTCCTGCGCCGACGTTGTTGACGAGGATGTCCACCTGACCAAACCGTTTGAGCGCCGCTTCGACTGTTGCCAGCATCACCTCAGCCTTGGTGATGTCGCCGGGAAATGCCAGCGCCTGTGTACCTGCCGCCTCGACTTCAGCAGTGGTCGCTGCAGTAGTTTCGCTGCCCCATGAGTTCACGACGATGTTGGCACCGGCTCTGGCCAGGGCCAGCGCAATCCCTTTGCCGATACCGCGGCCGGCGGCAGTGACGATGGCGGTTTTCCCTTCTAGCGACACGCTGATCTCCCCGGTGTGTTCTGCGGTAATGTAGCGCAAATGACTGGCTTTGAATCAGACAGGAAGACACGATGCAATTACCTCTGGCCCAGACCGCCTACTTCGTACCGGACATCCGCCGGGCGGCGCTGGATGCGCACCGTCGATTTGGCGCTGGACCGTTTTTCGTGCTCGACCGGATTCAGTTATCCAGGGGCACGCATCGTGGACAGGATTGTCCCTTTGTCCATTCCTCCGCTTATGGTCAGTGGGGATCGGTGATGATGGAGCTCGTGCAGCAGGACGAGGAAGGTCCTTCACCCTTTCGCGACATGTACGCGCCCGGTGAGTCGGGGCTGCATCACATGGCGACCATTGTCGAGTCGTTACCGGCGGCGTACGCCCACTACCGGGCCTCAGGACTTGAGGTCGTGACAATTGCACATACGCTGACAGGCACCGAGTTCGCCTTTATCGACGCGACCAGGACTCTTGGTCACATGATCGAGGTCTACGAAGGGAGTCAGGGTCTGCGCGACTTTTACGCCATGGTGCGCAGGGCAAGTGAAGGCTGGAACGGTGCAGACCCGATTCGTGTGCTCGGCTGATATCATTTTCACCCCGTGGCACCCAGGGGCACTTTTATGACAGGCACGTTGGAAATATGATCGACTTTGATTTTGGCCTTGGCGAAACACTGGACATGCTGCGCGACACCGTGGCGCAGTTTGCTGCCAGGGAGATTGCGCCACGCG
>Ga0105051_10003838_pt1 | contig 17903 bp, 12 predicted proteins | sample FRY02_FD_78383 | JGI IMG/M metagenome (GOLD analysis project Ga0105051, IMG submission 78383) | Freshwater microbial communities from Lake Fryxell liftoff mats and glacier meltwater in Antarctica - FRY-02 (megahit assembly) | ecosystem: Environmental > Aquatic > Freshwater > Ice > Glacier... | reverse complement strand
CATGTAAGTAAACGATTCAGTTGGGTGACTGATGTGAATTTGGATCGATCGTTACTATTGAAGTTTTCCATGGGCGGACGTAGTCGGTGGCGAATTGAGAACGAGACCTTTAATAGACTCAAGAACCAGGGTTGCCACTTTGAGCACAACGATGGTCATGGGAAGCAAAACCTTTCAACCGTATTGATGCTGCTGATGTTTTTGGCGTTCATGGTAGACCAGGTTCAACAGGCCTGCTGTCCACTGGGCAGCGGTGCATGAGAGGTACAAGAGTCGAAGGGCATTGCGGGATAAACTTCGTAGCCACGTTTGTCACTTCACGTTTGAATCGTTTGCCCAACTTTGGCGGGCAATGCTGACCGGTTCAGCGATGGGCGTTTCGCCGCCCGCCTGAATCGACGCAACGCGAGGTCAGGAAACAGTCGAAACCGTCAGGTTTGAACTCAGCCGAGGTAGCGGTTGGTGCCGAGCCAAGAGAGGCGGAATGGGTTGGAGTAATGAGACATTTGGCGTTCCGCGCTGAACTACAATCCAGGCCCAAAACTAAAATCGGAAGCCACAAAACATTTTCATCAGCACTCGAAGTTACTGTCCAACCCGCACAACCACCCAAGAAAGCGGGTCGACCGGGAATGACTGTCGGGATGCTATTGCAATGTCGATATGCATCGTTTCTTCGGCGTGGTGCTTGACCGGGTTAATCGCTTGGATCGGGATGGACGTTAAATCTTAGCGGTCGTACAGTGACGGCGATTCAACCGGTAGGGGTGGGAACTTTACGCAACACGTTTAGGTGGACTGCCGTGGATACGGTCTCAGCCAACACCACTGCGGAATAAATTGCCAACCCCGTCGCCCAAAGACTCGCGGCCGCGACGATTTGTCCTGCTTAACGCCGTGACGTTGCTTGGCAAACGCCGTTACGTATCGGGCGGCCGCATCCGGCGTTAACGAGGTTCCAATAACGCCCCGCAGGTTGCTGACGCTGATAATCAAACCATTCATTTCGTAGATCCTCAAGAATTGCGAACGCACGCTCGGTAGCGATAATCGTGGTGACGAAATAGAATTGTCTCTCACATTCATCACAAGCGGCGAATGTGTCTCAACGTCGTCTCCTGATGTCTACTTCCTGCTCAAAGTTTCCCCATGTCCACCGCTTCGCACCAAGTTGACCAAGCTCGTGTTGACCAAGCCCTCGAATCGGTTGCCAAAGCGAATGTCGATGGATTGGTGACTGATGCCGCCGTCGCCAACATTCGCTGCTGGTTGACGGAAAATCGCTACCGCAGATACCGCGACGAAGTGATTACCCATATCAACGAAGGCAAATGGCAGCAGCTGGACGACGTTTTTTGGACCATCATCCCATTTGGAACTGGTGGTCGCCGCGGCCGGATGTATCCGATCGGCTCCAACGCGATCAACGACCGAACGATCGGCGAAAGCGCTCAAGGGCTCGCGGATTACACCGTGGCAACGCTTGGTAACGACGCCGAGTTATCTTGCGCGATCGCTTACGACACCCGTCACAAGTCGCGGCACTTCGCCGAGCTTTGCGCTAGCATCATGGTCGCGGCCGGCTTCAAGGTCTATTTTATGGACGAGTACCGCGCGACTCCGCAATTGTCGTTTGCGGTGCGATACAAGAACTGCAGTTGCGGGATCATGGTCACGGCCAGTCACAACCCGCCGAGCGACAATGCGGTGAAAGTTTATTGGTCCAGCGGTGCGCAGGTGTTACCGCCGCACGACGAAGGCATCATCACGCGAGTGCTCAACTGCCAAGAAATTCGCACCGTCAACTTTGAGGAAGCATTGGCTGCGGGCAAGGTTGAGATCGTTACCGAAGAGATCGACAAACACTATTTTGATGCGGCTTACGCCTGCAAGTTCGATGGTCCTCGGGACATCAAAATTCTCTACACGCCGCTTCACGGAGTCGGTGGCGCCGCCGTGGTGCCGCTGCTTAAGATGGACGGCTTTGAAAAACTTGAAGTCTACGGGCCGCATGCGGAACCCAGTCCTGATTTCCCTAACGTCCCAGGACATGTTTCCAATCCAGAAAACGCGGTGATCTTCAATGAGCCGATCAAGTACGCCCAGGCCAACGGATTTGAATTGATTCTTGCCACCGATCCCGATGCGGATCGCTTGGGTTGTGCAGTCCCGATCACGAACGATCCTGCGGGGCCATGGCGAACCTTCACCGGGAATCAGCTCGGCGTGTTGCTTGCTGATTTTGTGCTTAGCCAACGTGAATCCGCAGGAACGCTGACCCCTGATCACTACATCATCAAGACCTTGGTTACGACCGAGATGATTCGTCTGGTGGCGAAGAACTACAACGTGAAGTGCGAAGGTGACTTGCTGGTCGGATTCAAATACATCGCGGAAACGATGGACAAATGTGGTCCCGATAAATTTGTCTTCGGCACCGAAGAGTCGCATGGTTATCTAATTGGTCAATATGTTCGAGACAAAGACGGTGCGGTCGCTTGCATGTTGATGAGCGAACTTGCCGCGGCAGTAAAGGCGAGTGGCAAGTCGTTGCACGATCACTTGGTCGGGCTTTATCTCAAATATGGTTACCACCAAGAGACCGTGATCAACCTGCAGATGGAAGGCAGCGAAGGAATGGCCGCAATGCAACGCTTAATGGCATCCTTCCGTGACAAGCCGATGACATCGCTCGCAGGAATTCCGGTCGCGAAACAGCGAGATTACCTAAGCCTAACCACTCGCGACATGCAGGCCGCCGATCCGCAAAATCCGAAGGCGGTTTCGGATATTGTCGGTCCCGTCGGAAATTTGATCATCATGGATTTGGTTGAGTCGGGAAATTACGTCGCGGTTCGTCCGTCAGGGACCGAGCCAAAGATCAAGCTTTACGTTTTCACCCGACTCGCTCCCGAGCAATCCGCAGACATCGTTGCCGCGACGGCGAAGTTGGCAAAGAGAATCGAAGCCTTGGATGCCGACGTTCGTGCCTATGCCAAAGCGAATGCCTAGACATTCCTTCTCGTCACCACGCGGATACCGCGGATTCGATATGATAAGTCGATGATTTTATTGCTCGACAATTACGATTCCTTCGTCCACAACTTGGCGAGGTATCTGCGACGACTGGGACAGCCGACCGAGGTTGTGCGTAGTGACGCCATCGACGCTGCGGGTTGTTTGGCGATGCGACCAACCGCGATCGTGATTTCGCCTGGTCCACGGCGTCCGGAAGAAGCCGGTTGCTCGGTGGAGGTCATTAAGTCCCTTGGGACGATGGTGCCGATGCTTGGCGTTTGCCTCGGTCATCAAGCAATCGGCGTCGCGTTCGGCGCAAACGTGGTTCGCTGCGACGGGATGCATGGCCGCAGCAGTGAAATTAAGCATGACGGAGCCACGATTTTTGAAGGCTGCCGACAGCCGATGAAAGTGGGTCGTTATCACTCGCTCGCCATCGAAAGTTCAACCATCCCCAAAGAATTGATGGTGACCGCGACAACGATTGAGCCTTTTGGTTCGCGCGTCGTGATGGGCATTCGACACCGGACACTGCCGATTCATGGCGTACAATTTCACCCCGAATCAGTACTCAGCGAAGACGGTGCCGATGTGCTCGCCAATTTCTTAAAGATCGCGTTGTGGTGGCATGAACAAAACTCCCACCGACGAGCGGCATCATGATTCTCGAAGCGATCGTAACCACGCGAGATGCCAATGGCCGTGTGAATATCGCACCGATGGGGCCTCGAGTCGACGAATCGTTGACGTCGTTTACTTTGAAACCGTTTCGCTCGTCGCAGACTTTTAGTAACCTTCGTGAGAGTTCGTGCGCCGTCGTGCATGTAACGGACGATGTCGAGTTGTTGGCCGCGGCCGCGATCGGCAAGGTGGAGGCGACTTCCATCGTTGAAACGGTGTTGGGCCGCTGGGTGAAGTTGGTGGATTGTTGCCGTTGGTTTGCGGTCGAAGTGATCCAGTGGAGCGATGACCCATTCACGGGTGAGCAACCGCGGCCCGAGGCGACTTGCCGAATGGTTCATCGCGGTGAACAACGACCGATGTTTGGTTTGTCGCGAGCAAAGCATGCGATTGTCGAAGCCGCGATTGTGGCTACGCGAATCGAGTTGCTTGGACGCGACGAGGTAAAAAAACAGATGCAACCGCTGCGTGTGTTGGTGGAAAAAACGGGAGGCGCGAGCGAGTATCGCGCATGGCAGCGTTTGGAGGCTTTCGTCGATGGCTGAGTGGGAAGAAATGTCTGACGGCGCAATGGCTGTCCGGGTCTCAACGGGTGCTCGTTTGCACTTTGGGCTCTTTGACGTCAAAGCGCCCTTCGGTGGCGTCGGCATGATGGTCGATCATCCGCGAACGGCGGTAACGGTGTGCAGTGCCGAGGCGTTCGAGACCAAGCCTTGCAGTGTCGGACGAATCACCGAAGTCGCTCATCGCATCGCTGCGAGACTGCCTGATTCGCTTGTGCAAAACGGATTGCCGAAGTGCAAAATCACGGTCGAAGCCGCTGCGGATTCACACTGCGGACTCGGTTCGGGAACTCAGTTGTCGCTGGCAGCAACGACTGCGTTGGCCGAGTTCTTCGGTCTGAAAATTTCGAGAGATGAACTGGTATACGACATCGCCGTTCGCGGACGCCGTTCGTCGATCGGAAGCATCGGATTCTTCGCCGGCGGATTGATTTCCGAAAGCGGCACGATCCCGCCCGGTGGGCTGGAGACGAACAACGGTCCCGATTCATCTCGCCCTTTGTCGCCTGGTTGGAAACGAACGACGTTGCCTGAGGATTGGCGAGTGATAATGGCTTGTCCAAAATCGGATGCGGCGTGCGTTTACGGAGAAGCCGAAGGGGCCGCATTTGCGACGCTTCAAGCGGCGACGCCGGGGCATCGCGCCGATTTGGCGAAGTTGAGCGAAGCAATCTTGGGCGCAAGCGCAATGGGCGATTTTGACGAGTTCTGCTTGTCGGTTGGCAAGTTTAATCGGCTCAGCGGCGAATTATTTTCGATGCTGCAAGGCGGTTGCTATAACGGCCAGGCGGTCAATCAACTCGTCAAACGACTCGAATCATTGGGTGCCGATGGTGCCGGTCAAAGCTCGTGGGGCCCATCGGTCTTCGGCTTTTGCAGAACGGAGTCCGAGGCGAAGACCGTTTGTGATTCGCTCGACGAGATCGCTTGCCGTGTCGTCAAACCGGTGCGAACGGGTTACTTGCTCGAACGAATTCCCAAAACATCGTGCAAGTAAACGAACGTTTTTCCAAGTCGACCGCCATAGTTGCCGGCACTTATTCGGAGCAGGTTCGGTGTCTCCGAGGCAGCGTGAATCGCGGCGGCGGTTGCGACGTTAAGGGCATCGACATCGCGGCCATTGATGATAATTTCCTGGATAGAAACGACTCCATTGGGCACCTTTGATTTCTCCGCGAGTTTCGACTTCAGTGTTGGACAATACTCGGCATACGTGCTGGCAATCATGAAGCTGTAATCGCTCCCCGCCTTTGAACCGCTGGCCGCGATGCCACCGGGGAAAGGCAGGATCGTATCTGCGGTTTTCTCCACCGCGGCGGCGGCTTTTTCGGCGGCTTCGATCGCGGCGTCCTCCGTGGCTCCGAAAAACCATAAGTTGCCACCCATGACGCCGTCTTGAAAACCGAATCGGCGCGAAAGAAAGAACTCGCCGCCTAGAATGGGCACGACCCAGCCTGACTGCCCATATCGAACGTCTCGAAATTGGTGCCGATCACCAAACATGGCAATCTTGCGACCAAGTTTGTAGTAATCATCGGTGTCGAGTCGGTTAAAACAGCGTATCGTCGGACAGGTCAGCGCATTTTGGCTGATTCGCGCCAGCATCACTTTTTCGAGGTGCTCACGCCGGTCCTTGCGAAACCGCGGGACATGAAATTGAACGACGGCACCGACACGTCCGTCCGGTGTTTCACTCGGATCGACCCGCTGGGCAACGCCGGACTCGCAGTCGCAAAGGATCGTGCTGCTGCTGTGGCCGGTGACGGCGTTGATGCAGTGCTGCAGCCACTTTTCGTCGCGAGCGGTTAGCAGGACCTCTCCGTAAATACTGCGGAAACCTTCGGCATAGGTGTCGTCGACGAGTTGTTTGAGATCGGTCATGGAATGCAAATTTTAGGGGTTACAAATTTTAGGGGTTACAAATTTTAGGGGTTACAAATTTCAGGGGTTACAAATTTCAGGGGTTACAGGCCGCTAAGTGGATTCGCAGGGATCGAAAACGGCCTCAGCGGGCTCAAAAGCGAGCTGGGTCGGAGGCTGAGGCATGTCACGTGAGGCTCGTAAATCGATTTATGGGAACCGCCGCCGCGTATCATAGTGACCGACGCTTTTGATGTGGCCCCCTCTTGGCCACGCTACTCTCGGAACCGGCTAACGCGACGATGTGACGCAGCTCATTGGCTCGCTTCCCATCACTGCGGGATAGGCGTACCGACTTGCCAAAACTACACTTATCTCCGGGGCGAAGGTTGTTGCCCCGGTTTTGGGCATGCGGTTGGCGCTGCAATGATCTATGAAGTTTAGGTTTGCCCTCTTTACCCAATTTTTTTGGCGGTCGCTGCCGCCGAGCTCGCATCCCGCCATGGCTTCCGCAACTATTGACGACGTTGAACCAATCTCTTTTTTCCACCGTCATGAGTTCGCGATTCGTCGACTGCACTCGTTGACTGGAATCGTGCCACTGGGCGCTTACATGGTTGTCCACCTGACAACCAACGCCAGCTTGCTGAACGGAACTGCAACGTTCCAGCGAGCCGTCTACCTGATCCATTCGGCCGGTAAATTGCTGCCCGTCATTGAATGGGGCTTCATTTTCCTGCCTTTGCTTTTTCACGCGATCATCGGCGTTTGGATCGTGAAGACGGGCAAGAGCAACACCGACCGGTACCAATTCACAAGCAACAAACGGTACAAGTGGCAACGCATCACCGGCTTGCTCGCGTTTGTCTATCTGATGTTTCATGTCCTGCATTTGCACGGCTGGGTCCACCTCAGCCCCTGGGTGGCACTCGGCGAAAAGCTCGGTTTTGCACAATTCCGAGCCTACAACGCCGCCAGCACTCTGGCTCTTGCGATGGATGGATATTTTTGGCCTGCGTTTTATCTTGCCGGTGTTTTGGCTTGCATTTACCACCTTGCCAACGGACTTTGGACCGCGGGCATCACCTGGGGACTGTGGATTTCGGAGCATGCCCAGGCACGCGCGACGAAAGTTTGTGTGGCGTTCGGACTTCTTTTGACGGTTATTGGAGTCAGCGCATGGTATGCAGCGATCGCGGCTGATCCCGTCGCTGCCAAAGCAGTCGAAGACGAGATGTACGAGGCGAACTTGAGAACGGGATTTGTGCCGGAAAGCAGAGAAAAGCGAACGCAGCCCGACCCGGTGCTCGGTTTAGAGAATGAAGTAACCGACGCCAAGGCTGCCGATGTTGAGCCAGCGGACGTTGAAACAACGAATGCTCGTTGATCGGTCGGTAAAATAAAGAAAGAAATACTTGAAGCGGTTTTCTGCGTGACATTGAAACGCAAAAGGAATGGCAAACGATGGCTGAACAGAAAGTAGTTGTGATCGGTGGTGGTCTTGCCGGGTTGGCCGCGACGATGAAGCTGGCCGAACTTGGTGTGAAGGTGGACTTGCTGAGCTTGACGCCCGTCAAACGCTCCCACAGCGTTTGTGCCCAGGGCGGGATTAACAGCTGCAACGATCAGACGCGTCAACTTGGTGACAGTGAGTGGAAACACCTGGATGATACCGTTTACGGAGGCGACTTCCTCAACCATCAGCCGCCTGTCAAGGAAATGGCCTACTGGGCACCGAAGGTCATCGACTTGATGGACCGTCTCGGTGTGCCCTTCAACCGTACAGGAGAAGGTTTCATCGACCGTCGCCGATTTGGTGGCACGTTGTACAAGCGAACCGCGTTTGCGGGTGCCACGACAGGGCAGCAATTGCTCTACGCCCTTGATGAGCAGGTTCGGCGTCGCGAAACCGAGGGTATGGTTAAGAAATTTGAATTCTGGGACTTTTTGGGACCGATCCAAGATGAAACTGGACGCTGCCGAGGCGTTGTCGCCCAAGACATGGTATCCATGGAAATTCGCGCGTTCGTCGCCGATGCGGTGATCGTCGCGACGGGTGGAAACGGCTTGCTTTACGGCAAGAGCACGATGAGCGTGTTCTGCACGGGAAGCGCCGCAAGTCGCTGTTTTCAAGCGGGTGCAAAGCTCGGGAATTCGGAGTTCATTCAAGTTCACCCGACAGCGATCCCTGGGGCTGACAAGCTCAGATTAATGAGTGAATCGGCTCGCGGCGAAGGCGGTCGTGTCTGGGTTCCGAGAAAAGCGCAGGACCCTCGAAGTCCAAATCAAATTCCGGAAGTGGATCGTTATTATTTCCTCGAAGAACGCTATCCAAAGTATGGAAACCTCGTTCCACGCGATATTGCGACGCGTGAAATCTTCGATATTTGCGTCAACGAAGGGCTCAGCGTCGAAGAAGATCGCATGTCGGTTTACCTTGACCTGACTCACATTTCCAAGGCTGAATTGGACCGCAAATTGGGCGGCATTTTGGAGATTTACGAGAAGTTCCAAGGCGTCGACCCACGCTATGAACCGATGAAGATTTTCCCTGCGGTGCATTACAGCATGGGCGGCCTATGGGCGGATTACGTCAAATCAGCAGATGGTGGTTTGCTGCCCGGCGCACCGCAAAATCAGATGACCAGCGTCGAAGGTTTGTACGCGATCGGTGAATGCGATTATCACTACCACGGCGCCAATCGTTTGGGTGCGAATTCGTTGTTGTCGTGTATTTTCTCCGGTCTGTTCATTGGCCCATCGGTCGTTTCCTACGCATCGAACCAGAAGGGCGGGCACAGGGAATTGGCCAGTTCGGTTGTCGAATCGTCTCTCGCCGCTCACAAGCAACGGCATCATGCGTTGCTTAGCGGTACCGGGGGTGACGAGAATCCTTATCTGATTCATCAGGAACTTGGGGATTTGATGACGCGAGTCGCGACCGTCGTCCGTCGCAATGACCAACTGGAGCATGCGTTGTCGAAGGTTGATGATCTTCATCAGCGTGCGATGCGAGTGAGTTTGTCGGATACAGGAAACTGGACGAATCAAAACGTTATTTTCGCGAAGGCCGTTCAGGACATGTTCCCCGTTGCCAAAACGCTTCTCAAAGGCGCCCTGCTGCGGGACGAGTGTCGCGGAGCTCATTACAAGCCGGACTTTGAGAAGCCTAGTTTGACGTCTGAAGAACCCGTTGAACGGCGCCGACAAGCGGAGCAATGGTGCGACGAATTTGAGGCCAACAATGCGAGGTTCCTCAAGAGTACCATTGGGACCTGGAACGCAAAAACAAGTCAGGCAGAAATCACCTATGAAGACGTGGATACTTCGTTGATTCCGCCGCGTCCAAGGCTTTATGGGCTCGTTGGTGCTGATGCAATTGAAGAGGTCTGGAATGAACGAGCAGCGGCGAAAAAGGCAGGCGCAACGCTTGTCGCGGTCTAAATGGGTCCTATAAGACCGCCGTAACTTATAAGACTTGTATTTGTAAAACCAATTAAAAGATGGTTCTTCTCGGATTTTAGTGGCATCTGTCCAGAATGGGGGATTTTTTGAGGCATCTACTCCTGCGTCCAATGGGAGTCCAAAAAGCAGTCTCGGCGGAGCAACGTTCGTCGAGACAGCCCGCACCATTGGCGCGCTATCGACCGGAATATCCCTTCCCAACTTGCGTCCCCGCAGAGCTTGAGTCGGTTTTTCCCGGCACTTACGAGAGTACCACGTTTCAACGTCTGCTGCCAAATCATTGGCCGCAGGAGCGGATGCCTGCAAAAATCCACCGCCCTGTTCCGAGGTCGAAAGACCGAAATCGAACCTCACCCTTGCCACTAAAATCCAAGAAGAACCTCTCTAAGAGAAAACGTTTGGTGGTTTTTGTGCCAATATTTTCTGGGATCGAATATTTCTGTATGATTAAATCTCTCCGTCGGTTGAGCGGTTTCCGGTCATACCGAAGTAACCAAAAGATTGCAAGAATGGTCTGCACTATTGTGCTGGCCGCATGTCTTTTTGGAGCGGGTGGTTGTAGCCCGAAACCATCCGTGGAAAGCCAAGCAACGCATTCCCAATTACCGACGGATATGAACTCGATTGTTCGTTTCTGCGCGGATTGCCACGACTTACCCAATTCTTCAAGTTTTGCAAAGGATCGTTGGCGAGAAGAGGTCGAGCAAGGAATCAGGATTTACAAAGGTTCAGGTCGAACGGATCTCGAGATACCGGATGTTGAAGCGACCGTTGCCTTGTTTCAAGAAAATGCACCTGAGAAGCTGGTGATCCTGCCACCTCAGCGATCTGACGATGTGCGTTTTGTTGCGAAACCAATTCCCTGGCCAAACGCCAGGAAGCCTGTGTCCATTTCCAGTATCAAGTTGTTGCATAAGAACGGAGAGCGACCAAGGTTTTTGCTGACGGATATGTGGACGGGGGCGCTGTCGCTGGCAACGGCAACCCAGGAGGGATTCGGCGTTACGGAATTGGGCGACGTAGCACATCCGGCGCACATCGAACCGATCGATCTCGATCAAGATGGGAAGCTGGATTACGTGGTAGCTGATCTTGGTACGCTTAATCCACAGGTTGAAAAACAAGGAAGCGTTTGGTGGTTGCGTGGTCAATCCGAGGAACCGCTTAAACGGCAGGCCTTGAAGCTTGGTTTGTCGCGAGTCGCGGATGTTCAGGCGATTGATTATGACAATGACGGTGATTGGGACTTAATCGTGGGCGATTTTGGGTTGCACTACGTCGGCTCGATCTACCTTGGCACCAATGAGAAAACGAAAGACGGTGCTCCGCAATTTATATGGACGGTGATTGATCCTCGGCCAGGTACCATTTCACTGCCAACAGTTGACTTCGATAACGACGGACGTACTGATTTTTTTGCTTTGATCGCTCAGCAGTATGAAACCGTTGAGTTGAAACTTAACCTTGGTGAAGGTCGCTTCGAGACGAAAGTGGTTTACACCGCTGGAAATCCATCGGATGGTTCAAGTGGAATTGAATTAATCGATTTCGACAATGATGGCGATCTCGACTTGCTTTATACAAACGGAGACACCTTTGACGATACGTTGGCAAAACCCTATCACGGGATCAAATGGTTAGAGAATAAAGGGGTGTTCCCGTTTACCGTTCATCATGTTGCGGCAATGCCGGGTTGTTACCGAGCCGTTGCGGGAGACATTGACGGTGATGGAGACAAAGATATTGCCGCGGTTTCATATCTTTCTGCGGAAGAAGTCGCCAAATATGCAGTTGACACTTTCGACGCAGTTGCATGGTTTGAGCAGCAAAGCGACGGCAGTTTTGATCGACACTCGATGCAGAAGAATCTTTGTCAAGCTGCGACCTGTGCGCTGACAGACTGGGATCTTGATGGTGATCTGGACCTCATCGTTCCGCCGAGCGCCACCGATCATCAGCCGAAGTCGGGGTTGACGGTGTTTATGAATGAAGGTTCTGTTTCGCAGGACGGAGCTTCGCAATGAGTGGACCATCACGGCGGCCCAAGCTTCGTAAACAGGAAACGCTTGGAGGCTCGGCTTCAACGCAGGTGATTGAAACAGAACAGGCCAAGCGTCGTCTTCGCGAGTTTTTTTTCGCAGGTCGCTTATCCGGTCATATGCGATTGCCTTTGATGCTTTTTGTGCTCTGCAGCTTGAGTGTCGGGGCGGTTCTATGGGGCATACCAACGTATTTGAAAGCACAAGCGAACAAGGCGGTTTTGGCGGGGCAATATCAGGAAGCAGAGCAGTACTTTCAACGATTGGCACAATGGCAGCCGCGAAGCGTGGTTCCAATCATTGGTCAAGCTCAGGTGGCCCGCTATATGCGTGATCCCTCACGAGCTCGAGCTTTGTTATCCATTGCACAGTCGCGGGGAGCGACGTGGGAAGAGACTCAACTCGAGCTGAAACTTCTTCAGATCCAAGGTGGCGGCAGTGTTGATATGCTCGATCAATTGCCGTCGATGTTGATCGAATCACCGGAGTTTGGTGCCGAAATTCTCGAGGCATTCGCGATCGGTTTTGAAACCCTGGGAACTCCGGAGCGAGCGGTTCCCTACGTCGATAAATGGGTCGAAGGTGCTCCAAGAGATATGAGGGCTTTGCAGCATAAGGCAGAGTTGCTCGCAACACTTGGACAAAAGAAAGAAGCCGAACTTATCTTTATGACCGTCATGCGTCAGGATCCTAAATCGATTCGCGCCTGTCGCGGGTTGTCGAGACTCAAACTAGAAAGCGGGAAGAGCGAAGAAGCACTGGCATTTTTCGACGTTTTGATAAAGGCGGATCCCAACGACATCGATTCGCGCTTGTTGCGATGCGGGACTTTGTTGGGGTTGAGGCGAGATGATGAAGCCATTACCGAATTGCGAGAAATACTTTTAACGGATCGATTCAATTTTTCAGCTCGGCACGCCCTTGCTTCCAAGCTGGCTGAGCGCGGTCAACATCAAGATGTGATCGCATTGATCGAGCCGTTGATGACTGATTTTCCTGACGACGTCTCGTTAAACTATCTTTTGGCATCTTCGTATACCGAACAGGGTCAGACGGAGACGGCAGATGTGCATTTACAACGTCATCTCGAAGGACGAAAACAATTAGACGAACTGGAACGTTTGGAAAGAGAGCTGAAGCCCGATGCTGCCGATGGTGAAGCCTACTTGCGAATTGCAAATGGTTATCTGAATTACAAGTGGGACGAGGCGGAATCGTGGCTAGTGAAATCAATCATCAAGATGCCGGATTCACCCGTGCCTTTTCTTGCGATGGCAAGTTTTCAAAGGAAGAAAGGTGATGTCGAACGAGCCGATGAGTTCATCAAAGCTGCGACCGCAAAATCGGGCTGATTGAATCATGCCCACATCTGCGGTTCGCGCCATTACTAACAAAACCATCGACGGAATTGGGGGGAAACCATGCCTGCTGAGATCAGGGCACCGGTGCCGCTCTGTGCTTCGCATCGAGATAGCGAAATCTGTTGAACTTCATCAACTGCGATTAGCCGAGCGTATCCAGCACCGCGTTGCTGTCGCCAAATTTTTCTGCCTTGGCGCCCATTTGATTGAGCATCCACAGATACAAATTGCACAGCGGCGTTTTATTGGCGTAGCGAATGTGCCGGCCGGTTTTGATTCGTCCGCCGCCGCCGCCAGCGAGAATGATCGGCAGATCGTCATGGTTATGGCGATCACCGTCGCTGATCCCGCTGCCGTAGACGAGCATGCAATGGTCCAACAACGTGCCGTCACCTTCGCTGATCGATTTCATCCGCGTCAACAAATAATTAAAACGCTCCACATGGAAGCGATTGATGGTCGCGATCTTCGCTTGTTTCTCTTCGCTCTTACCGTGGTGCGATAGCTCGTGATGGCCTTCGTCGATGCCGATTTCGGGATAACTTCGGTTGCTACCGGCATTGGTAAACATGAACGTCAAGATGCGAGTCGAGTCGGTTTGGAAAGCGAGTGCAATCATGTCCATCATTAGCTCGCCGTGCTTGGCGATCTCTTTGGGCACACCCAGAGGACGAGGATAGTCAGGCACGCCTTGCTCGTTGAATTTTAACTTCTCCGCGCCACCGATTCGTTTTTCAACATCGCGAACCGCGTAAAGATATTCGTCTAATTTACGGCGATCGGTTGTCGGCAAAGCTTTCTGCAATCGCTCGGCATCGTCGAGCGCAAAGTCGATGATACTTTTGCGATATTTCTCACGGACTGACTTCGCTTGACGTGTTTCCTTGACCGTTTTGCCGGCGAAAAGACGATCGAAGACCGCCATCGGATCGACCTCCTTGCTCATCGGGCTGTTGCTGTTGCGCCACGAGATATTCGACGTGTAGATGCAGCTGTAGCCGCTGTCACATCGCCCGGCTTGGCCGCTTGATTCCAAGCCAAGTTCCAGCGAACTGAAACGCGTTTTATCGCCGAAATATTGGGCGGCGACTTGATCGACGGAGATGTCGTTTTTGATGTCGGCGCCGTCGGTTTTGAATGGGTGAGCACCGGTCAAGAATGCAGCGACCGAGCGTGCGTGGTCTCCGCCACCGTCACCGTGTGCCGCCGCGCCATCGAGCGTCAATCCGCTTAGCACGTTGAATTGATCGCGATTATCGGCCAGTTTCTCGAGCGTCGGTTTCAAGTCAAAGGCCGCGCCGTCGTTGCTTGGCGTCCAGTCCGCCATGTGCATGCCGTTGGGTACATAAAAGAATCCCATTCGAAGCGGCGATTTACTGGTTACGGCGGCGGAGGCGTTTGCCGTCAGCAATCGTCCCGGAGCCATTGCGTCAAGGAGCGGAAGGGCAATTGCGGTGCCGAGTCCGCGGAGCACGGTGCGGCGCGAAAGTGATCTGCAAGAGACGTTCATTCTCGTTCACCCAACTTTTGAAAAGGATCGCTTTCGATGATGCCAGCCACGATATACGCGAACTTGTAGTCGTAACGTTTCGAGTCGGCCATGATTTTGTCGACTGCACATTTGTCGTAATACTCGATACCACGCCCGACCGCGTAGGTCATCATTTTCTCCACCAAGCAACGCACAAATTGTTCGCGCCGCTCGGTCGCAAGCACCTTCCGCAGACCTTCGAAGCCAATGAATTCAGTTCCGTCAGGCATCTTTCCTGACGCGTCGATCACCGCTCCCGCATCGCGTTCGCGGTATTGTCCGACGGGGTCAAAGTTCTCCAGCGCAAAGCCGAGTGGATCCATCATGTTGTGACATGCCGCGCACGCCGGATTGCTGCGGTGTTGTTCCATCCTTTCGCGAAGCGTCCCCACCAGCTTGCCGCTTTCCAGTTCTGGAATATTCGGCGGCGGTGGCGGCGGAGGCGTATTGAGCAGGTTTTCAAGAATCCATTTACCACGTTTCACGGGGCTGGTTCGTGTTGGGTTGCTGGTCACGGTCAGGATGCTGGCATGAGTCAACAAGCCGCCGCGTCCGGTGCCTTCTAACGACACCGCGCGAAACTCATCGCCCGTGACTCCGCGGATGCCGTAGTACTTGGCAAGTTTTTCGTTGAGATAGGTGAAGTTCGCGTCCAGCAGCGTGGTGACGGGCATGTTGCCACGCATCACGCCGGCGAAGAACGTCAGCGTTTCACGTTTGACCAGCTCCCTCATTTCGTTATCAAAATCTCGGTAGCGTCTCGGATCAGGCTGCACGTCGGCGAGGTTTCGCAGTTGCAGCCATTGGCCCGCGAAGTTCTCCACGAACCGGTTCATGCGTGGATCTTTCATCATCCGAGCGACCTTGACACGGAGCGTCGCGGGGTCTCGAAGCGTTCCTTGGTGAGCCATCAGCAACAGCTCATCATCGGGCATGCTGCTCCAGAGGAAATAAGAGATTCGTGTCGCGAGTTCGTACTGCGTCACGAGAGGCCGTTTGCCCGTCGCGTCCGCTGCACCTGGTTGCTCGACTTTGAAAACAAAATGAGGTGACACCAAAATCGCTTGAAGCGCAATCTGCATACTTTCTTCGAACGATCCGCCGTCATTGCGAACGGACTTTGCCAAATCAGCAAGCCGGGCGATTTCGCTTGGGGTTGCGGGCCGCCGGAAGGCACGGCTGGCCAAACGCTGGATCACCTTTCCGGACGCAACCTCCGGCGTGACATCGCCGCTTGGTGTCAGAAAAAGCAGGGTCCGGTGGGACGCGGGCAATTCAGTCGTCGACGTGAAAAGAAGCTTTTTCTCCTCACCCTTCAAATGCACATAGTGGATTGAAAGGTTGCGATCGTCTTTGGTGGTCTTGTCATAAAAGTCGTTGATGAACGCGATCTCAATTTCGCGTTTACCACGGGCCAGACGCAACGGCACTTTGAATTCTTCAGGAGCCTTGTTCGGCACATTGATGACTTGTTTGAACTTACCCGAACGGATTTCCATCTTCGTTGGTTCGTTACCCGCTTGCGTCGCTGATGCGGTGACGGTGAGTACGAATTCGCCTCCAAATGGCAGGTCCGGTGCAATCGAAACCGCGCCATTTGAATAGATGTTTACCGCATCACTTCGCACCGCAAACTTTTCTCCCCCGATCAAGTTTTCGGCTGTCTTGGCGATCTCATAAATCTGCGGCGGCGGGGGTGTGTAGATCGCTTTGCCAGAAATCCATTCGGCGGCGTCCAGATACTTTTCCATTAGCAACGGCGACAGCGAAAGGACATCGCCGATGTTATCGAAACCGTAACCAACATCGTCACCGGGAAAACCTTTGGCGGGCAAGTAATCGACGCTGGTCAAGTCGCGAACCGTGTTACGATACTCTTCTCGATTGAGTCGTCGCATCGTCACTTTGCCAGGATTCGGATTGCGAACGCAGTCGACGGCATTGGCAAGCTCGTCGATCAAATTGACCATTCGAGTCCGCGTGGTGCTGTCCATTGACGCGGCGTCTTCGGGCGGCATCGAACCGAGTTGAACTTGCTTGAGTGCTCGCATCCACTCTTTGCGATCACTCGCGAGCTGGTTGACGTTTTCGTACTTGCCAAGCATCACGTCCCCTTCGCCTTCGTCCGCGCCATGGCAATCGAAGCAGTAGGTACGAAGCAGCGGGAGCAATTGGTTGCGGTAAGCGGCTTCGCGAGACGCTTCATCCGCTTCAACCATTGACGCAGTAAACGACGAATTCACGATTGCGAGGAAAACGCCGATCGCAAGCGACGAAGTTGAGAAACGGAAAAGACGACGTACCAGCGTCATCGGCAGAAACCTTTTAGGTATTCGTTCGAGAGAAAGCGGGACACATTCAACGAGCTTCAAGTGCCTCAAAAAACCGCCCCCGCCAGCACTACTATACTCGCGTGAAGGCAAGCAAAGTACACGAAAAGCAGCATGCCGCACCAGTTGCCTGTCGATCAAAACGGTACAAACCCACCTCGCTAAATGACAAGTCAGCGGGCAACGATTGCTCACCGATTATTCCCTGGTTCCGCCATTGAATCCCCCCAACGGTAACGCGTCAATGTCGGTCAATGTCGGTCAATGTCGGTCAATGTCGGTCAATGTCGGTCAATGTCGGTCAATGAGCGGCGTTTCGTTCGGCGGTTTTCGGGTGGGGCGGGATGAGGCATCGACGGTATCCCCATCGTCTCCATCAAAAACACGCTCATCCAAAACGTCGCTGTCAGCGCCATGTGCCGTGCCCTGCGTAAAGGTCACTACCTGAAAACGTTTGGCGTATCGATTCACAAGCCACTGACGGACACGCACTCGCGTCCACGGGATCAGGAGAATGATGCCGCAGGTGTCGGTCAGTAATCCGGGCGTCAACAACATGGCTGCGGCAAACGCAATCAGGATTCCATCGATCGCTTCGCCCCCGGGCACGCGGCCCTGAGCAATCGCGGTTTGGAAATTACGGATCGCCTGTGAACCTTGGCGCGCGGCAAGCATTGACCCGCAAACACCGGTCAAGATGACAACGGCAATCGTCGTCGGAATTCCCGTTGCATCCGCAAACCGAAGCAGCAGATACAATTCGGCCAACGGCACCACTAAAAACAGAATCAATAATCGTCCCAACATCAGCGTCGTATCTCGCTCCGTGCGTAAGTGATCTTGTAAAGTCTGCGAGCTGAAAAATGATTCATTCGTCAAGCTACCTGGCAAACGCCGTCAACTCTGGTTCATACTATCGCTTCCCCGCGTTCACCGTTCCCCACCGAGCAATCTAATGACTTCTTTTCCCGCAAAATGTTTTTCGCTCGCCGCATTCGTCCTCGCCGCATTCGTCCTCGCCGCATTCGTCCTCGCCAGCGTTGTCGTGATTGCGT
>Ga0105051_10003836_pt1 | contig 17922 bp, 16 predicted proteins | sample FRY02_FD_78383 | JGI IMG/M metagenome (GOLD analysis project Ga0105051, IMG submission 78383) | Freshwater microbial communities from Lake Fryxell liftoff mats and glacier meltwater in Antarctica - FRY-02 (megahit assembly) | ecosystem: Environmental > Aquatic > Freshwater > Ice > Glacier... | reverse complement strand
CGGTGCTGGTCTCCACCGCCAAGCTGGCGCTGCAGGACGCCATCGAAAACAGCGATCTGGGTGATGATCCCGGACTGAACAGTGAGTTGCTCCAGGCATTTCCGGCAGCGATGCAGGAGGGCCATGAATCGGCCATTCTCAACCATCAATTGCGTCGCGAGATTATTGCCACCAAGCTGGCGAACCGGATGATCAACCGGCTGGGTCTGATCGACCCGTTTGAATTGGCCGAGGAAGAAGGCTGCACATTGGGGGAAGTGGCGCGCGCCTTCGTGATGGCGGAGCGTCTGTTCCACGCCGACAGGCTATGGCAAGCACTGGAAGTGGCTGAGATTTCGGAAGATATCAGAATAGTACTCTTTGACCGTCTCGCCTACGTCCTGCGCTCGCACATGGCGGACTTGATGCGGATCGGGGTTTCGGATGACCGGATTGATGATACCGTCAATATGTTGGCGCCGGGCGTGACCGTGCTCAACGAGAATGTCGAAAATCTGATAACCGCCGAAGGTCGCTTGCAGGCGGCAAAGCAGATGAAATCGCTGGTTGAGGCAGGAGCGACGCCGGAAATCGCCAACAAGGTAGCCAATATCTACAAGAATGATGGTGCGGCAGGCATTGCCTTTCTTGCCCATAGCCGGGAAATTGATGTTCTGGACGTGGCGGTTGCCTTTACCAAGTTGGGCAGTCAATTGGGTCTGGACTGGGCGCAAATGACGGCGACCCGGATCAATCCGTCTGATCCCTGGGGCCGCTTGCTGGTCGCCGGTCTGGCGCGTGATTTTCAACAGATGCGTCTCGATTTCCTGCGCCGGACGCGAGGCAAGGATATGCAGCAATTTGTCGCAAGCTGGGCCGAACGCAATATCGACCGAGTGGCCCAGTTCAGAAAGATCATGGATAGGGCGCAGCAAACACCAAAGCCGTCGATCGCGATGCTGGCGCAAATTGCCGGGCAGGCGCGGTTGTTGCTCTCTCGCTAGATCCAATAGCCCAGTGTGTGGAGAGACAGGCCGACTAGTCCGCCCACAAGGGTGCCATTCACCCGAATGAATTGCAGATCGCGGCCGACGGCATTCTCGACCCGATCGGTAATCGTCTTCGTATCCCAGCTACGGATCGTTTCAGATACCAGTTTGACGATATTGTCGCCGTAGCTGGCAACCACGCCGATGACGGCGCGCCGACCGAATCGGTTGATCTGGCGATTAAGTTGCTTGTCCTGCTGCAGACTGTTGCCCAGCTGGATCAGGGCGTCTCCAAACTGGCCAGCCAGTGCGGCATCGGGATCACGGGCTGCCCGAAGCAGCGCCACTCTGCCTTGCTCCCAAATTCCATCCAGCCAAGAGGCAATGGCTGGATTCTCGATCATCTCGAGTTTCCATTCGTTCACCTTTTGACGAAGATCCGGATCCTGCTGCAGTTCGACCGCGAGTTGCACTAGGCTTTCTTCGGTTTTGGCGCGGACTGGATGATGGGGGTCGGCAGCCATGTCGGCGAGCAGTTTGTAGAGGCCGTCCAGCACCTCGTTTGCGACCCGGTCGTCAAGACCGGTCCAGCGCATCACCGCATTGGCGCGGTCAGTCACGATATTGCGAATGACCAATTCATTGGTGTCGAGCGTGCGATAGGCCCAGCGAATGGTGGAATCGATCAGCGGACCGTGACGATTTTCCGCCATGACCGCCCCCAGAATCTGTCCCATAGGCGTGGCGATGTCGAGGCCAACGACCTGGGTCTTGACCGCACCCTTGAACATGGTGCCCAGGCGATCCTTGTCTAGCGAAGCAATGGCGTCGCCCAACAGTCGCGAAGCACCGAATTTCAGTCGTCCTTCGCCACCGCTCGGCGATTGCAGAAAGCGTCCAATACCACTGGCCAGATCGACATTGCGCATGCGCTGGGCCACCAGACGCGAAATCAGAAAATTATCCTTGAGAAAATTCGCCAGCGTGTTGCCGATCCGGTCCTTGTTGCGCGGAATGATTGCCGTATGCGGTATCGGCAGGCCCATGGGGTGGCGAAAAAGGGCGGTTACGGCAAACCAGTCTGCGAGACCGCCGACCATCGCCGCTTCGGCGAAGGCGCGCACAAATCCGAGAGCTGGATGCACTGTTTCATAGCTTTTTGCCGCAAAATAAATGATGGCCATCACCACCAACATGCCGGTGGCGATGATCTTCATGTCCTGACCGGCATTGTTGGCTTTGGTGGCAGATGCTGCGCCGCCGCTGCCTGTCTGTGACGATATGGGCTTCACTCGGCTGGTTGGACCTCTGCATCGGGCCGATCATGGCGGTCATCGCCGGTCTTGTAGGTTAGCAGCTTGTTGCGCAACCAAGGCCCGGCCCGGCGTTCAAATCCGTCCGCCAGACTGAAACCTGCGGGGACAATGACGAGGGTCAGCATGGTTGAGACAATCAGGCCGCCGATCACCACTGTTCCCATCGGTGCGCGCCAGGCACCATCACCGGACAGGGACACTGCCGTTGGCACCATGCCCGCGGTCATGGCAACCGTCGTCATAACGATCGGCTGGGCACGCTTGTGCCCGGCATCCATGATGGCTTCGAATTTCGGCACGCCCTTTTTCATTTCCTCGATCGCGAAGTCGATCAGCAGAATCGAATTCTTACTCACAATGCCCAGCAGCATGAGCACCCCGATCAGCACTGGCATCGAGAGCGATTGGCCCCCAACCCAGACCAGAAATATACCGCCGAGCGGTGCCAATGCCAGCGAGCCCATATTGACCAAAGGCGACATCACTCGCTTATAGAGCAGGACAAGCGTTGCAAATACGAGCAAAATGCCGGCAATCAACGCGATCACAAAATTGACCGCCAGTTCTTGCTGCCATTCATCTTCACCGAAGGCCTCGTTCGAGACTCCCATAGGCAGGTTCTTCATGATCGGCAGAGCGAAGATCTTCTCCATCGCTTCACCCTTGATCACATCCGAGGCCAAATCCGCCCCGACAAATGTCCGGCGGTTCTGGTTGTAGCGCTGAATCGATGTCGGCCCGGAGCCGAAGCTGACGGACGCCACCCGGCTTAGCGGCACCGTGCCGCCACTGGCGATCGGGATCGGCAGGTTTTCGATCGTTGTCAGATCTGTACGGGATGCGAGCGGCAACATGACACGGATCGGAATTTGTCGATCAGCGAGCGAGAATTTAGCGGCATTCTGATCGATTTCGCCGAGCGTGGCGATCCGGATCGTCTGGCTGAGCGTCGCCGTGGTGACGCCTAGTTCGGATGCCAGATTCATATGAGGTGTGATGATGATTTCCGGCCGGCTTAGATCTGCTGCGATCCGCGGTGCCCGCACCAGATTAATCTCTTTCATCTGTTCAACCAGTTTGGCTGCGGTTGTTTCCAGCAAGTTGGGGTCAGACCCGGTCAGCATGATGGATATGTCGCGTCCCGTTCCGCCGCCACCGCTCTGAGACTGGAAAGAAATCCGGGCGTCAGGAATTTTCTGAAGTTCGGGTAAAAGACTGCGTTCAAACTCGATTGATGTTTTGTCGCGATCCTCTTTCAGTGATACGAAAACTGTCGCATTGGTTTCCCGGACCCGCGTCAGGGCGCGTTCAACCTCCGGTTGCGCATACATCAGATCCGACACGCGATCGGCAATTTTTTCTGTCTGTTCCAGTGTCGTGCCCGGCACCACCTCGATCTGGACGCGGCTATTGTCCTCGTTGATGGTCGGCTGGAACTCGGCGGGCGTGATCCCAAATAATATCACCGTTAGGCTAAAGGCGATCATGCCGACACCCATCATCCATATACGGTGGTCATAGGCCCGGGCCTGGAAACGACCGGACCGATATGCATACCAGAGAGCAAAACGGTCGCCAAACAAACCAGCCACCCTTCTGATCACCAGAACCAGCAGGAATGCAGAGACGTAACCAACGGCGACACCGGATACCATACTCAAAATTGCCCGCAGAAATTCACTAGGGATCAAAACGGCAAGCAGGCCGTTGATCATGAACCCGATCTTCCAAGCGACAACGGCGAACACGGTCACAATCGATGTGAACAGAAGAAAGCCGATCAGATATTGCCACCAGGCGGCTTTGGCGGGGACAAGTGTCTGCCGAATTCGGTCGGACCGCGAACGGTCCAAAACCCATTGCAGCAAACGCATATATCGATCCATCCATACGCCGTCACCATGCTCTGCATGGCCTTTGGCCTTGAGGAAATATGCTGCAATCATAGGCGTTATCATCCGCGCGACGGCCAAGCTCATCAGCACCGAAATAACGACCGTAATACCGAAATTCTTGAAAAACTGGCCGGAGATGCCTGGCATCAGTCCTACCGGCAGGAAAACGGCGACGATACAAAAGGATGTGGCGACAACCGCGAGCCCGATTTCATCCGCAGCGTCGATCGAGGCCTGGTAAGCAGTTTTCCCCATCCGCATATGTCGCACGATATTCTCGATCTCGACAATTGCATCATCGACAAGGACACCGGCAACCAGCCCCAGCGCGAGCAGGGAAAGAAAATTGAGATTGAACCCGAGCAGATCCATGAACCAGAAGGTCGGAATAGCCGAAAGCGGGATGGCTATGGCCGAGATAACCGTAGCGCGCCAGTCGCGGAGGAAGATGAAAACCACTATCACCGCTAATATGGCACCTTCGATCATGGCGAGCATCGAACTTTTATATTGTGATCTGGTATATTCGACACTGGTGCCGAGGGGAATGAATTCGATCCCCCTATTTTCCGCTTCGATCTTGTCCATGATTTCCAGAGCTTCATCATAGACGGTCACATCGGAAGCACCGCGTGCCCGCGACATTGCGAAATTGACAACCTCGACGCCCTTGACCTTGGATATCGAACTGCGTTCGCCAAAGGAGTCATTCACGTCCGCGACATCGCTCAACTTGATCGTTTGACCATTGCCCAAGGATATTTGCGTCTGTGACAGCGCATATGCATCGTCGGCATTGCCCAAAACGCGGACCGATTGCCGTGTGCCTCCCACTTCCGCCCGTCCGCCGGCAGCATTGACGTTGACTTGGCGCAACACGCTGTTGATTTGATTGGCGGTTACGCCAAGCGCTTGCATCCGTTCGGGTTTCAGAATGACGCGGATTTCCCGGTCGACGCCGCCAAACCGGTCAACCTCCGCCATGCCGTTGACGGTCAGCAATCGCTTCGCCACCATGTCATCGACGAACCAGCTGAGCTGTTCGACAGTCATATCGTCGGCCTTGACGGCAAAATAGCCGATCGGGCCACCCACTGCATCAACCTTGGATACTTGCGGTTCCAAAATACCATCTGGCAATGACCCACGTATCTGGTCAACCGCATTTTTCACTTCATTGACGCTGTCGTTTACATCCTCGCCAATTTCAAACTCGACAAAGGTCCGGCTGCTACCTTCGCTCGCTGTCGAGCTGATATTCTTGACGCCGCTGATCGACCGCACCGCCGCCTCGACCCTCTGGGTGATCTGGTTTTCAATTTCCGTCGGGGCTGCTCCCGGCTGTGCAATATCCACCGAGACCGCTGGAAATTCGACTTCCGGGTTGTTTACCACATCCATGCGGTTGAAACTCAGCAGGCCAGCAAACAGCAGTCCGGCAAACAGCACCAGCGGCACTACCGGATTGCGAGTGCTCCAAGCGGAAATGTTACGAAGATTCATCGATCAGGCCTCAAATTTCCAAGCGAATCAAGCGCCGCCAGCTTTTTTCTGAACTTCTGGCCGGACGGTTTCGCCCGGATTAAGGAAGCCACCGGCACGGAGCACCACCTTTTCGGTTCCGTTCAGGCCGGATGTGATGGAAAGCCCGGCGCTGGACACTGAACCGATGACGACGTCGCGCCGCATCGTCTTGTTGTCTGTGCCAACAATATAGACAAAGCTTCCTTTGCTGTCATTTTGTACGGCAGATTCGGGCAAGACTGAGGCCTCTGATGTTCCGCTCTGAATGCGCACACTGGCGAAACCGCCTGGTCGCAAGGCGCTGTCATAGCCCAGCGAAATTCGGGCGATACCTTGACGGGATTGCGGGTCAATCATCGGAGAAATTTGCCAGATGTTTCCGGTAAGTACCCGGTCGGTGCCGACCGGGGTAACCTGCGCGGCTATGCCCACGGAAACATTGGCCAAATCACTTTCACCAAGTTGTGCCTGCAATTCCATTTCCCCGTCTTGGGCTAACAAGAATAAAGTTCCGCTGCCCTGGGTCACCGTTTGCCCCGGCTCGACATTGCGTTCAAGAACGAAGCCGGCCTTGGGAGCGACAATGTTCAGGCGAAAGTTGCGCGCGCGGGTTTCGCTTAGCTGGGCTTGCGCTACCCGCACACGAGCGGCAGCGGAATCGCGGGTTGCAGTCAACCGATCTATATCGGCTTTGGAAATAAATCCTCGATCCACCAGCTGCTCTGCGCGATCCAGATTTGCCTGCGCCAGATTAAGATCGGCGCGGGATACGCCGACTGACGCCTCGAGGCTCGCCGCTTGCTGGGTTTGCACTGCTCGGTCGATACTCGCCATGATCTGGCCTTGTTTGACCCAGTCTCCAGCGTCGACATAGACATTGGTTACCCGACCGCCTTCACCGACGACACTGACCGGAATTTCGCGCCGGGCCGCCAGCGTTCCCGTCGCATTGATGGTTCGTGTAACTTGCTGTTTGCCAGGGACCATGACCGTGACCGTCGGCGCCTGACTTGCCGTGTCATCCTTGCCAGCGCCAGCGCCGCTAGCAAAATAATGATAGCCGATATAGGCCAGCAGAAGCGCCACGACGACGGCGGCCGCGATAATTAGCCGCCTCCGGTTTGCGCTGCGTGCTTCGGCATCGTCCAAAATTGCGATATCTTCGCTGGGGATGGTGGATTCATAGTTCATTTGATTTACTCTTCAGTCGGGCTCTTATCGCATTTTCACAGTGCAATACACAAAAGAATCGCTGATTTTCCGGTCGATCCGGTTTTACTTCAGCTGTGTTATATCAATATGGCACCGGCGGCAAGCCGGAACAGGTTTCGGCCAGTCTTTCAACCCCCGGTTCGATCAACAATCAACATCATCATACCAAAGGGCCGATTCGCCAACGAACCGGCCCTATTCTATCTATAAATTTCTTGCTGAATAGCAGGTATTAACGCACCCGGCCGCGCTGAATGAGGTTCAGTATCAGCAACAGAACCACCGCACCAACAAAGGCGGTAAACAAACCGATAATCGAAAATTCCTGAATACTGCCGCCAGAGCACAAAATAACCGCCGACAAAATTTCCAATGATGGAACCGATGATACCGACAATAATATTCCAGAAGAGTCCCATGGAAGCATCGCGGCCCATCACCATGCTGGCCAGCCAACCCGCAACACCGCCAACGATCAATGCAATAATCCAGCCCATATGTTCCTCCTGTTTATATGCGAGTAAATATTTTTTGTCCTCGCGAATACCGATACATACGCGATTATTCCATTTAGTTGAAGGTATAAAAAAGGACCGCCGGAGCTGGTCCGGCGGTCCATTCGTCATTCTAGGCCAGATTAACGACCGTCAATATTTCTGCTGACGCTCGTACAAGTCCCGATAATGCTGGATCCTTGTGACCCGCAGTCCGGGCATTCCGGACCGGTCCACAGCCCGCTGCCAGGATGCAAATTCTTCGAGGGACAGATCATAGCGGTCACAAACGTCGTCCACGGTCAGCAAGCCGCCGTTGACCGCCGCGACGACTTCCGCTTTGCGGCGCACCACCCAGCGAGTCGTTCCGGGTTTTGGCAAATCGTTAATGGTGAGTGGCTCACCAAGGGGCCCGACAACTTGCGCTGGTTTTATTTTTTGGTTTTCGATCATACTACCCTCAATTTTGTCTTCCGACATTTTAGCCGATTCCCGTTACGTCTGGCCTTCGTACCGGGAGAGCTTTTCGATTACCTGAACTGCCAAGGTAAACATCGCGTTCACAAATTCGATTATCTATGCATTTTATTGATTTCCCGCTGCGCCAAATCCGGCCGAAAACAACCGGTTCTGAACAATATTGGTTCCCTGTGACCGGAGAAGTCTGAACGAGACCTGCCTGCAAAAAAAGCCATTCGTTCATCCATGAAGGATGAGCGGACTGCCTTCTTGGTGCCTTGCAAGCCTTGCCTGGCCGCGACAAAATCTTGTGCCGACTGACTGGATGCCTGTCGGGCAATGGCGCGAGTGAGCAAGGCCTGATGATCCGCAAGTTGAACGGGTATATCAGCGCCAGCATCGCGCGCTATCCTTTGCGGGTTTTGTGAGGAAAGTTCATATCCATAGCCACTGGTCTAGCAGTGAAGATATAAGCTAGTGTGAAAGGGGCGTTCACACCACCTTAGGATAGGTTAAGCAATTCTTCCTTGTATCCAACTAATTCGTACCAAAATGGATCACATCGGGGCGCACAGAAGGAAATGTTCGCTGCGCTGGCGCTAGCAGCGGGATTTCTTTAAGGACTGCAATTGATATGATGGATAGAACCAACGGAAATTTTCAACTGGGTGACGACCTGACGGGCAAACGCATCGTGGTGGCCATGTCGGGTGGTGTGGATTCGAGCGTTGTGGCGGCTCTGGCGGCGCGAACTGGTGCGGAAACCATAGGCATTACCTTGCAACTTTATGACCATGGCGAAGCTGTCGGGCGCGTCGGAAGCTGTTGTGCCGGGCAGGATATTCGCGACGCTCGCGCCGTGGCCGACCGGCTTGGCATTGCCCATTATGTTTTCGATCATGCCAGCCGGTTCAAGGATTCGGTCATGGATGTCTTCGCCGACGAATATATGGCCGGCCGGACACCAATTCCCTGCGTGCAGTGCAATATGGGAGTTAAATTTACCGATCTGCTGCAATTGTCCCGCGAACTGGGTGCCGACTGTCTGGCGACCGGTCATTATGTGCGCCGCGTTGCGGCTCCGGGCGGCGCAGAATTGCACCGAGCGCTCGACCCCGCGCGGGACCAGAGTTATTTCCTGTTTGCAACCACTCAGGATCAGCTCGACTATCTGCGCTTCCCGCTGGGTGATATGCCCAAGACACAGGTGCGCGAAATCGCCGAGGAGATGGGACTGGCGGTGGCCTTCAAGCCGGATAGTCAGGATATCTGCTTCGTTCCTGATGGCGACTATGCCAGCGTCGTGCGCAAATTGCGGCCGGAAGCGGACGATGATGGCGAGATTGTCCATATCGACGGCACGACAATGGGGCGGCACAAGGGGCTCATTCATTATACCGTGGGGCAGCGCAAAGGGCTGGAAATTGGCGGCCAGGCTGAACCGCTTTATGTTATTCGGCTGGAACCGGAAGCGAAGCGCGTTGTCGTTGGACCGAAGGCTGCCTTGGCGGTTGCCTCGGCATCGCTGCGGGACATCAACTGGATCGGCGGCGACTATGTCGGCCCGGTCGAGGTCAAGGTCCGCTCAATGGCCAAACCGACCTCCGCCCGGCTGGAAGGCCAAGAGCTGCAATTTCACAATCCGGAATTTGGCGTGGCTCCGGGCCAGGCAGCGGTCTTTTATCACAAGGAACGGGTATTGGGCGGCGGCTGGATCGACAGCACCGCTGCGGTTGAACAACAATGGCTGGCGGGTGTGGAAGTCTAGTTTATTCGGCGTCCAACTGGGCGTCCGTGAGCATCACACAGCCCCAGCCTTCCCGAAATTCAGCCGTAGCCGATTCGATTAACAGGGCCGAAGCTGTCACCCTTTTCTGTTCCTCATCGACGGTCAAACCGATCAATTCCATGCCGGGTTCAAAATCTTTCCTGCAATCCTCGATATCTCGCCCGCCGATATAGTGGCAGGAACAGGCGACCCGGGCGCCATAAGCCGTGCCAACATTCAGCTGTCCTTTGATGAACGCATAATTATACGCCAGCACGGCGATCAGGATGAGCAGGAAAAGTGCCCCGATATATAATAGGATGCGCCTTTTGCTCAGCGGAGCCCTGGATGTTGTTTTTACGGTTGCCATGGCCGCTTCTATTGGTGCAACGACACAATATGCACAAGATTAAACTCGCGTTGATTTCGGTCCTGACGATTGCCCTTTGCGGGTGCGGCGGGACTCGGGATTCAGCCATGGCACCGCAGAAAAGTGCGGCGGAACTGGCCTATATCTCGGACTCCAGCCCGATCGCCAAGGGGCGGCTGGATGCGGCAATTGCACCGTTGTTCGAGGATCCAGTAATGGCGGAAACGCGGGCGCTGCTGATCATGTACCGGGGAAAAATCATCGCTGAACGTTATGGCGAGGGCTATGACGAGGATACGCGATTCATCAGCTGGTCGATGGCAAAAAGCTTCACCGGAGTTTTGATCGGATTTCTGGTAGCCGATGGCCGGCTGGTGCTCGATGACCCCGCTCCTGTGCCCGCGTGGCAAAGACCTGGCGATCCGCGCGGGAACGTCACCCTTCGACATTTGCTCCAGATGTCGTCAGGACTTGATCATACCGAAGTGCCCGAGCCAGGCGGCAAAACCATATTCGAGGTCGACACCAACCTCATGCTGTTTCTGGATGGTGCGCAGGATACGGCCGCCTATGCCGAAGCCCGCCCGATGGAGGCCAAGCCGGGTGAGAAGTTCGAATATAGCACCGCCACCAGTATCATTCTTTCAGACATTATCACCCGTACCCTGACCAAGAGCATTGATCCGGAAGTCCGGCACCACGTCACCTCGCGCTTCATCCGCGGGCGATTGCTGGAACCATTGGGAATGGATGGCACTTATCCGGAATTTGATCCGAATGGCACATTTCTGGGCGGCAGTTTCATTCAGGCAACCGCGCGGGACTATGGTAGATTCGGAGAATTTCTTCGGCACAATGGCGCCCGCAAAGGCGCACAGCATTTGCCGGTCAGCTGGATGCGATTCATGAAAGCATCGTCGAAAAACGACCCGGCCTATGGTGGCCACCTCTGGCTGAACAAAAGACGTCCGGAAGGTCGCAATCAGGTTTTGTTTCCGGACAATGGGCCAGAGACGATATTTGCGGCATTGGGCCATCTGGGACAGCAAATCGTGGTTTCACCCGAACAGCAGCTGACCGTGGTCCGACTCGGCAAGACCCAGGACGATGTGCTGGAGCCAATGAGTGCGCAGATCGGCCGGATCATGGCGCTGTTCCCGACCGGCAGCTAACTACCCGGCAGGAACTGCCAGGCTAAAGGCAAAAGGTGCCTTCCACCACAGTCACGCATTTCCCGCCCAGCCACGCCCGGTCGCCATCGAGACGACAATTGACATAGCCGCCGCGCTGGCTCGCCTGATAGGCGGTAAAGCTGTCGCGGCCGAATTGCCTCGCCCAATAAGGCGTCAGGACGGTATGAGCCGAACCGGTCACGCTATCCTCGTCGACCCCGCCGCCGGGCACGAAAACCCGGCTGAGTATATCGGTATCCTTGCCCGGCGCGGTGCAGATAAATTGTGCATTGCCGAGCGCGGCGAGCGCCTTCAGGTCGGGCTTGAGCGCCAGGACGTCATCGGCATTGTCATAGCGAAGCACATGATAGCGCCCTTCGTGAAACTGGGTTTCGACAGGACTGCCTCCGATCAGCGCGACAATGTCCGGCATGGCTTTCGGCGCAGGAGCATAAGCCGGGAGGTCCAATGCATAGCCGTCGCCGTCGCGTTTCACGGTCAAAATCCCGGCTTTACGCGTCCGGAACGTCACTTGCTGCCGATCGGGGTCCTGCGACAATATGATATGTCCGCTCGCCAGCGTCGCATGACCGCAGAGCGCTATTTCCAGTGTCGGGGTGAACCAGCGCAACTCGTAATCCGCATCGCCGCTGTCATCGGGCAGATAAAAGGCGGTTTCGGCAAAATTATTTTCCTCGCCAATCGCTTGCAGGACCATATCATCCGGCCAGCGAGTCAGCGGCATCACTGCTGCCTGATTGCCGGTAAAGGGCCGGTCGGCAAAAGCATCGACGTGAAAATATGGCAGATTTGTCATGGCCAGTTTTGTCATGGGTAGAGTAGTCCTTCCTTCCAGTCTTCGCCGTTGCGGACAAAGGCACGCCGTTCGTGCAGCCGATGTGCCTGGTCTTGCCAGAATTCAAATCGCGCTGGCACCAGGCAATAGCCTGACCAGTGTGGCGGGCGCGGGACATCGTCGCCCGCAAACCGCTCCGTCATTTCCTTGAACCGGGCTTCGAAAGTTGCACGGTTATCGAGCGGGCGGGACTGGTCAGACGCCCAGGCACCCAGTTGCGAATCCCGGCTGCGCGTGGCAAAATATGCGTCTGCCGTCGCATCTGCTACGGTCGAGAGATGGCCTTCGATTCGGATTTGCCGGCGCAGGCTTTTCCAGTGGAACAATATCGCCGCCTGCGGATTTTCGGCTATGTCACCCGCCTTGCGGCTCTGCTGGTTGGTGTAGAAGACAAAGCCATCAGGGCCATGACCCTTTAGCAGGACCATCCGTGCCGAAGGCTGCCCGCCGGCATTTGCAGTGGCAATGGTCATCGCATTGCTATCATTGATTTCGGTTGTCCGCGCTTCGGCGAACCAGCTGTCGAACAGCGAAAAGGGATCGGTCATGACTTTTTCTCTATCATCCTGCCGACGCCCGGCAAACAAACAAAATTTTGCTCGGCGACAAAGCGCAGTTTTCTGCTAAAAGCTCGGAACGAGGGGGCATCATGAACTGGGACCTGATTTTTACGATCACCAATAATTATGCCTTGTTGATGTGGCTGATTTTAGCATTTGCACCACGTCGCGAAGCGATACTTACCGGGCTGTTCTACGGCGGTATCGGCCTTCTGGCCTGTGCCTATGCGGTGATCATCATCCCGATGATGACTGGCATGATCGACGGGGGTAGCGGCGAATCACCGGATTTTTCAACCCTGACAGGCGTTCAACAACTCCTTTCCAGCCCCGGCGGGGCGACCGTCGGATGGATTCATTTTCTCGCCTTTGACCTGTTTGTCGGCCTATGGGTGGCGCGCAATGCGGATAAATACGGGTTTGCACGCTGGTTGCAGATACCTATCCTGCTATTTGTCCTGATGTTGGGGCCATTGGGATTGGTTCTCTATCTGCTGCTGCGCTTCACACGGCACAACAAGGTTGCAGACGCCGTTATGCCCGAATAAGACAGCGGAGTTGAAAATTGGCGAAAAATGCCAATCTCTGCATGGTAAGGATTTGAAAAAGGGCCAATAATGATCGATCCCTATCAAGCATTGGGTGTTGCCAAGGGCGCAAACGACAAGGAGATTAAGTCTGCCTATCGTAAGCTGGCCAAGGAACTACACCCAGATAAGAACAAGGATAATCCCAAGGCGACGGAGCGTTTTTCCGACGTCACCAAGGCTTATGACTTGTTGCTGGACAAGGATAAGCGCGCGCAATTTGATCGCGGAGAGATTGATGCGGAAGGCAATCCTACTGCGCCGTTCGGCTTTGGCGGCGGGGGCGGCTATCAACGCGGTCCGGCTGGCCAACGGCATGATTTCGGCAATGCGGGCGCAGATTTTGGCGATATTTTTGAAGGTCTATTCGGCGGTGGGGGCGGTGGTGGTTCTCCTTTCGGTAACCGCCAGCGCAGTGCGCCACCGGCCAAGGGCGCCAATGTCGCTTATCGGCTGAAGGTCGAATTTAGTGCTGCTGCAACCTTGCAGAAACAACGCATCACGCTGGAAGATGGCAAAACCATTGATCTCAGCCTGCCCAAGGGTGTCGAGGAAGGCACGCAAATGCGCCTCAGCGGCAAGGGCCGTCCAGGCCCGGGCGGCAATGGCGATGCCATTGTCACCATTCATATCAACCCCCATCCCTTTTACGAACGCGATGGCGACAATATCTCTCTGGAACTGCCGATCAGTCTGAAAGAGGCGGTGGAAGGAGCCAAGATCAAGGTCCCGACCGTGGACGGTCCGGTCATGCTGTCCATTCCCGCCGGATCGGATTCGGGCAAGACGCTGCGCCTGAAAAACAAAGGCTTTCATGGCAAATCTGGGGTCCGCGGGAATCAACTGGTCACTTTGATGATCGTCTTGCCGGAAAAAGATGAGAAGCTCGCAGAATTTGTAAAAGACTGGAATCCGAAAGACAATCCGCGCGCCAGCATGGGTGTTTAGATTTGGCCCGGAAGCTTAATGTCTGAACTCTCCCCCGAAGCCCGGCGTAAAGTCCAGGGAGAGCCAGGAGCCGCCGGCAAAAGAGCCGCCGAAAATCTGGCTGATGAGGGTCTGGTTGGTCGAGCCTTCATCATTATCAAGCGCACCGCCGTGGGTGTCTATTATGACGGCTTCACTTTTGCCGGAAATTTCGCTTATCTGTCGCTGCTTGCCGTATTTTCCTTTTTCATTGTCGCCGCCGCGATTGTCGGGGGATTTGGCCAGACCGCCGTCGGCACGGATTTTGTCGAGGCTTTTCTGGTGACCGTTCCACCCTCGGTTGCCGGCGCGCTGCATGATCCGATCCGCGATGCGATGACCGCACGGACCGGACCTTTGCTCTGGTTCAGCGCGATCGTCGGGCTTTGGACCACAACCAGCCTGATTGAGACAATCCGGGAAATTCTTCACCGGGCCTATGGCGTACAGGCGCAGAGAGCGTTCTGGGAATATCGTCTGACATCAACCGTGCTCATTCTCTTGTCGGTCTTTTTCGCTATGCTGGCGCTCAGCGCCCAATTTGTGCTGGCCGGTATCAGCGGTTTTCTGGACACCTATTTCCCGGCTGCCGAGAGCGGTGCCCTTTGGATCTCGCTTTCCAATATCATACCGTTTCTTGTTCTTTTTGCGACGCTTTATCTATTGTTCCGCCTGCTGACGCCACTCCAATATCGACCGCGCCAATATCCCAAATGGCCCGGAGCGGTGTTCATCAGCGGCTGGTGGCTGTTGATCACTGGACTATTGCCGATTTTTCTCAAATATGCGGCAAATTACCAGCTCACTTATGGCAGCCTTGCCGGTGTTATCATCACGCTCATCTTTTTCTATCTGGTCGGTCTTGGCATGATAATCGGTGCAGAGATCAATGCCGCTCTGGCTGAGCGGCCGCCGAGAAACGGGATTGGCGAATGATCCGCTGGAAAATCATCTGGATACGGTTTATCAGCAGCGACAATCGGATTTCAGGAGATAGCGGCGATGAGTGATTTAATGAAGGGCAAGCGCGGCTTGATCATGGGGCTTGCCAACAACAAGTCGCTGGCTTGGGGGATCGCCCAGCGCCTGGCTTCAGAGGGCGCCGAATTGGCGATCAGCTATCAGGGCGAGGTGATGGCCAAGCGCGTTAGACCGCTTGCTGAACAATTGGGCTGTGAATTCCTGCTCGACTGTGACGTCAGCGACATGGACCAGCTCGACGCAACTTTTGCCGAGATTGAAAAACGCTGGGGCAAGCTGGATTTTGTCGTTCATGCGATCGGATTCACCAACAAGGAAGCGCTGCGCGGTAAATATTTCGATGTTACGCTGGACGATTTCCTGATGACCATGAATATCAGCGTCTACAGCTTTACCGCTGTTGCCAAGCGCGCTGCTGCGCTGATGAGCACCGGTGGATCCATGCTGACATTATCCTATTATGGTGCCGAAAAAGTGATCCCGCACTATAATGTTATGGGTGTAGCCAAAGCGGCACTTGAAACCTCGGTCAAATATCTCGCCAATGATGTTGGCCCCGATGGAATTCGGGTGAACGCCATCTCCGCTGGACCGATTAAGACATTGGCGGCCTCCGGAATTGGCGACTTTCGCTATATATTGAAATGGAACGAGCTTAATGCGCCGCTGCGCCGCAACGTGACAATAGATGACGTGGGCGCTTCTGCTCTCTATTTTCTGTGCGATCTGTCCGCTGGCGTTACTGGCGAAACCCATCATGTCGACGCAGGTTATCATACCGTTGGCATGAAGCAGGAAGACGCGCCCGATATCGCGCTGGATTAATGATCACAGCTTTGCATCATGTCCAGCTGGCCATGCCCGTAGCAGGAGAAGACCAGGCGAGGGGTTTCTATGGTGAACTTCTGGATATCCCCGAACGCACGAAGCCTGCGAAATTGCAGGGCAATGGGGGTTGCTGGTTTGAGAGGGAGAATGTCCGCGTGCATCTTGGGATCGAAAGCGATTTTCGGTCAGCAAAAAAAGCACATCCCGCTTTTCAGACAAGCGATTTTCACGACTTGATGAAAAAGCTGAAAAATGTTGGTTATTTGATACAATCAGCCGATGCGATCGATCACCACGCTCGTTTTTTTGTGAATGATCCTTTCGGCAACAGAATTGAGTTTATCAACGCGGAGAGAGAGTTTTGAGTTTCAACACATTCGGTCACGTCTTTCGCTTTTCCACTTGGGGAGAAAGTCATGGGCCTGCGCTCGGCGCGGTGGTCGATGGTTGCCCGCCCGGACTTGAGCTGAGCGAAGCCGATATCCAGCCGTTTCTCGATGCACGGCGTCCAGGCCAGTCGAAATATACGACCCAGCGGCAGGAACCGGATCAGGTTAAAATCCTGTCCGGCATTTTTGACGGCAAAACGACCGGCACACCAATTTCGCTGATGATCGAAAATGTTGATCAGCGCAGCAAGGACTATAGCGACGTCGCCAAAGCCTATCGCCCCGGTCATGCCGATTATGCCTATGATCAAAAATATGGCTTCCGTGACTATCGCGGCGGTGGTCGATCCAGCGCTCGCGAGACCGCGGCACGCGTTGCTGCGGGTGCGGTGGCGCGGCTGGTGATTCCGGAAGTGACGATAAGGGCTTGGGTTGCCGAAATCGGCGGCGACGCAATCGATCCGGCGCATTTTGATGCCAATGAAATCGGCAATAATCCGTTTTTCTGCCCCGATGCACAGGCTGCCAAACGATGGGAAGCGCTGGTCGACGGTGCCCGCAAGGACGGCAGCAGTCTTGGCGCGATTATCGCCTGCGAGGCGGTCGGAGTGCCAGCCGGTTGGGGCGCGCCGGTTTATGCCAAGATGGATAGCGAGATTGCCGCAGCGATGATGACCATCAATGCGACCAAGGGCATCGAAGTCGGTGATGGCTTTGCCGCCGCCCGTCTGCGCGGTGAAGAAAATGCCGATGCGATGCGGCCGGGAGACAATGGTCCCGAATTTCTCACCAACCACAGTGGTGGCACGGCTGGCGGGATATCCACCGGCCAGCCGATTTTCTGCCGGGTAGCGTTCAAGCCAACCAGTTCGATTCTGACGCCGGTGGCAACCATCACTCCCGAAGGGGCTGCGACCGAAATATCGACCAAGGGCCGCCATGATCCGTGCGTTGGCATTCGCGGTGTTCCGGTGGTCGAGGCGATGATGGCGCTGGTACTCGCCGACCAGAAATTGCTGCACCGGGCGCAATGTGGATGAAGAATATGCTGAAAATAGAGGCCTGCCTTCGATGCACCAATTCTGGATTCTCAAAAGCTCGGTATCCATTTTGGAACGGCCTCTCCGGCTTCCTGAGCTATATTGAAGGCTGTTCCTGATCCATGATTGACCTGATTCTTCATATCATCGATGAATATATTCAGGCGCACAAGGCGATCATCGGTCTCGTCATCCTGGGTTTTCTATTCGCCGGTTTCATCATGGAGCGCTTCCCCGCTGCCGTGGTCGCGGTGCTCGGGGCCTGCATGTTCCTGTTTCTAGGCATCATCGATTCCGATGGCCTGTTTTCGGTCTTCTCGAACACCGCTCCGATCACGATCGCGGCGATGTTCATCCTGTCGGGCGCGTTGCTGCGAACCGGGACAATTGACGCGATCGCCGGATTCATCATCAAGCGCGCCAAGCGCCACCCCAAGCTGGCGGTCGCCGAGATGTTTCTTGGAGCCTTTGTCGCTTCCGCCTTCATGAACAACACGCCGGTCGTGATCGTTCTGATTCCGATCATCCTTCGCCTCT
>Ga0105051_10003827_pt1 | contig 17958 bp, 20 predicted proteins | sample FRY02_FD_78383 | JGI IMG/M metagenome (GOLD analysis project Ga0105051, IMG submission 78383) | Freshwater microbial communities from Lake Fryxell liftoff mats and glacier meltwater in Antarctica - FRY-02 (megahit assembly) | ecosystem: Environmental > Aquatic > Freshwater > Ice > Glacier... | reverse complement strand
TTGAAGATAGTTCTGTACCGTATCCACCCATATCACCCATATCACCCATGTTACCCATATCACCCATACCACCCATGCTACCCATATCACCCATATCACCCATACCACCCATGTTACCCATGTTACCCATAGCGTTTGCTTGTTGTGGTTGAAATTGATTAGCAGCTATCCTAGGTGCTAAATATTGTGATGTTTTCATAACTGTTGAATTATTTAAAAGATTATCTAATACATTAGCACCTTGACCTAATACATTAGCACCTCGACCTAATATATTAGCAGCCGCTTCTTTACCTGGAATTTGCCCTGCCCTTAAATCTCCGATCCCTCCTATTGCTCTATCAAATATTTGTTTTCTTCCTATACTTATCAATGGCGCTGGATCTATGCCTGTACCCAATATTCCGGGCGATTTACCTATTAAACCATTAAACACTCCTTCTTTCTGTTTTCTAGCCATATTAGGTAGCTGATTGTATAAAGAAGAATATGTTTTATTAATTTCTGCATATCCTGGTATTCTTTTTAAAGAATCATTTGCATAATCATATATAGCAGCTTTAGCAGCCATGTCTGGTTTAACTAAATCAGCTGTCTGAGCTACTTTTCTGGATGCTGATTTATAAGCATCGTCATTTACAATGTCGAACAAATTACCTGCGTTCAATACTTGTTTTTTTGCGCTACCAGTAACTGGATCTATACTCTCTTGAACAAATTTGTTTAAGTTCTCTTTTACAATATCAGTTTTACTGGTTAACGTATTCAGCCCGCCTGTATTAGCATTTCTGTCAACAAATACACTTGCTTGTTTAAGTATGTTATCAGAATTAACTTGTAGTGAACGAGAGTCCATAGCTTGTAATACTAAGTTTTCTCTATCTTGTCCTAATCGGCTTACTAATTCATCTACACCTGTCTGATTAGTAGGCAGATCATAGGTTTTTAAAGCATTCATTACAGTATTAATATCATTATCAACCCCTTTGCTAACTTGGCCTAATCTAACCGTTTTAGTATTTGTAGTGAATCCTAGGTCTTTAAATTGTTGTCTAACTTTATATTTTTGCTGCGAATTTAATTTGTTTATATCAAAACTATTGCCTTTAGCTAATGTTTCATCTCCTAAATTGTCTACTAACTTTTGTCTCGTTAAAGGTGTTGTAGGTGTTGCCATTGTTGCTGTTTGTATAGGTATAGGTTTAGTTATATCTACACCGTTCAGCCTGGCTGTTGTCGTTATAGTCCCTCTCAAAGGATCATCTATAGGAGTCGCTTGTAATAACTCTTGGTATGCCTGCGGCTTTAATGACTCGTCCAGTCTATTAATCATATTTATTCTTTTATTTACAGGATTGCTACCTAATACACTTGCCATTAATTGATCATCAGTCTTCATTACACCTGTTGGTAACTGTGCCCGCTTTTTTATCAATTCTCCTGAAGCTCTATAAGCCTCATCCATAGCGTTTACTTGCTCGTCTATCTGATTTAATAAAGTACCTTTTGCATCTTTGTTTAAGGGCATTAATCGCCTTTGAAAAACACGGGCTTGTTCTGGATTCACCTCTGCTAATGCAGTTATTACCTTATCTCTATCAGCTAAGCCACTCTCCGAAAAGTTAATCGTTGATTGTCGAGGTGGTAGGTTGTCCACCTGATTTATTCCTGGTAGTTGTCCACTTACCTTGCCACCTTCTCCGCCTACTTCGCTTAATACATCATCAATACGATTGCCTTTGTTTGATAAATATTTAACACCTTTACCTGCTAAGTTTAATGCACCTGATGTTCCTCCACCTGCTACTGTTCCTAATAATGTTGATTGAAGCTCATTTCCTCTTTCAGATTCACCAAATGAAGAAAGACCCCCTGCTGCTCCTCCTCTAACAATCGTTCCTAGTAAACTAGTACCAGCTGCTGGCATAACAGTTGACAAACCAGATGCATAACCCTTTGCCACTTGTAATAGTGGGCTGTCCTTAAACTTCTCGAAGTTGGTATCATCCATGAACATTGCCTCCGAATTAATTTTCCTAGGATCTAATATTGCACCTAGTCCGTCATTCGCTATTACATTTCCAACTTCTGCAGAGGTAGTTAGAAAATTATCTGGTGCACCAAGTAAAGAAGACCCCAAAGAATCTATTGTACCTAAAATACCCCTGGTATCTTTTCGACCTGCAATACCAGTGCCGCCATCATTACGTACTTTAAAACCTTTCTTTTCATTTTTGGCTATCCACTCTGCCGCTTCTTTTCCTTTTAATACTTTTGCCATTTATTTTATAAATTAATAATTGATTAGTACTTCGAAGCCTTAAATGCGCTTAGCTGTGCCCTATCGTAATCGTCTCTATTTATCGGAGCATATCCTGTTGATGCTCTCACTGCATTTATTTCTTCAAAAGTCTTTCGTGGTTTAGAATTAAATTTTGTTCTTGCTTTCTTCACTTCTCTTCCGCTAGCATATACGTCTCCCAATGATTCTACGACCTTCGCAGGGTAAGCCAACACATTGCCTATAGATTTCACTCTATCTGTTGTTGTTGTTGGAATCTCAATTTCTAAATTTCCATAGTCTGGCGTACTGGCTCCACTGTTATCGTTATACATCTGTGATAAATCAGATGTAGAATAATTGTCCATAGGATTTTTGCTACCTTCTCCACCTCCTAGCAGTTTATCTAAAAAGCTTTCTTGTGGTTGCATTAATGCCCCTGTAATCATTTGTTGCGCTGCTCTATCGTCTACTAAGCCCATAGAACCTAAAGTGGCTATTTGTTTTAATTGGTTAAACTGATTCTCACCTAAGTCCAACTGTCCAAACTTATATGAAGTTTTAGGCTTATTTGCTACTTCTCTCCTTCGTGTAAGCTCTTGTTGAATAGCTTGCTTTTCTTGAGCTTGCATTTGTTGTTGCATTTGTTGTTGCATTTGTTGTTGCCCTTGCACTTGTTGTTGCCCTTGCATTTGTTGTTGTGCGTTACGTATCATGTCGTCTAGTTTACTCATTATTTTTTAAATAAATTAGATAAAGTATTACCTATTCCAGAGACATTAGAAGTTGCCCCACTAAAACGATTAGGAGCAGCTCTAGTTCCAGAGACATTAGGAGTTGCCCCCCTTAAACGATCAGAAAAAGCTCTAAGAGTATCTCTCGGATTAGCTGCAGGACTAGCCATATTAGGCATTCTTCTAGGTTCTGATTGTTGGCTACTAAGTTGAGATAATATTGATGCAAAATCTATGCCTGGTGCTTCCGCTCTACCACCGCCACCGCCACCGCCTGATCTAGCAAGTTGCTGTTGTCTAAAGGCTTCGTCTCTATCAGACATTTCTCTTTGCCATTGTGTTTGATATAAATTCTGTAAATTTTGTTGTTTCTGTCCGTATCTTTGCGCTTCTAATCCAGCTAGATCTTGTATTTGTGTATTATAAAAATTCTGAGTTTGTCTGTTTGCACCTACTCTAGCCCCTTGTCTTCCTAGCATTCCACCTATATGAGAAAGTCTTGCTGCTGGAGACATATCGCCAGCACCAGTTCCGCCCTGTAATGCATTGAAAATAGTTGGTAAGTATTGAGCTTCTAAATCAGCAGACTCTTTTACAAGAGGTTGTAGTACAGGCTGATTATATAAGTCTGCTATCTGACTTTTAAAATCTGGCATAGGTTGCTGATTCATTGCTTGTATTTGTTGTAGTAACTCTGCTGATGTTGCCATTTTTTTAAATAATAATTAAGTACGATATAAATTAGATAAACTAAATTGATTATTAACGCCCTGTGTTCCTGTAGGTCTTGGGCTAGTCAATGTTGATTTAAATTGATCAAAGGTGGGTAATGTTGGCATAGCTCCTGCTAATGGATTAGTTCCATAGTTAACAGCCTGCTTGTTATACCAATCATTAGTCCAATCTTCTATTTGTCCTTTATAAGCTGACCGCTGTTCTACTCCTTGCCTACTATATGCATCAGCTAAGTCTTGTCTACCTGCTCGACCTCTACCTGACATATACCCGCCGCTTTGTGCTAACCCTCTATTATAGTCATACACTCCGCTGGCTTGTTGTCTTGATAATTCGGGGTTAATTTGACTTGCTGCTAATTGGTCTAATAACTCTGGGCTGAAAACCTGGTCGTATGGCATAACAGAAGAAAATGCAGGTCTAGCAGTAGGAGTTGGTACATTTTCACGAACGTTGTAAACAGGGGAAGGTGTTTGAGCTCTATTACTATATGTTTTATATTCACCGCTATTCATTATGTCATTTTTTATAGCATTGGTATCAAATTTTTGATACCAGTCAAGCCCTTTTGCGTCTGCATCTCTGCCTAATAATTGTCTATATAAACCCTTTACTTCATCTATAGTTGCCATTATCTATTTCTATAAAAAATATTTCCATACCTTCTAGGTATTTTAAGTGTTAGGTCTCTGCCTGAGCTAAGTGGTCTATACTGGCTGATTGAACGTTTCTTTTCCATCTCAAATTTAGTAGTCCAGTAACCAGATTCCTGAAATTCCCGTTTCATCTCATAAGCCCTTGCAGTTGCTCCATAAACAACTGGTGTATCAACTGGTAACTTTAATACATCACCCGAAAGAGTTAAAACAGCTGGTTTTCTAACATATGTAATTTGTAATCCTTTATCTATTTTTGTTGTAAATTGTGGGATAATCCCTATAGCGCTTGTAGCTACTCCAGCTACTGTTATTGTTGTTGTATAAAAGCTCGGTGTAACTCCATAGCCTGATTCATTGCCATTCTGAAAAAAATCATTTTCTAACCTTCTCTCGGCTTGTCTGAAATAACCATCATTGATATCATATTTAACCCCTACAGTCTCTACCACGTATAAATCTGATGCATCTCCACCTAATGTAAACTCTTTTCCTAATACATATATAGTATCACCGTCCCAAGTATTATTAATTGCAGATTCTAATGTAATTGTTGTTGCATTTGTATAACCGCTGATTACTAGGCTCTCACTGTCTGTTGAGTTATAAACGTTTAATCCTACCATACCATTAGTAAATATAGATGACGTAGCAACTAATGTAGAGGCTGTTGAGCTTGCATCAACAGTTGCCGTTACTATGTGACTGTCTGTATAGGCTGTTTGTTTAAAATCAGCAGGGTATTGTGTTGCAAATTGTGGAAATATAATATCTCGGTATATTTCATTAATAAAATCACCTATATCTGTTTCTGTGACATCCCGGCTAGTTTTCCAGCCATCTACATCACTGTAATATTTTAAATTTTTCCCTACTTTCTTTTTTAGTTGATCGAATGTTAATCCCATATTATAGTTGTGCTTTACAAATAATTTTTCCACTAGTACTATTGAACTGTCCGAAATACGGCCTAAATGTTGTTAAAACGGCACCTGTCATTGTAACAATTAGTATTATAGACATGTCGCCATCATTACCCCCGGCTGATCCAGTTGCTAATGTACTTACCCCTGCATGGACAGTTGCTAAGTCGCTTAACTGAAAGTGCGCAACATTTGAAAATGTTGTTGTTGGTATAGCTCTCATTTTGGCTGGGAAAGGCAAACTCAATACGGCAATTTGCGTGGTTGCTGCACTGCCATAGCCTATTGGTCCATTTGCTGCTATACCAGTAATTACTATTTGATATCGCATACATGCTGCCAATTCCAAAGCATAATGCTGATCTTGAAATGGTAACGCAGTACTTCCTACATTTAATTGAACCTGGCTAATCCAAAAGTCATCATTTATAGCTATTGTTCCGTCATCTACCCATATAACGACTGCTATATTATTAGTACCTGCCGTATCTAAAGCTATATTTTCTATTTTAAATGTTTGAAATGTTGATGTAAGGGCTAAGTTTGCAGCCGTATTTTCTGCCGTCCAACTAGTAGCCCACGTTGGATTTGTTCCATCTGATGCCCAAGTTGTAATGACATCAGAAGTAATTGCATCAGCTGTTCCCGTCCATGCTAAGACTGTTGCTCTTATATTAGCTATTTCCGTCCCTGCTGTTTTAGCCTGAAAAGATAAACTTACTGTTCGTCCTATTAGTCTTTCTGCATCTGCAAACTCTATAAAGTTAACAATTGCACATTGATTGTTTGCTGTAGCATTGGTACATTTCATTGAATAGGTACTTTTAGTTGTAGGAACTTCAGTATCTCTGGCAAAAGTCCATGAAGCATTCGTTTCCACTAAGGCATTCCACATATCACATATATATGTATCGTCAGCAGGAGTAAAAGTAGTGTTTTCCTCCCATATATTAAAATTACCGTTGATAATCGCTTGTCTAGCTATACCCCATTCACTGAAGCTTTCATCTGCTAACCCACTTAATATAGATCCTGTACTTATTGTTTTGTTTGTTAATGTTTGCGTAGTATCTGTACCAACTATAGTTGTGTTTTCATTGGGAACTGTTAGTGTTCTAGTAGTTCCTGTTGTAATCCCGCTTGCTTGAAATTGCAATTGCTTAGTTGGATCTACATTATCTTGTATAGTTAATGCATTGTCTAAAACTGTTATTGTAGGCGTATTAATTGTAGGTGTATTAATTATAGGTGATGTTAATGTTTTATTTGTTAAAGTCTGCGTTGCTGCTTTTCCTACTGCTTTATCTGTGCTAATAATTTCGCTTAATTTATAGTCATGACTAGCAGCTACGATAGAACTAGTAATGCCCACTTTAGTTTCTAGCGCCTCTATAGCATCTAATGCATCATTCATTACATCTTTAGGAGTTCTTGCATCTGAGCATGTTACATCTGTAAATGTATCAATTGTAGTGGGATAAGTTATAGCCATTTAAAAACTTAATAAATCAGTAAAATTTGTTGATACTCCTGTTAAATCTGTAAACCCTCCTAGTGTTAAACACCAAAAATTAGAATCGCACCATGAATTAATATTGCACCAGAAAGAACCTGTCTCGTTATCTATAAAGCTTGTTGTGACCCCTGTTAAATCTGTAAATGTTGCCATGTTTTAGCTTAGTATTTCAATTACCAAAAGATTAAGATTCTGATTATCTCCCGCATTTGCCAACTGTGATGTTGCAACAATATCAACATTAGCGGTGGTATCTATTGCTAATGTTAGTACACCAGTAGTTGATGTACCTACCCCAGATGAGGACGATGCTACAAAACTTGCTACTTGTGCATTCGAAGCATTTCGATTACTTAACGTTCTAGACCCAGAAGCACTAACTGTACTAGCATTACTAAAACTGACTATATTGGATCCGCCAAATTTAATCCGAAAGGTTTTGACATTAGCATTATTATTATTAGATATATTATACGTAAATCTTAAAGCACTATTAATACCCATTGTATTAGCAGGCATTGTATATGTAAATAGTGTAACTTCAGTAACAACACCAGTGTTAACAACTGAGGTTGTTTGCGTTGCTAGTACTTTATGACCTCCTGTTATCTTGGCGGCGGCAATACCAGTAGCAATTTTTTCATTAGTTACTGCTCCATCTGCAATCTTAGCCGTTGTTACTGCTACATCTGCAATCTTAGCTGTTGTTACTGCTACATCTGCAATCTTAGCCGTTGTTACTGCTCCATCTGCAATTGTGGCGGATCCTCCTGTTAATTCCGTAATCCCTCTAAATCCTTTTGTTCGTGACATATAAAACTTATAATAACTAGTTAACCTCCAAAATTTTCACTTACTGTTAATCGTCCTAAAAAAGTTCCTGCATTTGCTGCCACGCCCCCCTCTAGAACAGATACTCTAACCCATTTAACATCAATAGGAAAACTGATATGGAATCTATCCGCTGTTCCTGCTGTAGCAACTGCCGTAAATCTATAATTTTGATAACTAGATGTAGTTAATCCACTAGATGTAGACTCACTAGACATTTGAAACCAATCTGTTGCTGTAGGTGTTGTGTCTACGTTTGAAATTTCTATCTTAATATCTAAAGTGTTCGATGTCTCTGCGGCTCCTTGAGTATAACTAATATCTAGTCCTACTTGATAAGCTTTACCTGCTCTAATTGGATTTGAAGCAACATAACTGGTTGTAAGTGTATAAGTTGTAGCACTGTTAAACTCTATTAATTGTGATTGTCTCCCGTCTGCCATTTGTAATTTTTAATAACTAAATAATGGGGAGTTTTACTCCCCCCCATTCAATATGTCTATACTCTAGCTCTAAACTCCTGTGCTCCGCATTCTGCTGTAAGTAAATTTACTGCATCTGCTACATCTGCTGCATTTAAGAAAAATAAAACAGGCACTATTACATCATCATTATCAAATGTAAATGCTGCTGTTACTGTTGGAACAACTCCATTTATTTCATATGTTACAACTCCATTCTTACTAACCTTAACAGTTAGTGTATATGTCTCGGTGTCTGCCCAGTTTTGAGTAGTATCTGTTACTACTGTAGCTGCATTGTTTAATATAGTTTCAATTTTAATATCTCCTGAGATAACATTAAGTACAGCCGCATCTGTATAGTCATCAAAATTAGCTTGCTGTGCTTGAACCCTTCTAAATCCTATCGCACAATCATCTGTGCCTGATACATCTGCAATACTAAACTTAACGCTAAAAAAGAAATTCTCTGATGTACCTACTGTAAATGCGTTCCTAGCTCTTGTTATAGCTGCTGATGAACCCCACAGCTCAACACCATCATTATCTGTTTGATCCATATTAATATTTAAGCCTAGAGATGACAAAACTGGTGCTAATATTGTTTGAGTCCCTTTAGGTGAGTATCTAATCACATTTCTCTCGAATCCCATTACATTTAAATCCCCTGCTGTTCCTGTTGCTGCTCCACCTGCTACTTTAGAAGTAACGGGATCAACTTTGAAATCCTCATAAAAATAATCATAATGCGATGTAGGCACTCCATTAACTTTGTACCCGTTTGCTGAATCTACTTCTGAAAAATTTGTAACTCCCATAATGTTTGTTTTAATAAATAAACCTAATATTTACCTCTCATTTACCCTTGAGAGTCTAACGGTTTGTGTAGGGTTGCTAGTTAACCTATACACTAGCAGGTTAATTACTTAAGAACTATAAGTTAATCCATTACCTTGACTAGCCCAAGTCCCCCTCCAGTCGTCCCATCCAATTGATGCATAGAACATAACTTTCCAGTAGTAAGTATCATTTAAGAATCCATTTGATGTATCCATTTCACCAATCTTTGGTCTTTCTGCCCATAACCAATTCAATTTAGCTACTTCTGGATCAATTAGCATCCAAGCTGTATCAGAACCACCAGCCGCTGTAGCTAAATAGTCCCAGACAATAACTTTTAAATTTCCACCTTCATATTCATTTAGTTTGAATACATTAGTATCATTATTTGCTGTTCCTGATTTTTGCATTGACTTTGTTATAGTTAAAGCTTCTTGCATAAGTCTTGGCGGTACTAATAATATTTGTGGTATTGTTTCGATTAATTCTCCTCTTCCGTCTTTTTGTTCTCTCATTTGAATGATAGCTTCATCAAGATTATCTGCTGTTAGTGTTAAACCACTAGCTGACGCATTAGATCCTGCTGTACCACCATCAGTTCTTGTATGAGAAGTCGAAAATAATGGTTTAGCATCTCCATATGATGTATATGCTGTGTTAAACCCATTTCTAAATAAAGAAGAGCCTAATCTTTCCATTTCTCTAGTAACTTGCTTAGCTTGCGCTTTTGCAATGTTTTCTGCTTTAGTTAAACCCGATTTGTCCCATTTTTGCACTTCATAAGTTACTTGGATAGTATCACCAAGTTTTTGAGGAACATAAGTAGTTTTGAAACCTTCTAGTAATGTGCTTACTGGATATTTAGTACCTTCTGGTACAATTTGCATTGTTCCAGCTCCTGTATAATCCATGTGCTCTTCATTGAAATCTTCTTGAGACATTACTGTTAAGAGTTTCTCTAATTTAGGTCTTTTTGCTTTGTATTCATCAACAAAGTGTTTTCTAATACCTCTGTTAAGAGCAGTTAAATACTGCTGTGTTGACATTGGTGGAATTGAAGTTGACATATATTATCTCTGATAAAAACTAAATAAAATAATGATTAAGTTAAACTATTTTGAGTTTCTCTAATCATATAAGTACCAACTGATAGGTCTGTGTTTAAATCATCTCTTATTCCTTGAGGATTATATGCAATACAAAACAAGCTACCAGAAACTGTTGTTGTTGCAGAAACTCCAACTGTACTTGTATCAACAATTTGTGCAGCTGTTGCACCTGTAATATCAAAAAAAGATGAATAAACATCAGTAACTGCAAAAGTTGTACTAATGTTGTCGTTATCCATAACCACTGTTTGAAAAGGTGTTACGTTAACTTGCACTGCTGTTGAGGCACTTGTTGCTGCTCTAACAATTATTCCACCAATTCTTTCTCCTGTTGCTGCTAACTCTAATTGTCCTGATTTAATATTAACTAAATCATTAGCGCTTAGTGTGGCATTAGAGTCAAATGGTCGTAAAATGTCCGCAACTGTAATTAAAGAACCTCTTACAATTACTAATCCGGCTGCCATATTATTATTATTAATAAATAAAAACACATTTTTTTGTTATTACTCTGCGTATGTTTCCTTAGACTGTCCAAACCTATAATATTCTTCGTCAGTCATTTTCATAGCTTGAGCATATGCCCTTTCCTGTGTGGTTAGGTTGACAGAAGTTTTTAAGGATTGCTGACCAACTGGAGCTGTACTTGAAGCACCTGCTCTAGCTGTTGCTTGTGCTAGTCCTTCTAATCTTCCATTCTCACGAGCTTGAGTTACTTGTGCAGCAGCTTTACCTGTAATTTCTCCATAAGCTTGTATTACTGCTTCAGTTCTGTTGAGTTTAAGATCTTTCTGCATTTTTGCATTTGCTAGATAATCCGCTGTCTCAATTAACTTTTGATTAACAATAATTTGCTCTTGAGACTTGCCAGTTCTTTCAAGTTCAGGATATGTAGACATTAAAACTTCTAATGTCGTTTTAGCCTCATGTCTTTGCTCAAAACGTTGTGTAGCCATCTCAACAAGTAAATTTGGATCTATTGTTGTCTGAATACCTGGTTGTGTTTCTTGCGCAACTTGTTGTGCTTGCTTCCATAATCCTTGAGAACGTAGTTCATTTATCGTAGCAAGGGCGTCTTGTTCAGATACTTTGTTTATCTTCATTAAAGCCTGTTTAAAAAACTCAGGATCTTCTTGTGAATTTTTTTGAATAACATCGTATCTTGCTTTAACTTCCCTTAACTCTTCTAGTTCCTTTTGAACTTGTCTGAGTTTTCCCTCTTCTCTTCTTTCTGCTTCTGCTTGCTTTTCTGGTATCCCGTTATTTTCGGGGGCAGACTGTGATACATTCTCAGCATCCTCGGCATCCTCGTATCCACTAGTATCAACAGTGGGGGAGGTTTCCACGTTTTCTACTTGAGTATCTGTATAGTCATCTGTAGTGTTATCTACAAAGTCAGCTACAGGGTCAGTAGTAACGTTTCCGTCTTGGTCTTCCATAGTACAGAATATTAACTTGTTAAAATACAGGTTTCTTGTAGAACACAAAAAACCGAGATTAAACATTAGCTTGTTTAACTAATGTACAATCTCGGTAGTTCCGTTAATCTGTACTTTGTAACAATTTAAACTATTTAAACATAATTGTCAATTAGATTCAATCTTTAATATCAGCCTTTAATTTCTGAGCTCTTATCTGTAATTCTATTTCTGCAAATTTGACAAAACTACTAAATAATAAGGCTCCAATAATCCTGCCTTTTCTCTTTCCATTTTGATAATAATCTATATGAACTGGTGTACTTTGTTCCGGTTCAGCACTTATAGTTAGCTCCTTTATATTCTTTATTTCTCCATCTATTAATCTTCTTACAACATCATATACTTTAGTATCTTTTAGTTCTATTAATGCCTTAAGCTCCTCTCCTTTTAAATCCTTAATAGGTTTAGGTATCATTACGGGTATTTCCATTGTTTATTATATTAAAAACTATTTCTTAGTAGAACCACAACTTTTACACTTCTTTCCTTTCATCTCTTTCTTACATTTTGGACATTTCATAATTATACTTTAAAAAATAAATATTACATAACTGGCATGCCTTCACCCATAGGCTGAGGCATTGGTACTGCATTTGGATCACCTGGCATTCCATTTGGTATTGGCGTGTTCATATCAGCCCCTGGTGGCATTGGTGCTTGTGGTGTTTGAGCTTCTGGCATTGGAGGCGCTGGTGGCATTAATACTTTCTCATCTATTAGGTCTGCTGGCATATTTTCTATTGCTAAATGAGTAGCTACAGCACCTCTTAGCTTCTCTTGTTTCTCCAATTTAGCTAATAACTGTGCATCTGGTTCTGGTTCTGGTACTTGTGGTTCTATAGGTTCACCAGTAGCCGGGTCAAATTGTGGTGGCATTTGTGCAACTATTTCTTCAATCTGTTTTATCTGTGTAACTATTCCTTGATCAATTTCATCTTGTATCTGCTTTATCTCCTCATCTATCGCAAACAAAACCTTATATTCAAATTTTCTATGAGCTATAGATGCACCTGGTGTTCCAGATACTTTCTCACCTTTTAGTATTTTGGTCATATGTTCTTCTGCCTTCTTTATCTCAAGGTCTTCTCTCACCTCTGGCTGAATTAGTAAGTCCTGTGGTAATCCTTCTACATCAAAATAACGTTGGAATAACTTAGGTGCGCTAACCATTGGTAAAGGATTTGATTGCATAGCCTGTGCATTACTAGGATCTACTGCGAACGGAATTAATTGTGCAAATTCTTCTTTCATCTTCTGCATCTCTAACGATTTACTCATAATTTCAATTGAGTCTGGTTTGATCATTATATCTAGCTCACTAGTTGTATTTAGATATTCTTCTGTCATTTCGAAAAATGTATAATCCTGATTACTTTCTTGTACTTCTAAGTCCTTAGAATCCTCGTTAAGAGTTAGCTCTATACCTTCTAATCTTATTTTCTTATATTCAGGCTTTTTATTCTCTCCAATCAATCCTCTTATCTTCGGAACCTTCCATACTTGCTGCATTAACTTCCATACTTGCCGCCCACTATAGAACCAACCCTCATTGACAAAGTTATCTATTACTGCAAATATCATTGATTGTAATTGTTCTTTATTTTGTATTGTTGCTGTGGCTGTCTTATTGGCTGCTAATAAAGATAGTTGTGAAGGATCAATACTAGTAGCAATAGTTGCACTTCTTTCTGTTAAATCATTTAATTGAAATGCATCAAATCCTATTGGTGCTGTCACTAATTGTTGTACCTTTTGACCAATAGCTCTATTATCGCTTAAATCAATCGGTATTAATTGTGATTCAGTACGTACCATTTCCTCACTTAATTCTCCAAATGATGTTGCATCAATAAAATACCTTAGGTTATATGATCTATAAATATAATCATACATCATATTTACTAGTATCTCTTGCGCACCTTGAATGTTCATTAATAAATCAGGGATTCCAATACCGTAAAATTGATTAGGGTTCTTAATAAAATCCACCTTATGATAAGTTATTTCTTTATGATTATATGGTAATGGAGTATTTATAATTAATATATCATTAGCAAGTACTATATACTCATCTGTTAATTGATTCTCATATTCAATCAGTTCAACACTTTGGCTATCAATTACATCCTCTGGCGTTCTAAAAAAATCATATGTATCTGTCTTCATATAAGTTGAAGCTGCTTTTACGTTATCTATATTCTTTGCATCTGGATTGCTCTCATACATAGCTTTAAAGTCGTCAATATGCACAAATCTTCTCCGAATAACAAATCTAGCCCTTCTAGTCACCCCGTGTATACACCATGCATTAGGGTCAGGGTAAATCTCTCTAATAGGTATATATTCAATTGCAATATCATCTTTAGTTATTACCTCTTCTTTCTCTCCCCATAATGTCTTTCTTTTGCTTTCTTCTTTTAGTTCTTCCTTTTCCTCTTCGCTCATCTTGTCTGGATCTGTTTTAGGAAACCTATACTCTCTGCTTTCTTCTAAATGAAAAACTCTGAAAAATCCTGCACCATATGTTGCTGCGCTATCTGCTACCTTAACAAACTCCGTCTTTGCATTACTTGTCTGATACCACCAATCTAAAGCCTTAGACGCTACTCTAGCTTGATTCCTATCATCATCATTATTTGGCTTTGCGTTCCATGCAAGATTTAGTTTTTTAAATTCGTTAACAAAAGCATTAATACGACCCGTAGACATTGGAGATTTTATATTGCTCTGATAATTATCTGTTCCTGTATTAGCTGCCCATTGATACCTCGCCTTTTCATCTGTTGCCCATCTCTTCTCCCAATCGCCGCCAGTTCCTCCATCTCCACCATCAGTATTGTAATTGTTCCAATAACAATTGTTTTGCCTTGCTCTTTTAGCTTGAGTGAATTTATCTCTTATCTCTTCTATCTTCTTGAAGTCTGTTTTCTTTATAGATTTACTACCATTTTGTTTATCTTGCTCATGGTATTGCTTGTAAGCTTCGTAACCTTTAAGATCTCCCTTTGTTTGTCCCGTTGTTTGTCCCTTTGTTTGTCCCGTTGTCATAAATTTAAAAATAAAAAAATCGACATAAATAAAAGCCTAAACTCTTAAATATGCCGGTAGTTCCGATAATATTTTAATAGTATATCACCTACACTGTTTTTATTGACAGTGCTGTTAATTCTGTTTTCTTTGAATCGGTAACTTGTATTAGCATGTATCTCCTTCCTGTCTTTGGTTCTGTTGTTAAGATAGCCTTAAATTCTCCATGTGTTTTGTTCTTCATGAACTGTACAAAGTCTATTAATGCTCCAAACTCCTCAGAGCTAACATCTATTATAGACTTATTTAAAACGTTTCGAAATGATTCTTGTTCCATTGTTTTAGTTCTTCTTTAATATCTTTATTAGTAACTTCTAATGGTTTAAGTATCTTTTTATCTAAATCAACCTCTTTAATCTGATTAGCCATATATTCCTTTACACAATAAGGGCATACATCTTTAAATTTATTCTGTTTCTTCCATACTAGTCTGCACAGTTGCTGGTGCGTTACTTTTCTTTTACAGTTAGTACAGTTGACTATCATTTTGTTAATAAACTCCGAATTATATTTTCTCTAGTCTGTCCTACATAAGGTAATTTACGTTCTTTAGCCATATTTCTTAAATCATTTCCGTCTAACTCTTCTAAGGTTTGCCTAGCAGTTTTTTCCTGAGCAGATCCTTTAACTGGTGTCTCATCTTCATTAGGATCTTCAACCTCCTCTGCTTCTATGTTACCTTCCGAACTTATCAAATGAACTGTTTGACCAGGCTGTAATTTCTGTCTAATCTTCTTTGCAATTTGATTAGTTGAAATCAAGTTTTCCATAGCTTCTTCTGTAATTACCTTAGTAGCTGGTCCCACCTTATCTTTGATTTTTTGTATTAATAAATCTTTTGTATCTTTTGGAGAAAATATTATATATAAACGGCTGCACAATTCTTGCACCTCTTTTAATCCTCTTTGTTTCATCTTGTCATAATCACAACCTATAGCCCAATTGTAGCGAGACTCTGGTCTTGTAATTCCATATCCGTCAGGTATATTAGCTTTAATTTGTATACCTCTACCTAATGCATCAAAGAAAGGTCTCATTCTAATCGCTTCGCCAACTTTACTAAAAGATGCTTTCTGCACATTATCTATTCCTAGATACTCCGGAGTAGTTTTATAGAAATCATAGGCTTCTTGATCTGTTGTATCTAATAAGCTCCTGTTCCAATCTAACATAATTGGTAAATCACCAATGTTAGTAATTTTAAAATACACCATAGTTTGGGTTATAAAAATTAGTTATTTGTTAATATGCACAACACTTTTTCAATGTCTATAAAGGTACATTTTTTACCTTCTAGATCCGTGTCTTGGTTATTATGCCATTTAAATATTACAATGTCATCTATTTTTATATTAGTGACATCTGGACCAATAGCTAACACCTTGGCTTTATAGTTAAGCCTAACCTTAGAACCATCTCTAGAACCATTTGTAGAACCATCTAACAATTCAAGTCCACTTTGAGTTGTATTAGGTTCGTCTATATATTCTAATAAACAATTGGTCGATGTTGGTTTTATCATATTAATATCCTCCTAATGGTTTATATAAAATTTTAACAGCACTTTTATTTTTTTTATCTTTCTTTTCTTGATTTGTTCCTAATCTTGTTGGTAACTTTGTAAAGCTCATTAGTCCATATCTGCTTGCATCATAGCAATGATCTTCACCATCACTGTCTATATCCTCTGGTCTGTTCTCATCATAGACTAATTCAGGCAATGTTCTAATCAAGTTAGGACATGTTGACCAGATTTTCATCAAAGGCTCTTGAAATGGATTCCAATGGAGATATGACCTATACCGTCTTGCACCCTCCAATCTTTCGTTATTACCTCTTTGCTTCACAATGCCACCTAATAAATTAGCAACCACTGTACTCGATGCAATACCAGTTTGATTGTTGCGAATATCCATTGAAGGATCATAAATAAACTTAGCATGCTTTACAACCATATCATATATCTTTAGATCTTGCAGGTTGCGTTTTATATTCATAGCTGCTTCCTCTATTGTCTCTCCTGCCTTGTAGTATTCCCAAACAATAGTTACCCTTCCATCATTATCTTGTATCATTAGATGAACAGCTCTTGGGTTCGTTGTTCCATCATCCCATGCTAACCTCATTTCAAAATTGCTAGGAATATCTGCCAAGTCAAAAGCAGGTTCTAATACATGAACATCTCCTTTCCATGCTTCGAAAAATTGACCTTCGAATTGATCCCAATCACCATCTAAATAAGCTTTTCTTTTCTTTGGGTCAAGTGCTTGTAAGGCTTTAATGTAATTAGGATCACCATCTAACAAGATTTTATTGTCATATACCAAGGCTTGCACAAAGTCAAAATCATTACCCTCTTCGTTATCTGTATATACTTTATCAATAAACAGTCTTTTTACCCACCCATGTCCTATCCCTCCTGGATTAAATGTTAGTAACATCTTTGGTGTAATTTCTTTCTTTGTTGTTCTACAGCTCGTTCTTAATACCTTGAACACCTCCTCAGAATGTTGTGTTGCTTCATCTAACCCTATATCTTCATATTCACCCCCTTGATATTGATAAACATCATCTGAATGCTGCAAGTACCCAAAAGCTATTGAACTTCCATTTGGTAAGCTAATAACCTTTTCGCTTTTATTATAATAATCTCTCAGTACTGGATACTCTTCTAATATTTTCTTAATATGTGTACTTAAGAGCTCTTGATATGTCTTTCTAATTATAATCCCATGTGTTTTAGGATATTTAAGCCTTCTGAGCAGCATCCAGTAACGCATTAACCAGCTCTTACCTCCTCCCTTTGCTCCTCCATATCCTAAAATAAGAACATTAGATAATCTCAACAGCGCCTCTTGCTGTTTCTGCTGTGGTTGATCCATCAGTAGTTCCACTATTTCTAAATGTAACAATTATTTCTTTCCCTTCGTTTCCTGTAAGTTCTGTTCTTAAAGAGTATAAATTCTTTTGTTTACGTGATAAATACTTCCAACTATCTTCTACTGATTCTTCATTAACTATTCTTTGTGCAATGTTTCTCTTGGCTGCAAATACTACAAAGCTTGTTGCTCTATCCATTCTTGTAGCAAATTCGTCGGAGCGCTTACGCCATTCATAATAAGTATCTTTGTGAATACCTGCGAACAGACATGTTTCTTCAATTGTGAAATCTCTTTTAAACCCATCCTCCAAATCCGATAGCATTTTGTCACTTAGCTTGTCTGCTGCTAACATTAATTGTTTAAGTGTTAACGTGTCTTTGTTCATAGTATAGTTTTGTTTTTATTATATAATGTTTATATAA
>Ga0105051_10003818_pt1 | contig 17986 bp, 14 predicted proteins | sample FRY02_FD_78383 | JGI IMG/M metagenome (GOLD analysis project Ga0105051, IMG submission 78383) | Freshwater microbial communities from Lake Fryxell liftoff mats and glacier meltwater in Antarctica - FRY-02 (megahit assembly) | ecosystem: Environmental > Aquatic > Freshwater > Ice > Glacier... | reverse complement strand
CGGAATCGGATGCGTACTTGCAACTCGATATTTGCTGGGACTTCTTCGTGAAAAAGTAAGATCTAAAAGAGAGAAATAGACCGTTTTAAAAGTAGAAGAGTCGCCCTATAAGCCGGATCCTGTCCGCTTGCCACTTGCGCAGCAATTGGGATCACCATCCATCTAGTTGCGTAATTACTTACGCAATCAAGCGACCTACCCGATGACTTGAGCGAGCAGCTCTTAAGCGCCATCTATCTGGTCTTGCTCCAAGTGGGGTTTACATAGCCATAAACGTTGCCGTTAATGCTGGTGGTCTCTTACACCACCGTTTCACCCTTACCAATATTGCTATTGGCGGTTTACTTTCTGTTGCACTATTCCTGCGCATCACTGCGAGTGGGAGTTACCCACCACTTTGCTCTGTGGAGTCCGGACTTTCCTCGGTACAACTCCGAATTAACGGGGTCACAACGCGGTGATCCGGGCGGCTCTTCGTGAGGTAAGGATACGCCACTTTGCAAAATAAAATCTTCCATGGAATGGAGATCGAAAGCTAACCGATATCCCAGATGGGCGTAGCGCTCGCTGCTTTGAAGAGCGAATTGAATTCTTTGGATCCGTCGTCATCCAAGATATCCAAACTTGATCCGCGTGGCTGAACCGGCATATTGCCATGGACTTGAGTATCTGCCCACAGTTGTTCCGTGGTTGAATACTTTCTCGAACGACCATCACCAACATTGAATGTATAAATTCTTCGGGGCAATTCCAACTTGTATGGCGCTTTCATTCGCAGCCGATCCAATGCATTGTCATCAACTTCGATGCCCAAGCCTGGACCATCAGGGACTTTTGCATATCCTCCCTTTATAGTGAGTGGGCTTAATAACAAGTCCTCAGTAAATGAGGTAACCATGCTTACATACGGCCAATACGCTTGACTCAACACGGCGCCGAGGTGCAATGAAAGAGCCACGGTGATGCCGGATCCACAAAGTTGGATGAAGCCTCCTTTATTGTGAAGGGCGATAGCGCTTCCAATTTTCAGTACACGATTTATTCCTCCGTCGATTACATATCCATCCACGGCATTTCTCTGCATCTGATCAACAAACAAATTCTCGAAAAAGTGAGTAAGAATCGGCCTATTTGCGCGTTCTCGAACCGCTGTCTGACCTATGACATCCTCTCGCGGGATGGGATCCTCAAACAAGCCCACCCGCTCTTGTTGGCTCAACTCCGACAGAACTGGCACGGCGTTGGCAGCTTGAAGAAGAAGGGTGTTCCAGTCAATATCAATGGCGTAGTTGATTGGAGTGACCGCCGCAATACTCGCTACTTGTTCATAGATATCAAACCACGGCCGCGCCTTGATCTTGTGGGACATATATCCAGATTCAAGAGCAAGTTTGGCCTCGTCGGCGAGTACCGAAGGAGGCGCTTCCATATTCCACCAAGAGACAGGGCACCATTGACGGATTGTAGGTTGCCCGAATAATTTATGAATAGGCAATCCCATGGCTTTACCAACTGCATCGAACAGGGCCATCTGGATGCCGGCTCCGAGAGTGTCATCAGTCATAAGTTCGCCGACCGAGCGTCCGAGAATTCGATTAACAGTTGCGTCAGTAACTAGATTTGGGACAGCGATGTAATGAATCATCGTTTCGCCATAGCCTACGACATCTGGCTCATCTGTAATTATTCGAACCACTTCAATGACCTGACAGTGGTTGGCGCTAATTGAGAACCATTTACTGACACTCTCACGGAACGGAATCTTTACAACGATTCGCTCAACATCAACTACGCGAGGCAACACCATCTATTTATTCCTTCTTCCCTAAGGATTCTTTAAACTCTTTGCGGACTGGAATGAACCTTAGGGTAAACGCTTCTCCGACAAAGTTTCCGTGTGACGGAGTGCGAAGTAAGACTCCGTTTAGAAAACGAGAACGAAATCCTCGAGAAAACAAGACGGATTGCAGGGTTGCCGTACTGGATTGTTCTAATAAATGCTTTGTATCCGGTGATAGCGTCATGTCGGATTTGAAATTCGTATCACACGGTAACGGAGATTCGAAGGCTATCTAGAACACCATGATCAAGTTCTACCCCAAGCCCTGGTCCAGTCGGCAATGACGCCCCAGTCCACTTAACCCAAGATGTATCCGTGGTTATATCTGATTCAAAATAAAGTGGTCCGAGCAAATCTCCTGGAATTTGTTTGCATAATGCAGGCGCTACTGCGAGGAAGTGCGCCATTGCTGCAGAACCAACTCCGGTCTCCAAATTAGATCCCAAACAAACACCGAGGCCGAGATTGGTTGCAAGCGTTGCTGCCTCTAAACAAGCCCTGATTCCACCTTGTTTACCCGGATATAGCGAAACCACCTTAAAGGATTTATTCGCTGCAATATTGATTACATCGTTTGTGGTCCACACTGACTCATCTGCCATAAGTAACGCCGAAGTCTTCGCCTGAAGTTCTGCGCTCTCAGCCACCATGCGCCTTGGGTATGGCTGTTCGACTGCGAGAATATTAAAATCATCGATTAGATCCAAAATTAGCGGTTCCTCATCTGGTCTCCAACCCTCATTGGCGTCGACATAGAGCCGAGCGCCACCGATGACATCCCGAACAGCAGCTAACCGCGCCCGGTCAGCTTGCAAATTGAGACCAACCTTAACTTTAAAGGCTGTACCGCCTCGGTCGAGTGCAATCTTGGCCATACCTCGAACAACTTCTGCCTCGCGGGAAGGCAAAACTAATTTTGTAGCAAATTCACTTCTTCTAATTCCGCCGAGGAGTTGCGCAACAGGCATCTCTCGTAATTTTCCCTCGGCATCAAGACAAGCCATTTCAATTCCAGCCCGCAAAAAAGGACGGTGTCTCACCGAAGGTTCAATAACGCTAGAGATTTCTAGCCAGTTTGAAATATCTTTCCCAATTAAATCCGGAGCAATCTTTCGTTTTAATATGTCAGCTGTTCCAACGCCTTCTTCACCATTCCATCCGAGCGCGCAAGTTACTTCTCCGATGCCAACAACTCCTGATTTGGTATATATCTCTAGGATTACATACTCATTATGAGTAGTTGTTCCATGCGAAGTTTTTGGCAAGATCTCTTTCTTCCGCTCAATGCGAAAAAGATGGACTTCAACCTTGGAAATAATTGGCATTCCCGAATCACTCTCCTAATTCCGGTAAAGCACGCTTCCAATTCTCGGAAATAATCTGATTAATAATTTTATCTGGAATGTGGGGCATCCCAGGAGCCTGCGCAACAGCATTTATATTTTGCAAGCCTTCGATAACTTGATCAACTTTTGCTGATGGGAAATCAGAACCTAGAATAAATTTATGCGCTACACCGTATTCCATTGCGGTAACCATCGTCTGCCAATACCGCCATGGCCGGTAATGCACTGCAGAAATATCTGCATATAGGTTTGGTGCTTTTCTCATAAGTACAATGAGATCTGTTTCCCAAGGATGTGCAAGATGAGCAATAATCATTCTCAAATTTGGAAATGCCATCGTTATATCTTCTAGCATCAATGGGGATGAGAGACGCAAATTTCCCTTACTTGGAAACGTAGCTCCTTGGTGCCAGATAACTGGAATATTTAACTTTTCGCACAGTGCAAATACTGGCCAATACTGTCTATCGGTTGGGTCGAAATGTTGGTATGCAGGACCGACTTTAAGCCCACGTAATCCCAATTCATGAACAGATCTATTTAACTCTTCAATATGTCCGGGTTGAGTCGGATCAACGGATGCCCAGCCGACTAACTTCTCTGGATGTTGGGCGACGTAGGTGGCGATAACATCATTTGGTACCCAAACTCCAACTGCGCGAGCTTGTAAACCAAAGACCACTGTGCGGTCCGCTGTATCTTTACATGCTTCCCAGTGTTGATCCGGAGTTGAATCATAGGAATGCAGATCCAGTGAACTGGTATGTGCCTTGCCGCCAGATTGCTCCAACTTGACCAATTTCGAAGCCAACGCTTCTGCGGCAAATTCTTCGGCTACGTGGTCTGGATACCACATCACATGGCTATGGCAATCAATGATCATTTTGAAACCATCCTCAATCCCCTAGGACTCGCATTTAAATGTCTTGGAATTTCGAGTCTGGTTGTGACATGGGCAATTCCATAGAACCCGCCCACTCTGATATGTGCGACTAGCGAGAGAAGAGCGAGCGCATCCGCAGGTTCTAAATTGAGTTGTTCTTCGAGCAAGGTCAAGCCTTGATCGATAGCGGTGTAAGAACTCTTCTCAAAGTTATCGCCGACCGCAAGCACCATGACATATTCATCATCGATTAACCAAGGCCACTCTGGCGCGGCAGATTTTATTAATTCCACTTGAACGATTACTTCAGCGGGTACTTCCAAGCCAACTCCAGAAATTTCTCCATCCCCTTGAGTGGCATGTACATCGCCGATAAATAATAAAGCCCCATCAACAAAAACCGGTAACAATATTGAAGTCCCCGCGCGGACGACTGGTTGATCCATATTTCCGCCATGCTTCCAAGCGACCCCAGAAGTTGCGCTTTCAATTGGAGCCGTGCCAATGCATCCGATCATTGGTTTTAGTGGCAAAGTTATTTCAGGAGAAAAACGAATTCCATCTGCACTGACATCACAAGTTCTGCCAAGCGGTTTTGGAATTCGTCCAGCTTCTACTGCTCCGGCATGGGCATGCCCGCCGCACCATCCAATCGGGTCACAATTAATCTCAAGAATATGCACCAGGATTGCGTCCCCCGGTTTAGCTCCTTTGATAGAAATTGGACCCGTTACTGGATTGCCTTTACCAGGTATTGGTTTTGGCAAATCAAATGCGGTAGCCGTCGGGCGCTCAAGTAATGCGCCCCCTCGAGCATCGTGAGTAGAGAATTGGACTCGATCCCCCGACGAGATTTCAAGAACTGTAACAACATCAGGACTGTAGTTGCTCTGAGAATAAGTTCTTGCAACAGTATTCACTTTCGCCCGTTTTCCTTTTCCTCGGCCGTAGCAGATAGATAGAAACTCTCAATAGCCTCGCGTACAGCATCGATACTCATCTCCAAGAGTTCCTTGCCTAGTTCATCCGGAATCGCACCTGGGTTATCTCCATAACCGTTTGTCTTCTGCCATGAACCGGCAAGTTCAACTCTCATAGGTGCCAGCCATGAATCACGCTTGGTCGGTGAGTCTTTATCCGGCCACAATGAAGGCGTCGCATTAGGCTCAAGTAGATGCGGATGGATTGCCTTTACGATGGCCGATTCAAATGCTCCAGCGTGTCCCGGAACGCGGCCGTAATCGAAAGCGCTCGTCTCTTTGATTCGACTCCACGCCACAGACCACCACGATGCAGCGGCGGTATGTACATCTAGTTGAAGTGCAAGATCGCGAGCGGCCAACTGAAATATCTCATGATTTCCACCGTGACCGTTAACAAACATAATTTTCCGAAAACCGGATCTAGTCAGCGATCGTCCAATATTCATTAAGACATCGAGAAGAACTTTGGTATCTAGTGAGATGGTCCCCCCAAATGGGAGATGGTGGTCAGAGGATCCAAATGGCATTGTCGGCGTAACCAGAATTGGGAAAGATGAATTGACTCGCAGGCTCGCAGCGCGCGTAATTGTCTCAACCTGCAATGTATCCGCCCACACCGCAAGGTGCGGACCGTGTTGTTCAATTGCCCCAATAGGAACAATTACCAAGCCCCCTTCGGCCGCAATTTGCTTGATGCTTTCACGATTATGTTCGGCAAAAAGACGTGACATGTTCATTTATACCTCCGGTATTGCAGTTGAGTCTCGGTTAAAGGATTGTCTTAGTTCTGGGTCTAATCGATCCAGCCATTCTTTGGCGATGGCTGCTCGCTTTGCCTTCGCTCGGGCGATCTTGATCGCATCATCCGTAAGATGATCCCCGGCAGGATAAAGAGTCCGCGCATTTGAGAGGCCGAATTTCACACAAATCGGCGCTCCGGCTCGTATCAGCGAACGCATTTCGATGAGACGAATAGTCCCCCCACTCGCGTCCATGGTTTCGACGTAGATATCCAATGGAATCTCCACTGCTTCGCGTAATTCGTTGATCTGTAAATAAGTCAGATCCGAAGGAATATTGATACTGCTGGCTCCAAGATCCTCTAAAAGTTTGACGGTAGGAGCATTGCCAGCGGCTACGTAGGCACTGACTTTCCAGTGGATATTTGCCGGTAACTTCCCCTGCTCCTGACGGCTCCGCAAAACAGATAGCAGACCTAGGTCTCCGATTAGAAATCCACGTATTCCATATTCCGCTGCTCGCTCAACATCAGCAATGGCGCTGTTGATTTGGTCGCTTCCGCGAAGTGAGGCGTAATTTGCGAATTTACTTTGGGTGTGGGCAAGTAGCCCAACATCGTAACCAGCACGTGGTCCTACAAATAGACATACTTCAACCTGATTCTCTGCGCCTAACTTTGCCATCTCACGAATTTCAGAATTTAAGAGAAGCATTCCACCACTGCCCTGTGAAATTCGATTGATAGTTACTCCCAGATCTTGGGCAGATTCTAGCAGCGCCTCAAATACTCTCGGTCCCTCAATCGATGGTATCTCGATTCGGTAATGACCTCCGTCACTGTAACTCTTTAGCTCGCTAATGGATGAGAGATGAGTTGGCATATCAACCTTGTGATTTCTTCCGAGGGTCTTCTAGATTAAACAAAGTCAGCGCATCGGCATGAATAATATTTTCGATTTGCTCAAGCGATACCCGAGGAAGTTTAGTTCCCTCAAGAATGTCATTAACCGCTCGAAGTTTCTTAATTGCAAATGCTGGCGACGCAACTGGGAAGTCGGAGCCAAATATTAGTTTGTGCATCGTCCCCCATTCACTCGCGAATGTTAGAGCCTCATATGTCATCCAAGGACGGGCGGTGATAGCCGAGACATCTGCATAAACATTTGGATGCTTACGGATAACGCAGACAGTTTCACGGACGAAAGGGTGACCTATGTGAGCCATAATGATCTTTAGATCAGGGAATCGAATAGCAACCTCGTCGGTCACCAATGGATGGGCATACGCAATCGGAGCTTCCCTAACTGGCGATGTTCCAGTATGAAATAAGATCGGTAGGTTCAATCGCTCGGCTCGCGCATACAGCCGAAGCGCTTCGCGACACAAGGGATCAAAACGCTGGTAGTTGGCTCCTAGCTTAATTCCTACCAAGCCTAATTCAATCGCTCTATCCATTTCTTCTGGCCAGTCATACTGATTCGGGTCAACAGACATGAAGCCAATTCGTCGATCGTCCTGCTTGACAAAGTGGGCCGTTCTTTCATTTATACCAAAAGGATCTTCAGGTGTGCCAGTAAAACGATCGGTATCAGGTACATGAATATTGAAGACAATTGACACATCTGCAGCTTCCATTCCCTTGACATAGTCGGCATAGCTGTTGGTCGTCTGAACTGGCGGACCATCGTGCCACCCAGAATAAGTGCGCATCTCATCTGCGGGCACTGTATTGGAATGTGTTGGTGAGTGAGTATGTACATCGACAATCATTTAGCTGCTCCCTTTTCGACTCTAATGTTTTTGTGAATTTGGTCCGACTATTTCAAAAATCGGTTGAGGACATTCTTTGTAATGCGCGAAATGGCATCGTCAACCAGAAGAGCAGCAATGTAGGTAATTGATCCGGTAGAAAATACCTGACCACCGTTATCTGGAAAATCTTTATAAACCATTTCCGCGCCGCCATTCTCGCCAGGATTTAGACCCATGGCCAAAGAGATGAAATTCTCCCCAGTGTGTGGTGTCCGCTTGTCCGTTTCATGGCCAGATGCTCCACCAGGTACCCGCTCGTGCAAAGTTTTCTCACCGAACTTGTCGCCATTCTTGAGGCCAGTACCTTCAAAGATCCAATGATCTTCGTTGCGGCATTCATATGGCGCCGAGGTTCCTTCGCCAACATGATCGAAAATTACCCCTACGAGTCCAGCTGGAGATTCATAGGTTTTATGAAAACGATTATCAAACTTTCGCTCTCTGCCTTCCAACCAAACACGCATATCTGTTCCGGCATCCGTTTGATCTGTTAGATATCGCACGCGGTCAGCATCGACATACTCGACTTCGCAATCAATGCCGTTACCGCCCAAATACATGAAGCGACCATCACGTTGGTAGACCCAGTCGCGCACACGCTCGTATTCTTCGCGATACCAGTACTCAGGATGCATCTCGGTGAGAAGCACCTTGTAGGCGCCAAGATCTAACGTTCCGTCGCGAAGTTGCGCATCGCTATAAATGTCATACTCATAGCCCTCTCGTTCGAGCCAACCGAGCAGGCGCCACATACCGGGTGCTAGTGTGGATGCCATTCTTCCCACCATCGGACCGGTTACTTCTTCATACTTGCCCACGTGGTTGTGCAGTTCCGGTCGCTCAAATGATATTGGAGGGTAAGAATCGTTGGGGTGCATTTGGCTATTTGCAGTCCCTTGGTATCTAGCCAAATCTTGCCGTGAATTGATGGTCGGACGAGGAGGCAAACCATCGTCATTGATGTAATTACTTCGTCCGCCGTAATTGTTGTAGGCATTCCAGTTATTGGTAGCTGCCAGAACTGCGATCTTCGCCTTTGGGGTTTTGGGAGCAACCACCCAAGGCATAGAGAAGAACTCTCCGTCCTCGTTCTCCAAGTGGATGTAATACAGTCCTGATTTCTCCGGCGCGATAATCTTCCAAACCATCAATGGGTTAGGGAAACCGATGCGACCAAATTGCACTCCAGTTTGGCTAATGTCATCATCTGGAATAATTTGAATCATCGCTCGCGGGCCGTGCTCATCGAGCCAGGTCACGACTCCGTGAGATTCTTTCTTGAACCCATAACGGAAAAGTTCAACTCGGCAAGAGGCGACCGAGTTGATCATGATTCCTGACTTTTCGCCCGAGGTGGTCCACTTCGGCCACATATATCCAACGAGTTTGTCAGAGAGCAAACGGAATTTAATCGGCTCCTTAACTGGCAAGGTGATCTCGATATGTTTGGATCCAAAACCTGGTTTGCCCAAAGTCATTCGATACTCACCGGCAGGCAAGTCGGTATCTACCGCACCACTCATAAAAGATTTTGTATCTCCGACTAGTTCTCCATTCTTAATAAATTCCACACCAACATCAGCTAGAGCTAGATAGTGCTCATCACTTACGTAACCGATAATCATCGCGAACCGTCCTTTTCTTGTAGGAAGTGATTAATCAATTTTTCATCCGGAAAATGACAAGCAATTAAATGTTCATCTTTTGAAGTCGGATAGGAAATTAATTCTGGTCTAACAGAAGAGCAGATTTCGGGATTTCCCAACTTCTCTCTTAAGGGGCAGCGAGTGTGAAAGGCGCACCCAGAGGGCATATTTGTTGGACTCGGAATATCACCTTTGAGAATTGTTCGTCGTCGTGTTTTTTCCACTGCTGAATCCGGCACCGGAACCGCGGAGAGAAGCGCGAGTGTGTAAGGATGCCGAGGATTTTCATAGAGTTCTTCTGATGACGCTATCTCGACGATTCCGCCGAGGTACATGACTGCCACACGATCTGAAATATGGCGAACCACCGCTAGGTCGTGCGCAATAAAGAGGTACGCGATCCCAAGGCGCTGCTTCAGAGACTCGAGAAGGTTGACAACTTGAGCCTGAATTGAGACATCAAGTGCGCTAATCGGTTCATCGCACACGATCAAGTCAGGTTCCACTGCCAATGCGCGAGCGATTCCGACACGTTGCCGCTGTCCGCCCGAGAATTGATGAGGATACCGAGATGCAAATGCGGGATCTAAACCAACCAAGCTAAGAAGTTCACTGATGCGATCCTCGCCTTGGGAATTAACCAAAGGCAATTTATGAGTGCGCAAGGGTTCGGTGAGGATTTGGCGGACAGTTTGACGCGGATCCAAACTTGAATAGGGGTCCTGGAAAACCATCTGGACCTTACGTCGTAGTGGGCGCATTTGCGAAGGGCTCAAACCAACCAACTCGTGACCGTCTAGAACTATTGAACCCTCGTGTGGATCATTGACCCGCACGATTGCGCGACCTACGGTCGTCTTACCTGATCCCGATTCTCCAACCAAGCCCAAGGTCTCGCCTTTGGCAATTGTGAAACTCACTGAATTGACTGCTTGCACATAACCTTTGGCACGGCGTACTAAACCGCTGCCTACTGCAAAACGTACAGATAAATCCTTGATGACGAGTACTGGTTCTTTTTCGCTCATTTAGTAGCACCCGTTCTTTCAATCGCTTCGTGCTGTGGATTCCAGCACGCGATATATCGATTGGTAGAAATAGCTTCAAAGGGAGGAGCCTCCGTGGCGCATTTGGTTTGGGCATATTCGCAGCGGGGCTGGAAGGGGCAGCCCGCGGAACCCTTGCTCATATCTGGCGGCGTACCGGCAATTGGAATCAAGGCGTTTGTACGAGGACGGTCCAAACGCGGAATCGATCGCAACAGCCCAAGCGTATAAGGGTGATTTGGCGCGGAGAGAAGTTCAGATGTGTACCCCTGCTCGACCGCCTTTCCTGCATACATAACTGTCAGGTGCTCAGTAAAGCCTGCGGCCACCCCTAAGTCGTGAGTTATCAGTAAAATGCTCATACCAAGATCACGCTGCAAACGGGCAAGCAACTCTAGGATTTGTGCCTGAATTGTCACATCAAGCGCGGTGGTGGGTTCATCTGCGAGCAGCAGGTCAGGTCCAGCCGATAGCGCCATCGCGATCATCGCTCTTTGACGCATGCCACCTGAAAGCTGATGAGGGTATTGCTTAGCACGTTCGCGGGCCCCTGGTATTCCAACCAAGTCAAGCAACTCAATTGCTCGCTCCTTCGCCTGCTTTCCTTCGGCCTGCTCGTGGGCTTGGATCTGTTCGACAATCTGATCGCTAATTGTCAAAATAGGATTGAGACTTGAGAGAGGATCTTGGAAGATCATCGCGATGGAGCCACCACGAAGTTCCCGCATTCTCTTTTCAGAAGCTCCAACTAACTCTTCGCCACGAAATTTCACACTTCCAGCAGTGATTTTGGCGCTCTTCCGCGGCAAGAGCGAGAGTAGAGCAAGAGCACTAACGCTCTTACCGGAGCCGGACTCGCCTACCAACGCCATCGACTCACCCTCATTGATTGTATAAGTCAGCCCTCGGACTGCTCGAACGCATCCCTGACGGCCGTTGAATTCGACATGTAGATCATGTACTTCCAACAATGGCTGGCTCATTACCTCACCGACTTAGGGTCAACTGCTTTTCTCAAACCATCACCAATGAAATTGATTGCCAGAACGGTGACGACGATCATCACTCCTGATGGTACGTAGATCCATAATTTGTCTAGCAAGATATCTGGCTGTTGCGCCAGATTTACCATCTGCCCCCAACTAGCTGCAGGTGGTCGAACTCCCAAGCCCAAAAAGCTCAAGCCCGCTTCGGTCAAGATTGCACTTGCGACTCCGAAGGTGGCGACAACTGAAAGCGGTCCAAGAAGATTAGGGAGGATGTGTCCGAAGAGTATATTCCTTGTGCGCACACCAACCACTCTGGCCGCCACAATGAACTCCTGCTCCCGAAGAATAAGCACCTGCCCCCGGACTACTCGTGCAGAAACTGGCCATGTTGCAAGTGCAATCACTGTAATCATGCTGAGCAAACTTGGTCCGATGATCGCGATAAAGACAATAATGAGAATGAGTGGAGGAACACTCATAAAACCATCGGTGATCCGCATGAGCACCGCATCAATCCACTTACCGAAGAAGCCTGACGCCAACCCCACCAAAATTCCAATAGTCAATGCAACAGAAACGGCACCGATGCCAACCATCATCGAAGTCCGCGCTCCGAAGGCCACGCGTGCCCAGACATCGCGTCCCAAATCATCGGTTCCTAACCAATGAGCTCCACTCGGTGGTTCTGCAACATTATCTAGACTCAAATTAGTCGGTCCTTGTGGTGCGATCAAATTTGCAAAGAGAGCCATAAGAATCACTAGGCCGAGTAAAACTGTCCCCACGAGAGCGAGCTTGTAAGAGGCGAATCGAAAGAGCGCTTCGCGAAAAATTGACGGCGTCTTTGCCTCTTTTTTAGCCAAGGCGCACCCGCGGATCTGCAATCGTGTAGACAATGTCAGTTATGAGGTTGCTGATGACAACTGCCACCGAAACAACAAGCACAATTCCCATCACCATCGTGACATCGCGGAAATTTGCTGCTCTCACAGCAAGTTGTCCCATGCCAGGCCAATTGAAAATTGTTTCAGTGATAACCGCACCTGCAATAACTTCGGGAATATGCATACCCACTACGCTGATTATGGGAATGAGCGCATTCCTAAAACCATGCTTAAAGATAACTTTTTTGTTGCTGATTCCTTTAGAACGCGCGGCAACCATAAATTCTGAATTTAGTACGTCTAGCATGCTCGCTCGGGTATATCGAAGAATAGGCGCTGCCAAGTTAATGGCAAGGACGGAGGAGGGCAGGATCATGTGAATCAAAAGATCACCTATCGATTCGTTTCCTAACGAATGCATATCACTTGTCGGAAGCAAATCCATCTTTACACTGACGGTGTAAATCAAGAAAAGAGCTAAAATGAATCCGGGAATTCCTGCGATAAAGATTGGCACCGAGCCGACTATGTAGTCCACCCAAGTGTTCTCCTTCATGGCCGCCCAAATACCACCGAGAATTCCAAGGAGGGTTCCAAGAAGCAAAGCAACAATCACAAGCATCGCGGTAGCACCAATTCGTTCACCCAGAGCGTCAACCACGGTCATATCCTCCGACGAGGAGTAGCCCAACTCTCCCTGCGCCACATTGCCCAACCAGATTACATAGCGAACAGGAAGGGGCCGATCGAGCCCGAGCTCTACTCTCATCGCTTGAACATCCTCAGGGGTCAGCGTAGCTGCGACCTCTGGACCCAGGCGTGCATCTAACTCATCCCCTGGTGCAAATCCCAGACCGAGATATACCAAAGTCGTTGTGACCCATAAGACGAGAAGGCCGACCATAAGGCGGCGCGAAATGTGCTTAAACACTCTCTGACTCCCTCATTTCTTCGATCGCCGGAAGCAAGATGGCACTACTACTCTTATGAGATTCTGAGGAAGGCGAAAGTTTTCGCCTTCCTCAGAACCATTCACATTGCGCTGCTAGTTGACTGCCTTACTTGCCAATTGTCCAACCGGCGATTCCCATCGAGGAATCACGATCGTTTGAATAGATCCTGAATGTTCCGCCGATCTTCTTGCTCACGACGTTCAAGGCTTGCTTGGACCATGTTGTGAAGAAAGGAACTTCGTCACTAATGATCTTTGCCAAGGCATCTTCAATTTTGTCGATTTCCTTTGGATCCGTTTCCAAGAAGAGCTTGGCGTATAGATCTGGGATATCGCACTTTGCGTAGTACGAGAAGGTCGGTGTCACGCAGTTGAAGAATCCTGAACCGCGTGCTGAACCCAATCCAAGTGAACCACCTGAATTTAGCGTCATCGCATACGTTGCTTTCGCTGGATCCGCAATGCGTGTCGCAGCCGCCCAAGCCGCAGTATCGAGCGGATCTAGCTTCACCTTGAAACCGACGGCTTCAAGTTGTTCCTTGAGGATCGGAACAATCTTTGGGAAGGCTGGATCGGCAAGAGGTCCGTACTGAATGACGAACTCTTTTGACATATCCACGCCACTGGCCTTAACAAGTTCTTTCGCCTTTGCCGGGTTGAACTCGTACTTGTCGAGGTTTCCACGGTCTTGATCAAAGCCCGGGAACATCCAGCGAACTTCGCCTTTGCTGGCAAATACGTTCTTTAAGACGGATCGGCGATCAAAAGCATAGAGAACTGCCTGTCGAATCAGCTTATTGCCGAAGGTTGGATGGTCATCACGGAACTGTAAGAATTGCGCTGCAGTTGTGGTATTCCAAAGGCTCGTATGTGTTGCTAGCTTGGCAACTTGATCTTCATTGGAGACATCGATATCAATTGCCAGGTCTAGCTCATTCTTCTGAAGTAGTGGAAGCAAGTTGGTAGCCTTGACATTGATCAACCAGAAAATCTTGCTGATCTTTGGCTTTGGACCCCAGTACTTCGGATTTACGTCAAACTCCATGTATTGATTGCGCTTGAAACGAGTCAATGTATACGGGCCAGTACCGATTGGATCGGCTACCACAAAGTCAGATACTGCAAACTCTTTATTGACTTGACCCTCATGAGCTTCGGTAGGGACGATAGAGTAAACCGCATCTGTCAGCAGGCGAATATACTGCGCATTGCCTTTTGCAATTTTGATCTTGACTTGCAAAGGGTTAATGATTGTTACTCCCGATGGAACACCAGACTCTTTATCCTTAAGATCCTCGCAACCGACTACAGTTGTCCAACGATCTGGCTTGTATCCAATGTAGTTTACACCGGTCAATCGACATGCAAGCCCAATCGTGTTTGCAACATCTGTGGCATCAAAATCTGAGCCATCGCTGAATTTGACTCCTTTTCGGAGATCAAAAGTGAATTCAGTCGCATCCTTCGAGACAGTCCACTTGGTCGCCAAACTTGGAAGAATTGTCTTCTCATCTGGCGCAATTTTGACCAAATTCTCAAAGAGCAAGAAATTTATGAAATGGTCATTTCCGGAACTGTTACGGGACGGACCAAAAGCTTGTGATGTATCGCCAACGCGCGTTACACGAAGAACCGTAGGTTCAGGTTTCACCGTTGACCAACCGGAAGCGCACTTGGGCTTGGCAGCTATGACTTTCTTGACGGCGGTTCCTTTGTAGCAAGTGATTTTGTGCGCCGCCGCGCTGGCCGGCAAAATAGAAGAAATCGAAGTAAGTGTGAGCGCTAGCGCTGAGGCTAGGCCCAGCGCCAAGCCTTTACGAGTAATACTTTTCATATATTCCCTTTCTTACTGATGGTTCACCTGTGGTTCGAAAATGACCTTCGTCACTAGTCCGGTGATTTTTTATAGATATTACTTCAAGGTGAGTGGTAGCACTAGCAACTAAACGGATAGATAATCAATAAAAACACTAATATTTTTAACGTTCTTTCTTGATTATTTAAACTTTGCCAGCAATTCAGGGCGCAGATCGACTCCCAAGCCGGGGCCATCGGGCAAAATTACCCGCCGGCCATTGCTGTTTAATGGCTTAGCCAAAATCCCTTCCGTGTAGTAATACTCGCCGATGATGTCGGATGGGAATCTAGGAGAGAGCCCTGGCATAGCGCACGCCACCTGCAATTGCGCAGCCGCTCCGATTCCACACTCACCATTTGATCCTAATAGCGAATCTAAACCGAAGGCATCTGCGATCGTTGCCATCTCTATCGCGTTCTTTGGTCCGCCGCTCTTGCCCACATAAATACTTATAACATCAGCAGCGCCAGCGCGAAGAACTGCGACAAGATCCTCTACGAGGAAAACGCTCTCATCTGCGACGATTGGAATCCCTAGATCCTTCAGCTCGTGCATTCCCTCAAGATCACCGGCTGCTACTGGCTGCTCCAAGAAAGCTAGATTATTTTCCAACATCAAACGCCCGGCTAAACGAGCATCGCTTCGACGGTAACCGGTATTAGCATCAACGCCTAAGAATGTACTTTTCCCAACCAAATTTCGGGCATAAGCAAAGCGGTCGGCATCATCTATTGGATCTTTACCGATCTTTAACTTGAAAGCTTGGAAGCCCATCTTGGTGGCAGCCTCATAGACTTCCTTGATTCTTGGTTTATCTCCACTTAGTGAAAACTTGATCGGAATTTCGCTACGGAGTACTCCACCTAGAGCGGCAGCCATCGGAATGTCCAGAGTTCTGGAGTAGGCATCCCAGAGTGCAATAGCGACGCCAGCGCGGGTAAATGGACTAGCCGCCAAGGCAATATCCATCTTGGACTGAAGCAATGGCATGGATGAGATGGATTGCCCAATAAGTGCAGGCATCAGAACGGTACGCACAGCATGTTCAGCGGTGCCGCTATCTTCACCACTCCAGCCCAAGGTTCCACTAATTTCACCAATGCCAACTACGCCAGCGGATGTAGTTACTTTTATCAAAAGGAAATCTGAATGGTCATGCGTTCCGCTCGCTCCACGAACTACCAAGGAGGGATGAACTACCGGACTAATTGCTAAAGTTTCAATCTTAGAAATTGTTGCATTAATAGCACGTACGCTCATATATTCACCTTTAATATTTGACACGGAATTTTAAATGAGAGTCTGACACAAAATCAGCTTTTGCTCTAGTGCTAAAAACGATAAAACCTTTAGTAAAGTATTTAATTTTTGAGCAATATAGTTGGGCTCTATTCCAAAACTCTTGTGATCATATTAAGTGTTATCCGCGAAATTTCTTCATCAATTGGCAAACTAATACACCAATTAATAGAGCCCACGCTGTACACCATTCCACCAGAACTAGTTTCTAGTGAGACTAGTTCGGCTCCACCACCATTAACATTAACGCCTTTAGCCAGTAATTTGAAACTTGCTGGGGTGTGCGAATTCATTTTGTCTGTTTCATGCCCAGATGCGCCACCCGGGCAGCGCATTGACAAAGTTTGGCGACCAAATAATTCACCATTTTTAAATCCTAAGCCTGCAAAAATCGGATCTTCTGCCACCAATACTTCAAATGGTGCGCCGGTTCCCATCCCGGTAAGAGTCGTACTCACGCCAAGTAATTTGCTTTCATTCTCGTGACGACGTTCAAAACGGCTAGGGCATAATGCTCCATCGCCGACATAAGCCATATGCGGCAACCAATCGGAAAAATCCGTGTTATAAACCACCATTGAATTATCAAATAGGTCAACAGTGCAGCTAATCCCGTTGCCGCCCAGATAGAGCAATTTCCCACCAGTTTCGAATACCCACTTCTTTAATTTTTCATACATTAATATTGTCCAATATTCTGGATGAGTGTTCAAAATCAAAACTTTGTAGTCAGCTAGATTTAATTCGCCAGAATCAAATTGATTTTCGGAATACAGATCATAATTAATCTCCTCGCGCTCCAGCCATCCGAGTAATCGCCACTCCCCAGCTGCCAAGTGCTCGCTGCCAATTAAATCAATTGGGTCGCAGATCTGTGCATCCTCCGGTACCACATTCACATGCTCGGGTCTTTCAAAAGTTAGCGGGTCATAGCTTTGACCAGCCCACCAAACTGCTCCGGTTGGTCGGAACCAAGGGGAGTTTTGCGTTGTAGAAACACTTGGCGCTGGCGGTAATTTATCGGCTGCCACATAATTACTGCGTCCCCCCCAATCGTTATAAGCGTTCCAACAAATTGTGGAGGCTAGTACTGCGATCTCTGATTCTGCTTTTGCCGGCGCAATAACCCAAGGGAAAGAAAAGAAATCTCCATTGTCACCATTCATATGAATGAAATAAAGTCCGCTGGTTTCTGGCGCGCAGATTCGGCGTGCAGCTAAGTCAGGTGAGTAATTGAATCGATCATGATTCCAACCCAAATCAATTTCGGCAACATCTCCGTCCGGCAAAGTTTGGCAATTTCCTAGCGGCGCAAAAGGTTGGAAATGGCCAAGGTCGCGAATCTTTGTTTTCTTCCACCCATAGTGCCAAAGTGAAAAATGTACCGGCGTAGTTGAGTGAAAACGCAATTCCGCAAATTCGCCGCCGCGACTCCATTTAGGCCAGATGTAACCAACCATCTTCTTTGAAAGTAATCGAAATTGATGCGGCTCCACCTCAGCACGCAGTGTTATTGAGCTTTCTTTAGCACCAAATTCCGGATGGGATAAAAACACGGAGTAATCTCCGTCAGGTAAGTCGGCATAGATTCCACCGGTAGGCGAACTCCTAACGATCTGATGTTGGGTTTCAGATTGAAATTCGATTTGCGCATCAGCAATGGAAACATACATCTCGTCGCTGACATAACCAATTAACTTCATTTTT
>Ga0105051_10003815_pt1 | contig 17997 bp, 18 predicted proteins | sample FRY02_FD_78383 | JGI IMG/M metagenome (GOLD analysis project Ga0105051, IMG submission 78383) | Freshwater microbial communities from Lake Fryxell liftoff mats and glacier meltwater in Antarctica - FRY-02 (megahit assembly) | ecosystem: Environmental > Aquatic > Freshwater > Ice > Glacier... | reverse complement strand
ATCGCAGAGTTCTACACGGAGCCTCGGATGATCGCCATCGTCGGCCGTGAGGAGGGGGCGAACCTGAAGATGACCTTGCGGTCACGCCATTTCTACTCCCTTCCCACTGAGGACGGCGAGGAGCCAACTCCGCTCAGGTTCCAACTGCTTGCCGACGCCGGTTCGGATCATCCGACATCTCGTCAGGCACGTCAAGCTCAGGCTGAGCGTTTGTTCGCCATGGGGGCCATTGATGTGATGGAAGTGCTCAAGGCCAACAACTGGCCGAACTGGCCAACAGTGTCGAAGCGGGTGCTCGACATGCAGGCCGTGGCGGGGACTCTCGGCACGAACGGAACACAACGACAGAAAGCGAGAGCACAGTAATGTCTATCATCACGAAGATCGTCACCCTTGGCACGACTGCCACCCTATTGGAGACTGGCGTTCCTGAAGGCAAGGTCACCTTGCTGCGTGACGCATCGGCCGACGTATTCATCGGTGGCAGTGATGTCACAACGGCCAACGGGTTCAGGTTGGCGACGACCGATGTCTTGTCCGTCACCTGCTACCAGGGCGACGCCCTCTACGCCATCGCTTCATCGGGCACGCCAACCGTCCGGGTGCTCGCCACCCGTGACTCTGCGAGCTAGGCATGCCCATCCGACGCCCCGGCGCTTATGTTGGCATGCCTCAATATGCTGGCGGTTTGCCAGGTGGTGGACTAGCCGTTGCTCCCAATGCGGCATCATTCATCGGCTTGGACTCTGTTAACTCCGCAGTATTCCAGTCGTCCGTCACCATCGACCCGGCCATTGTCCCTGGCACTCAGTCGGGGGACTTGCTGCTGGTCAGCATCAACTATAGTGCCGTTGGTGGTGTTCCGTCCACTCTGACGAACACTGGCGGGTCCATGACCCGGATCAAGGCAGTCCAAGGGCCGACTGCCAGTCGATATCAGGAAGTGTGGCATGGGGTGTATGCCGGTGCAGCATTGGAGTTCACTGCCAGCGTTGACATCCTGAGTGGTATTTCGGTTGCTGTCCTGCGTGGGTTCTCGTTTGGTTCGGCCACCCCTTCAAGCTCCAGCGGCACCAACACCAGTCAAGTCATCTGCCCCACCTTTACAACGGTGGGGAACAACCGGTTGGCCGTTTACTTCGTGGCGGCCTTCAACGGTGACCCATCACGAAACTGGAATGCATCCCAATCCACCCTCACTCGTTGGGCGCAACAGAATGGTGGTACTGGCACCCGGGTTCAGGTATGGATCGGATACAAGGAAATCGCCGTTGCCGGAGCCGTTGGTTCCCAAACGCTGACAGCCGCAGGACTCACCGACCGATTCGGCCATGCTTTCCAACTCAACAAGCCCGTCTAACACAAAGGAAACCAACACATGGACACGGAACATCCCACTGCCACTCCTGGCCCTCTCGCTGACATCCGTGAGGGATTCACGCCTCAGACATCGGACCTGCGAGGCAGCCTCCCCTCCCCGGACTTCATGATCGTGTCGTCCATCGACAATGGTCAGGTCTTGAACGGGGCCACGAACGAACTGTCGGCAGCGCCGTTCGGCAACTGCTGACTGGTGGCCCTACCATCTTCCTGTCTGTACAGACACGAACGAAAGGAACCCCATGAAGCAGGACATCAGCAAGACCGGCAATGCCCCCATCGTCAAGGTCGGGCAAACCTACGACGGCAACTTCGGTTCGGAGCCGATGGCTCAGGCCAAGGGTACCGTTGGGGCCAAGCCCACCGAGCAGACCTTCAAGTAAGTCGCACCACCAACCCGATCAGCTAGGGGATTCAACATCATGGCAAGTCGTTCCACCAACACAATGCAAGAGGCGCTTCAGAAGTTCATGCGAGAAATCGCTGACATGAAGCTCCTCGCTGATGCTGACATCCCCTGGCTGATTACGGTTGAGAACATGGTCATCCAGAAGATGAAGGCCCCCGTCGAGCAGATGGTGCAGTCAGGTCAGCTTCCCGGTGTCCCTTCCTCGCAGTCCATGTCGGGCATGCAGGCAGGTTCGATGCAGGGCGGCGGATTCATGACCGGTGCATCAGCGCCACCCATGGGCGAAATCGACCGGTTCCTCGGAGCCGGTGCCCCCGGCCTCTGACATCCTCTACCCCCTACTCACTGCACCAACCCCGTAAAGGACACGCACATGTCTGACGCACCCGCAACCGACACACGACCAGCCTGGATGCTCGATCCGAGCATGACCGACATTGACGAAGCGGCCATTGCAGCCGTTGGTCAACAGTTGGATGACCAGAACACCAATGCCATGCAGGACGCATTCGTGTCCCGTGGCATGGAACCTGAACCCGTTATCTCCCCCTCGGTGACGCAGGACGCCCCAGTGGCGCAGGGTGCTCCCCCCGTCAGCGAACCGTCTGTATCGGCACCAGAGGGCGCTGGCGGGGGTGATGCACTACCTCAGTCAATCTCTGTGGAACTGCCTGATGGCACGACCGCTGAACTCTCCCGTGACCAGGTGTTCGGCCTACTCCAGAACTACGAGTGGATGCGGACCCGCCCGGAGGCGGTTCTTCAAGCATGGGGAGGTATCGAGAGTGGCACGCATCACGCTGTCCTGTCCACCGAGTACGCATCTTTCCAGCGCTGGAAGGCGACTGAGGGCATGCAGCAGGCGGTTGGGCAACGCCCTGTTGACATGGATGACGTTGACCCTGATGTGGCTCGTTATATCGCCAAGCTGGAGCAGGCGGCAGCGACGACGTTTCAGGACACGCCCCCTCATCTCCAGCCCCCTTCATCCGCTCCGGGCCAAGCCCCGCCGTCAGCCATGGACCTCGCCGCTCAGCAAGCAGCCGCCGTACAGAGGCAGGTCCGCATGATGTCGGCCAAGAACGATGTGCATACCGATCTGGGGCAGAAGTACGGCCTCAGTGCGGAACAACTCAATGATCTTGAGCGTGCCGTCGTTGAGTCGAACATCGTACCTGGCATCTCCATGCGTCATGCAGTGAAGAACGCCATGGGTCAGGTCATCCAAGAGGGCGATCCTCGGGCAGTGTTCTCGGAAGCATTCGAGGCAACGATGGCGACGCATCCTCTGTTCCGATCCATCAGGGACGAAGCCGTTTACAATCAGCGGCTACAGCAAGACCGCCAGCGCAACACGACCACGGACGCCAAGAAAGCGGTCGCCGGTTCTCTGGCACACACACCGAGTGCAGCCGTATCTGCTTCGGGAACAGGCAAGTCCATCAACGAAATGTCGCCTCAAGAGCGGCAAGCGGCGATGGTTGCCGAAATCACTCAACTCATTGCGTCAGGCGAGTCAATCAACTGAGGCACTGGGTGGGTGATTCCCAACCCCAAGCAATCCAACGGAAAGGCACACTGAAATGGCGACTCCGATCGGTACCAATACGGTCACCGCAATCGCCCGTCGGTACATCCTTCCTCAGATCACGGATCAGATTTACGCCTCCAACGTACTTCTGTACCGACTGATGAAGGGGAACAAGCGAATCGTACAGGGTGGTACTCAGATCGAGGTCCCTCTCATGTATGCCCGCTTCAACACCGGCGGTCCCTACAGCGGCTACCAGCCCTTCAACACCACCCCGTCCGACACCATCAAGAACGCAGCGTTCGACTGGAAGCAGCAGTACGTTACCTGGGCGGTTGACGGACTCACGATGATCCGGGTGGACTCGCCCGAGGCAATCGCCAACTTCCTCACCCTCCAGTCGCAGCAGGCGATCATGGAGATGGCTGAGAACCTGGCGGTCGGCCTGTTCGGTTCGGGTACCGGTGCGGGTGATGGCGTGAACAACACCAGCGCCATCAACCTCGATGGCCTCGCCGGTCTGGTCGGCACCGGTTCGACCATCGGCAACAACAGCTACGGTGGCGTCACCCGGACGGCGAACACCTGGTGGAACTCTTCGGTGCAGGGCGTCACGTCCACCGCAACGATGAGCCTGTCCAACCTCCAGACATCGTTCAGTGCGGCCCAACGTGGTGGTCATCACCCGACCATCATCGTGTCGAACCAGGACCAGTACAACCGCTACTGGGCCTTGAACGCAGCAGGCACGAACCCATCGGTGCAGTACGTTCGTCAGCCGCAGGGTCATGACGCACTGCTCGCATCGGCCGGGTTCACGAACCTGCTCTTCAACAACATCCCGTGGGTCGTGGACTCGCACGTTGGTCAAGGTGTCGTTGACGCCAACAACTCCCGTGTCTACTTCCTCAACGAGAACTTCCTGAACTGGGTCGTCAGCCCCCGTGCTGACTTCTACATCAAGCCATTCCAGGAGCCGTACAACCAAGACGCCATGGTGTCGTCTGTTCTGTGGGCGGGCAACCTCGTCTGCACGAACGGCGATCAGCAGGGCGGGGTCTTCAACTACAACGCCTGAAAGGGGTGAACGAACATGGCTGAACAAGGACTTGTCAACCCAAGGGCGGCATTCACGACCGTCACAACGTTCGTGTCGGGTACCGATGCTAATGGCGTCGAGATTCCCTACGGACGCATGGAGCGGTCGTACCGTGCCAACGCTGCAATCGCAGTCGGAGAGGCATTGATGTGGGTTTCCCCCACGTCAACGGTTCCCGTCTCGGTCACCCCGATGACCGTTGCGTCGGACCCCCGAGGCTTCGCAGGCATCGCTCTGGAAGCAGCGGCGGCAGGCGGAACGCTCCGCATCTGCACCGAGGGTCACTGCTTGGTATTCGCCAACGCACAGACCGTTGCAGCGAACGACGTGGTGCTGGTGCCTGGTGCCAACACGGGTGAAGCGTCGTTCACGGCGACCGACCCGGCCGCTGCCACCATCGTCGGTACGGTTCTCGGAGTGGCGTTCGGAGTCAAGCTCGCTGCCACGAACCTGGCACCGATCTACCTCCGGGTCGTCTGACCCCAACTTTCCCACCGACAGGGAACATCAGAGGGGCCAGGACTCAACAGGGTCCTGGCCCCTTTGCTCATCTCACTGCACCAACCAAAGGAAACATCATGCCTGACTTCGTAAGAGTCACCAACAGTGACACGGACAAGTTCATCTACCACGCCAGCAACGTCCGCAAGATCCTCCCACCCGGCAAGGATGTGATGATGCCGTGGGACCTGGCCTGCACTCTGTTCGGTGATCCGTTCCTCACAGACGCACCGAAGAAGCCGGACCGGACCGATGCCATTCGTCGGTGCCGTGGCAACTTCAACTACGAACTCGGCATGGAAACCATGGATCACTTCATGGACCGCATCCCGAAGCTTCAGGTCCACGACATGGAGACTGGGCAGGAACTCTTCATGCTCCTCTGGGACGCTGAAGGTGAGCGGTTGGAAGAGTACGTCTCCCCGTCTGCCGAATCCACGGATGCCGTCACTCTGCTTCAGCAGCAGGTGCAGGCGCTCACCACGCAGATCGGTCTGCTCATCTCCAACAGGCAGCAGACACCGCCTGATTTGGTTGGCCAGCTTCCGGTCGTGTCCACGGACGCCCCCGGCGTGCCTGCCCCCGCCAAGGCCACTGAATGGGTGGATGGTGACCCGTTCGCTCAGCGCCCTGATGATGTGCTGACCGAGCCACTGTTCGACTTCGCCGCAATCTCAACGGCCTCGCCCGTGGCAGAGGATGGAACCGCCATCGACCCGTCCAACGACATCCCCGAGGACGTGCCGCAGGATGCAGGCGTACCATCGGGACGTGGAAAGCCAACCCTTGCACCCAAGCGTAGGTCCTGACACCCCCTCGCTTACGGAGTCACAACTGCACGGCAATCGGATCGTCGTCCGAGCGGGCCAGATCGTGCAGGAACTCAACAGCAAGATCACGGAGCTTGGCTTCCTCAAAGGGGCCGAGCTTCGTGTTCGTTACGACACGATGCACAACCTGCTGGCCGATCAGTCGGTCAACATCACGACTGCCCGTGAGCGTGCATCGGAAGCAGTGGCCTCGTACACCATCGACATCATCAAGCTGCAAGGCGAGATTGACTGCCTCCAGATGGCACTGGTCCACTGCGATCGTCTGCTCACGCACTACTCCTCCGTTTCTCACAAGGACTGACTCATGGGCGAACCAGCCGAACAAATTGTCATCGACAACTTCAGTCCTGGCATCTTTGCTGACCTGCACGGATTCTCGGGGGCCACGGCAACAGCGAACCCATCGAACGTGTCATCGTTCGGTCCTGGCCTCAATGGTGGAGCCGTCATTGATGACACGTTTGGATGTCGTGCTGACTTCACTGGTGCGCTCACCCCTCTGCCAGCCGCCGTTCAAGTAGCGCAAGCAGGATGGCAGGGTTTCGCCACCGCAGGCCAGACATCAACCTCTCACTTCCCCACTGGCAAAGTCGGGTACTACCTGCTTGATGCGAAAGTCATCTCGTACCTTGTCACCGACGATCACGACGCACAGACCGAACGTGATGCCGTGTTCATGATCTTCGGTGCGTTCTATGCGCCATCCGGTGGCGGAACGTACAGGCAACTGGTGTGGGGTGTGATTGCTGGCCTCGACATCGACATGTGGAAGGTGATCCACTGGAACCGCTATGCACCAGCCGTGACGACATCTCCCGCTCTCTCCATCCCTTCAGCGTCGATCGGTTACACCCGTCACGTTGATGGAAGGCGCTCGGCTGACGGGTTCCTCGACTACGGCATCTACGCCACGGCGAACACGTTGTTCTTCGTCATCTCCCCCTCACGGGATGGTGGCAGTGGTGACGACAACACGGCATGGGCGACCGGAGCAATCCCTGTCGCTGAAACAGACCTCTCGACCTATGTGTCGGACACCACACGAACCGACTACCCGGTCGGCGTGGACACCACACCAACCACCTACAGCGGGGTCATTGGGGTGTTCCCCGACCCGCTCACCCTCAGGAACCCGCAGATCAACACGACCGACTGGTACCCACGGTACATCGGCGGTCTTGTCGCCCTTCCTGGCTTCCTTGGCATCGTCCATCAGGGACGTGGAGTCATCGCTTCACTGCTCTCCAGAGGGTTCGGTGCGGGCTTCAACGTGGTGCTCGACCGCATTGCCTACTCTCCTGTCTACAACGCTGGTCTAGGCACTGCCGTGGTGGACCCGGAAACCAACCAGTCCCCCACCGACTACCGTTCGTCCATTGCGGGTGACGACAACCCTGCCCCCATCGGCACCATGGGCAGCATTGTTGCCAGTGAAATGCTCATCGTCAAGCATGGCCGTGGTGGCGTGCTGATGCGAGGGGACTTGGACAACTTTGAGGCGGTTGCTCTGCCGTATATCGAGTCCACCTACGGCCTCGTCCATCTCGGCGTCCCTACCCCCATCGGCTTCGTCTATGGCTCCCGCAACGGTGTGTTCGTGTGGTCGGGTGGTCAGGCAACGGAGAAACTGTCCAAGCAGATCGACGGGTATTTCTGGGAGCATGACACCGATGTCGTGTACACGGGCAACCAGGCCAGGTTCGGGTACTGGCACCCATATGTCCTCGTACCGAACGACTACATCTATGACATCGAGGCGAAGTCATGGTGGAAGTTGGAGGACTCGGCATCGACCGCTCGCAGCACCTACGCACACTATGATGTGTCGGCTCTCAATGGCAAGATGTACGCCTTCAATCACCTGAACCTGCCAGGTGCCGACCCTGGCATCTTCGTCTATGACCCGGACGTGCTCCGATCCTCCTACTCATGGAAGTCGTTGCCCCTTCTGGAGTCACGTCGTCGCCTACTCACCTACCAGGACATCGAACTGACCGTCACCACGGCATACCCGTGGACTGCTGCCACCACGATCACCGTCACCCTGGTCGGCTACAGCGAAGCAGGTGACCAGATCACCAGCCTGCCCACCGTGTTCACACTGAACACCACCCCTGAGTACGGGTCGCAGGTCCAGTACAAGCAACTGGTTGGCAACGGCACGGACCAGGCAGCGTTCACCGGACGTTACGTTCAAGCACGGATCGAGGCAACATCAGCAACAGGTCCCGCACCGAAGATTCACCGCATTGGGTTCGGTGTCCGTGAAGCGCAACGTCAGAGGGTCCAGTAATGCCTGCCGGTGATGGCCGCTCACGGGCGAACCGCCTCGATCTGCCCGCCTTGAATGGGGCGCATGATGAGCCAGTGACCTATGGCAAGTTGCGGGAGATGGTCAAGGACATCCAACTGTGGGCCGATCGCCTTGAGTTCGGCTACTACGGGTTCAAGGTGTACGCAGGCGTCAGTGGGTACAGCGCCGTACTGGTTGAACTAGTGGAGACAGTGTTCCAGTTCGGCATTGTCGAACGTGATTCATCAAACTTCACCCTGGCCGACTTCGTTGACCCACTGGAGTATTTCCAGGTACCTCTTGGTGGTGGAGGCAGCTACAACATCACATGGAACTTTGAGTTCTACAACGTTGTCACGACCTCAACAACGTACAATGTGATTCTTGCCGAGCAAACACTGGTCGTACCCGCTGACGTCAGGACAATGACCGTTGATGCCTCCGGTGGTTCAGGAAGAAACAGGTCCACTTCCAATGGTGGTCGTGGTGCCCGTGTTCAGGCAACCATTCCCACCACACCTGGCCAAACGTTGTCGATTCGTGTGGGACAATGCAACACCAACCTCACTGGTGGTTACTTCGGCGGTGGTAATGGTGGCAACAATGTCAGCGACGGTGGGTCAGGTGGTGGAGCATCCATCGTGAAGGTGCAGGGTGCCCTCGACAGCGCCTCACTTGTGGTTGCGGGTGGTGGTGGCGGCGCTGGTTACACCAATGGTTCGTGGTTCGTTCATGGTGGGGATGCAGGGTTCCCAGCAGGGGAGCCGGGGGAACAGGGTGGCGTTATCGCTGCACTTGGTTGGACAGTTGCAGGGGGTGGCACTCAGTCGGCGGGGGGTGCTCCCTCCAGGGATACCGCACCTGCCAACCGTGCAACTCCCGGTGCAGCATTCTCGGGAGGTAATGCTGGCGCAGCCCCAATTCTCGGTCCCAGTGGTGGCGGTGGCGGTGGCGGCTACTACGGCGGCGGTGGAGGCTTTAGCGCCAACATGAACAACGGCAATGCATCAGGTGGTGGAGGCTCGTCGTATACGGCACCTAGCGTAACTGGCGTAACGCACACTGCCCCGTTCACTGCTGACGCCACTAGCGGGCAGGTTATCATCGCTTACACGACCGAGAACCAGATCGCTGCCGGTGTACTTGTCGTTCGGGTGTATGTCGCCAGGTACACCTACCTTGACTACGCCCCTTACGAATACATCGAGCTTGTCTCCATGGACCGTGGCTACAACCCATTGCATGGTGCCGTGAACGTGCCCTTGGGTGAGAATGATAGGGTCTATATGACGTACCTTCTGGACGATATCGACACGTCCGTGCAAGTCAAGAACGCAACAACCAACTTGTCCGTTATCCGCAACGGCGTTGAATAGGAGCAAGCCATGCCCACTGTAGCCGACGCCGTAACTTCCATCCGTGAACGACTGAACGAAGCAGCAGCTTCGCAATGGTCCGACCAGCAGATTCGCCGGTGGCTCGATGAGGGCATCAGGGACATCGCTCGACGCACCTTCCATTACCAGGACTCCGACACGATCGCCATCACTGCATCAGCGAACGACGGCATCCACACATGTGCCACCGACGTTCTTCGCATCAACCAGGTGTACTGGCAGGCCACGGCAGACACCACTCAGAAATACCCGCTCCAGGCACGCCAGTGGGCAGTCATGGATCAATACTGGGGCAACAGGCAGGACATGGAATCGGGATGGCCTGCGATGTGGGCCACCAGAGGGTACGCCCCGACGCTCACCATCAAGATATTCCCCGTGCCCTCGGTCGCCGGAACATTGTTCCTGAACGTGGCACGCCTTCCCGCAGCCATCAACGTCGCAGCCGGTGGTGGGAACATAGACTCGCCCGAAGCATGGACCGAAGTCGCCTACTTCTACTGCGAGTACATGGCTCGTCGCAAGGACCGTGATCTGGAGTACGCCATGGAATCCAAGGGGCAGTACGAGTCCCTGATTGCCTCCATGATCGAGAACGGCGACTACACCAACGCTCCAGACGAGTTCACATGGAACGGCAGGAACTACCTGCCCGACTGGTTGACCAGCGGTTGATCCAGTTCAAGGTTTGATTGCACGCCACTATGGTTTGGTGCAGGCCGGAAGTGGCCGTGCGATCAAGACGGGGGGACCGCCCATGTTGGTCGCTGGTCCCCCCGTCATTGTCCCCCCAATGACGGGCGTATCCTCCTGGCATGTCCCTCGGCACGTCCTACCCGGCCAGTGCTGGTTCGCCCCGGCGCTACGCCCCCCCGCAGGCCCAGCCCCCCGTCGCTCCACCTGACTCGTCGTCTACCCCTGGTGGCGGCTACAAGGGTGCTTCGGGTCCGGGCAAGGGCCAGACCCTTGGCCCTGGTGGACCGGCCCCTTCACGCATCGACCCGACAGTTCCCTACTCCAATGGGACTGCGTATCCCCGCTCCGAGCCGGATAGCTACTTCAACCAGTTGATTGCGGACTTCAATGCGATCAACCGTGGACAAAGCGACAGTCTCGCCAACCAGTACACCAGTGGGATGGGCCTCGGTCAGGGCGTGTACGACAACAACGTCTGGTACCGGCAGGCTCAAGCAGGTAACGACCTGGCACGCCTCGGTCTACAAGAGGGCCGGGAGGTTGGCCTGGAACGTGACCGCAACAACGCCAATCGTGGATTCGCCGGTCGTGGCTTTGAGATTGATTCCCGTGGCAACAACCTTCAGCGTGACATGCGGTACCGGGCCAATGACTCCGAAGCTGCCGGTCGTGGCTCGGTCACATCATTCGGCTACGGCCAGAATGAGCGTGACATCCTCGGTCAGTTCGACGTTGCACAAGACACGACGCAGCTAACGTTCGATAAGAAGATGTCGGACCTTGCCATTGACGACAAGGTAATCGACTCGATTGCCAGTGAGTTCGGCATCCGCAAGTCCGACATCAATAATGCCCTCAAGTTCGGCATGACTCAACTCGGTCTGGACTGGACTCAGGCCGTAGACCGACTGAATGGTGACCTGGCATCGGGTGATGCGATCCTCGCTCAGAACGCCATCAACTTCATGACTCAGGTCATGTCCATGCCCATGCAGCCACCCTCCATGACAGACATGTTCGGCTCCACTTCCACTCCCTCCACTCCCCCCACTCCCACGCCGTCAACTGGTGTCGGTGGCAGCGGTGGCTCCAGTGGTGGTCGTCCCATCACCTTCAGATAAGGACTCATCATGGCAATCGGTGACATCGCTCCCCCATTCCCTCGCCGCCCTTCGGTGCAGGACATGCTCTTGCAGCAGGCAGGCCCCCGTGGCACCCCTGACCGTGCGCTTCAGGCCGCATTCAACTCCGGTGCCATCGACGCCTCGGAGTTGAACGAGCGGATGATTACCCGTCCCAACTCGCAGGTTCGTGCCTTCGCTGGTGGGCAGATGACCCCCGACGAGTTCATGCAGTCGCAGCGCATGGCCACCAATCCGAACCTGCCCCGTGCTGCCATGGGTGCGACCGACGATCTGCTCACGCAGGCACTCGCCCGCAACGCCCCGATGCAAGGCCCCGCTCTCCCCTCTGCTGCCGCCAACGCCGCCCGTGTCGCCCCCTCGTTGATGTCTCAGGCATCGGCTCTCGGTGGTCTGCCCGGTGGTGGTCCCGCATTCGCCCCCACGCCTGCCCCCGCCCCTGGTGCTGGCGGCTTCATGGCTCGTCTCCGTGGCATGACCAAGCCCAAGTTCGGTGCCGGTGCCCTGATGCGTGCCGGCATGTTCGCTGGTGGCGGTCTGATGGGCCGTGGCCTTGTGGACTCGATGGACATCGGTGGTGAAGGTTCCGGCCTCGACAACGCTCTCGCTGGTGGCACCGCTGGTGCAGGTATCGGTGCCGCTGTCGGTTCTGTCGTCCCTGGCCTCGGCTCGGCAGTTGGTGCAGGTGTCGGTTTCGTCGGTGGTGCCCTGCTGGAATCCATGATTGGCGACAAGACGAACAAGGCCGATCGTATCGAGTCCATGTACGACGGTTCACGCAGTGTCATCACCGACCTTGGGCAGACATACGGCCTCAGTCAGTCCACCTTGGACAACCTCTTGATGGAGTTCGACATCTCTGCCTCGCTGATGCGTGAGAACGGTGATGAGGACGGACTCAAGGCACTCGTCACCCAGTTGCAGACATCACTCCCCTCCACTCTCATGGAGTACCGGATGCAGGACGAGATGGAGCGGAAGCAGAATGAGCGGATGCTCTCCATCCAGACTCAGTTCGCCCCCATCTTTGAGGGGATCATCGGTCGTTCAGCCGCCAACTCTGGCATCGCCTACGAGCAGGCCCTTGTCGCCGCTGACACCCTCGGCCAGTCCAACCCGCAACTGGCTGCCTTGGTCCGCTCCAACGCTGCCAACACTCAGTCATCGTCCGATGCGATGATGGCTGCATACGCTTCGCAAGCCGCCCTTGGCATGTCTGGTGGGTTGGAGGAGCAGATGATGCTCGCTGCCAACACTCAGCCTGTCCGTCTCGGAATGTGACCTGGTGACCCATGGTGCTTGGCCCTCTCAATCTGGAAATGCCTGGTCTGCCAACCCTGAACGTCACGGACTATCTGCCCGACGAAATCAGGCAGCCGAAGCGTGCGTCTCTGATCGTCAATCAGCCCCGTGCCGTCACCAGTCTCCAGAACAAGTACGCCTCTGGTGGCCTCTACGACCTGCTCACTCAGTCGGGTCAATACACCCCTGAGTCGCTGAACGCACTCCGGTCCTACGACGAGGACCGTGTGTCCCGTGGACAGGCTCCGCTCACCGAGATTCAGACGCAGAAATCCTTGCAGGCTGCCTCGACCAAGACGCAGACCACCCCAACCCCTGAGCGTTCGATGTGGAACCTTCCCATCAATGCGATCAAGGACCTTGGCAACATCCTGAAGTCGCTGCCCCAACTCCCCGGTGCGCTCATCTCCGAAGGTCAGCAACTCTCCAACATCGGTGAGTCCATCTCGTCAGCATCCAACCCGATTGCCGGCCTGTTCCAAGCGCCTGGCGTTCGGATGCTCCCTGGTGCGTTCATTGCCGGGAACATCGCCGGGGGAACGCCTGGCGAATTGGCTCGTAGTCCACTGTTCACGGCGCTCGATGTCCTCCCGATTGCCAACGTCGCTGCCAAGTCCACACGGGTTGCTACCCGTGCCGCCGAGCTAGCAGAGGTAGCCAAGACGCTCCCCGAGGGGGTGCTGCCACGGGACGTTAGTGTGGCAGTCCAGCAAGCACGACGCCCCATCTCCACGGCACTGCTCAACAAGGTGGATGCCGAGAACAATATCATCCGCAACACAGCAGGTGAACTCACTGATATTGTTCGTGACTCCAGAGCAGGCATGAAGGCCCGAGAGTATTTCGGCAAGGAATCACGCAACGCCGTGTTCTTCGTCAACGCTGCAATGCAACGGGTGCGAGGCATTATGGGTGGCGAAATCAAGGTGCCTGACGACACGCTCGTCCCCCTTGCCCGTGAAGCCGTCGAGTTCAACGACCGTCTGCTGGAACTGGGCATTGACGATGCGATGATGCCGGAACTGGTGGACCGGATGCGTGAGTCCCGCTACGCCGACGCACCGCCGAACATGCTTGAGGCCATGGAGTTGACCCGGAACTGGAACGAACGAACCTCCACCCTGCTGCAAGAGCGCAATCTGGCGGTCATGTTCGATAACGAACTGTATGACCTACAGACAGGCATCCGTCTCCGTGAAGGCGAACGATCCGTCAACCGCACCAAGTCATTCGTTGACATGCGTGGACGTGTGGAGACATCTGCCCTCTATGACGGCACCACCCCAGCCTCCCCTGTTACTGCCGTCCAGTCGATGATCGAGGCGTTCAACCGGCCACGCAACCAGCCACTCCCTCCCGGTGTGAAGCTGTCACCGGAGGAACGTCTGGCCGGGGTGGACAACATCGCCAAGAACGAACTGTCACTACGCCACAACGTGATGATCCGTGAGTTGGAGAACCTGGGCTACGACACGACGCCCCTCTCGCAGGCATGGCAGTACGTCGAGGGACGCAAGCCCACCTACAACAAGCAGACACGCAAGCAGAAGGGCAAGGGCTACCCCAAGGACCCGAAGGTCTACACGAACCTGCTCGATGAAATCAGGGCCAACCCGGACCTGCTCGGCAAGCGTGACATCGTGCCTCTCACCGACACGATCCAAGCCCTGAAAGACAAGCTGCGTGACCCGAAGATCGGACCTGCCGCCAAGACAACGCTCGATGCCATCAGGGATAACAACCCCATCGGCATCACCAGAGGCATTGAGATGCTGCGTCGCACCGACATGTGGAAGCAGGTAGGCGTCATCAACCGTCTGAAGGCGATCCGTGAGACGCAACGCTTCATCAACAAGTCCAAGCTGTCCGCACAGTCACCGGAGCTACTGGCCAAGCAGGCGGAACGGTTCGGCAAGGTGTCATCGGAGGCGGTCCCCGCACGGTTCATCCCTGAACTCGACCGGCAGACCAGGCTCCGATCCAAGGAACGGGCCATCGCCATCAACACTGTCGATGAAGCTGCTGCAATCACGAAGATGGCCGACAACGGGGACTGGACTTCCATCCCTGGCTTCACCGATCAGATGTACCGGCAGATTCAGCGTGAGTCCGCTGTCGAATGGAAGCGTTGGCGAGATGACGGGTTCGACCCGATTTACGTCCACACGGTCACACCGAACAAGATGTTCTCTGCTCTCCAGCCGAAGGCAGGCATCGTCCCCAACTCCATCTCATCGGTGAAGAAGCGGTCATGGGATATGGCACCAGGCGTGAAGAACGTCGGCCTCGCCATGACTGACCAGATGCGTGAAATCCTCAGCCGTCAGCACGTCGAGATTGCCATCAAGCAGATCGTGGACACGATGGGTGAATCAGAGGTTGCTCTACGGCGACGGTATGCGGATGCTGCCCGCCGTCGTTCCGAGACGAACCCTGCCCTCGACTTTGATGGACACCTGATGCAACTCATCAACGAGAAGCACAAGAGGTTCGACCCTGAACTGGAAGGCTATTTCTGGGGTAGCCCCTACCTGAACCGGCTCAAGCAGGATCGCATGTTCATTCCCAAGCATGTGGCGACGAACCTGAAGGGGCTTGCCGAACCGAAGCGTCTGCTCGGCGGCATCCTCGACCCGATCACCAACACGTTCCGGGCTGCCACGACATCGCTCTCCATCCGCACTCAGTTGTACAACGTGGTCGGGAACTTCGTGGCCACAGAGCTAGCGAAGCCTGGGGCCACCCTCCGTAACCTGTCACAAGTCCGTGAATGGATGAATGATCCGAACCTTGTCCCCGACTCGCTCAAGGAAGTGATCGGATCGCAGAAGAACACGTTTCTCGACCTCGACCGTGAAGCCATGGGTGTGGTCAATGAAGGTGTGTGGGGCTACATGCGAGGCAAGACGCTCGGCCGACTGTGGCAGGGCGAGCAAGCTGCCAAGGTACCGGGTAAGCCCATCACCCGCTACGGGGACAAGTTCCGTGGCCTTGTCGAGAAATCGTACACTCTCAACGGCAAGGTCGATGACTTCTTCCGCATGGTGAACTATGTGGACGAGTACAACAAGTCCGTCAAGACCGGCTCCAATGTTGCCAACGCTGAACGGCGAGCGATCGTAGCCGTGCGTGAGAACATGCAGGACTGGATGTCCATGACACCGATGGAGCGTTCGGTGATCCGTTCGCTCGTCCCGTTCTACGGGTACATGGGCCACGCCATGAGGTTCGTCCTCCGCTATCCCTTCGACCACCCGTTGCGTACCGAGATGATGGCGAAGCTGGCCGAAGCCGAACTGGAAGATCAGGACTTCCTCCCCGCCCGCTTCATGTCGATGCTCTTCGTCGGAGGCGTCGGCCCTCAAGGGGAACGTGGCGCAGTGAACGTCGGCCCGTTCAACCCGTTCGGTGAGATTGCCAACTTCATGTCCGTCAAGGGTGTGCTCGGTGCGACGAACCCTGTCATCCAGACCGCCTTGCAGATGACAGGCGTGGATGGTGGCGAGGCCGAACTGTACCCATCGCTCCGCTACGACCCTCAGACCGGTCGTCTGTCAGCCAAGGGGACCAACCCCATCACCAACCTGCTGCACAACACCATCCCCCAGTCCTCTGTCATCACGGCACTGCTTGGCGTGAATGGTGAGTTCAACGACGTGGCTCGTCGTGACCCTGCCGCAGCGAACAGGTATCTGGCTAGCGGACTGACCATTCCAATGATGTGGAGAGAGATTCAAGTCGATCAGGAAATCATGAAGGCAGAGTTGGCCCGAATCGCAGCCCAGGACAAGGTGAAGAATGAAGCCCTCAAGACAGGCAACTGGCAGGAAGCACTACAGTACCCATCACTGCGTGAATACCTGGCTGCCATTGAGGGACTATCAGACGAACAACTGGCACCGTTCCAGCGGCTCACCGAGGATCAGATCACTTCGATCACCCAGCAGACCAGCGAGATGACGGACCTTCCACAGTTCGCCGGGGTCACCCCACTGAACGATCAACTCGACGCTCTCATGTCTGCCGCACGCAACAACCCCAGCGGCTTGCTGATGGGCAACCTGACGGGTCAGCCGGTCCCTGGCTCATCTCTGACCAACACCACGGGCGGCACCTGACCCCCCTAGTGTGGTTGGTCGAGGGACCGGCATCGTTCATACGGGGGCGGGGTCGGTCCCTCGCTTCGCCCCCTTGCCCAGTCAGGACGTCCCTAGCCATGATGGCATCTTCAGTGCCCGAACTACTGCAATCAGTGGCGGTGCTGGTCATGTCGGTGACCGGTGGCCTGTTCCTCATAGTCATGCTATGGAAGGGGCGCAGCATCCACGGGCAATGGAAGGACCTGAAGATCGTTCTCAATCCCCAAGCCATGCAGGACGTGCAGGACAAACTCGATGAAGTGGTGAGGTCCGTGAACAACAAGTCACCTGCCGACCTCACTCTGTTCCAACGATCCAAGGTCATGGAGCAGGACATAAAGTCTCTCAATAGGAAGTTCGATATCCTCCTCTATGAGTTGAGGAACCAGGTCGGACTCAGAATTGAAGTAGCCGCCCCCGACCGATCAGAAGGGAACTATTGATGGACCGCCTCAAGGTCTTGCTCACCGCCGCCGTCACCTACATCACCATCATCCAGGCCGTGCTCGTCATCTTCAGCGAAGAACTGGCAAGCCTGTTCGCTGATGGTGACGCTCAGACCGTGGTGGCCACCATCGTCAAGGTGATCGCAGTGCTCGGTGCCGTCGTCACGATCATCCGCCGTGTCACCCCGGTGCTGCCCTCTGAACGTGGCCTGCTCCCGGCCCAGCGCCAGTTCTGACCCTCTTGCACGAAGGCTCGTAGCCGGACTACCATTCGCTCCGAGTTGTTACACCAGTGAGGAAAGGCCCCCCTGCCCGATACAGGCAGAGGGGCCTTTCACGTTCACGGTTGGTTCCTCGCTATGCCGATGTCCACCGCCTGGCCGATCAGGAACTCGGCCACTTGCTGCTTGGCATCTGCCTCATCTGCCCATTGGAACCGCAACCCAATCTGTTCACCGTCTGGTCCGGGCTTGACCTGCATGGTTGGCCGCAACTCAAACCAACTCGACTCCCCACACGACGGACACACCCGCTCTTGGAACCCCGGCTCAACCGTTCTGATCCTGATGCGTGTCAGGCAGGGTTTCTTGCCCCGCTTGCACGTCAGTACCCTCTGGTTGTCCTTTATCAAGAACCATCTCACTGGCATCTTGAACGCCCTGGCGGCTTGCCTTGCGCTTGTCATGATTGCTCACCACTTCCCGTGCATGCTTCAGGTTTATCTCTGCCGACAACTGACCCAGTTCAGCCGCCTTGATGAACATGTCGAATATTGACGGCTTCGGGTCGTCACTGTCTGTGTGGCTCAACGCCTTGCTCAGCTTCAGCT
>Ga0105051_10003808_pt1 | contig 18018 bp, 15 predicted proteins | sample FRY02_FD_78383 | JGI IMG/M metagenome (GOLD analysis project Ga0105051, IMG submission 78383) | Freshwater microbial communities from Lake Fryxell liftoff mats and glacier meltwater in Antarctica - FRY-02 (megahit assembly) | ecosystem: Environmental > Aquatic > Freshwater > Ice > Glacier... | reverse complement strand
GCGTCCTGTAATTGTTTGCAAATATCTTTCGGTGTGAGGCCATCTCCATCAACAGAAATATCTCCTTCAGCAAGCACAACTGCGATATTCGGCGAATCATTTTGCACAAGAATTTGCTCATTTAATACTTTCTTTGTTGCATATTTTTCGAATGAAATAAAATTTAAATCAGCATCTTTTTCTGCACCAATTTTTTCGGATAAAAGATCCATTACTTCATCACGGTACATTACATTATCAAGTAATTTGTACTTAACAGCATCTGTAGTTTTGCGAACTTTTAAATTGTCGGCAATATCGTCTAAATCACTTACTGATATTGATCTTGATTTTTCAATATCTGTTTTAATGGTCGCCCAAATAGAATTCATGTAACGTTGCATTTGAACTTTGCTTGAATCGCTCATTTTATCCAAGAAGAAAGGTTCAACAGCACTTTTAAAATCGTTGTTTTTTCCTCTTATCACTTCTACACCAACTTCCAATTTTTCTAAAGTTCCTTTGAAGAAAGTTAACTCGCCGGCAAGTCCCATAATTTCCATCGAACTTGTTGGAAATGCATAAACAGAATTGGCAGCAGATGATACATAATATTCTTTTTGTGTCACCACTTCGCCGCTGTTATACGCGATTGCAAATTTTCCAGATTTTTCAAATTCATCAATTGCATTTCTAATTTCTTTCGCGGCTGAATAGCCACAGCTTAAACCATCAATTTCAATATATAATCCATTGATTCTATCATCTTTCGCTGCAATTCTCAGTCCATCAATAATATCCGCCACACCAATTATTTGGTTTATTTGGAAATTAGAAGCTTGAAATGTCTTACTCGAACGTTCACCTATTTGACCGTTCAGTTTCATGTGCAGTATTGTTTTCGACTTAACATCTAAAGCACTGGAAGTTTCAAAATTTCCAAACGAGGCAATTATTCCTGTTATGGCCAAAACCCATATGATTACACCAATAATTGATACGATTAAGGCAGCCACTAAGCTCGGCCAAAAAATTCTTCCAAAAGTTACTTTACGATTTTCCATTCATTTTATATTTCAAAGCAATAAAGTTAGCAAATGTCTAGATACAAGAAAAGGTATTAACATATCTTGTAATTCATTTCCCCTAATGATTCCAAGAATGAATGTTAAATAATTAAGAGAAAAGCAATCTTTGGTTTAATTTAGCCATTTCAATTAATTATTAGAAACCTTATGTTAAGACAACTTGCCGCCGTTATCCTTTTTTTTACGAGTACTTTTTTATTTTCTCAAGATTATTCTAGAGCGAAGATTTATGTTGACCAAAATGGATTAAAAACCTTGTCTGATATAGGAATTGCGGTTGATCATGGTTCGCATAAATTAGGCTATTTCTTTGTTTCTGATTTTTCAAAAGAAGAATTGGCACGAATTAAAAACAGCGGATTTAAGATTGATATATTGATTGACGATGTTCAAAAATATTATGTAGAGCAAAATGAAAATCCAGAGCCGCCAGTCAAAAATGAAATTTGTGCTCCAACCTTAGGGAATTCAGGTTTCAATCCAGTAACGCCGAGTAATTTCCAATTGGGTACGATGGGAGGTTTTTATAAATACCAAGAGATGTTGGATAATTTGGATTTAATGCAACAACTATATCCAAATTTGATTTCTATAAAAAGTCCAATTAATACCTTTCAAACGATAGAAAATAGACCAATTTATTGGGTTCGGATTTCCGATAATCCATCCATTAACGAAAGCGGTGAGAAAGAAATTTTGTATTCTGCCATTCATCATGCTCGTGAACCCAATTCAATGACGGAAGTGATTTATTACATGTGGTATTTACTTGAAAATTACGCAGGTTCAGAAGAAATTCAACATTTGGTAAACAATTGTGAGATGTATTTTGTGCCGTGTTTGAATCCAGATGGTTATATCTACAACGAAACAACGAATCCAAATGGTGGTGGAATGCATAGAAAAAATAGACGAAATATTGGGACAACAAACAAAGGAGTGGATTTAAATCGAAATTATTCATACGGCTGGGGAACAACAGGTGTAAGTTCCAACACAAACAATGACACTTATCCTGGAACTGGACCTTTTTCTGAAGCAGAGACGCAAGCGATGAAATGGTTCTGTGAAAACCACGAATTTAAATTGGCATTTAATGCACATACGTATAGTGATTTGTTGCTTTTTCCAATAGGAACTACCGCAGCTGAATTTGCTGTAGATCACGATTATTTCAATCGATTTACTGGATATATGGTTCAATACAATGGATATATAAATCAGAAATCTTCTGGTTTGTATCCGGCTTCTGGCGATTCAGACGATTATATGTACAAAGACGATTTAAATGTAAAACCTCAAATTCTTGCTGTCACACCTGAAGTAGGAACTGCAAATGACGGGTTTTGGCCACCGACCAACAAAATCATTCCCAATAGTGTTAATATGTTGTTTCCCAACTTGATTTTGGCACATATTGCACATCGGTATTTAATTGTAAAAGACTTGGATCCTTCAAGTATCGCAACAGCTTCTGGAGTTTTCAATCACGAAGCAGAAAGAATAGGAATGGATACCGGAGTAGTTATTGTTCAAATTCAGCCTTTGCTTAACATTACAACTATTGGCGCTCCAATTTCTTATGATTTGGCTAAGATAACACCTGTTCAAGGAACCTTTGCGTACACTTTAGCGAGTAATATCCAATATGGAGATACTGTCAGATATGTTTTAGAAACAGTTTATTCAACTTGGACGAAGAGAGACACAATTACAAAGCTTTTTGGAACTTTGCCAGTTGTTATATTTGACGATGCGAGCACAACGGGACAATGGATTGGTAATTGGACAACTGAAGCGCATACTGTTTATTCACCGAGTCTGGCCTATAGTGATTCCGAAAATGGAAATTCAGCAAGCAACTACGCTAACAATACGACGAAAACGTTTGAATATACTTCACCAATTTCTCTAGCCAATTCCAGTGAAGCGATGGTTAGTTTCTTTGCGAAATGGGAAATAGAAGCAGATTATGACTATTGCCAATTTCAAGTTTCTATTGATAATGGTACAACTTGGATAGGACAATGTGGAAAATACACAGTTCCAGGAACAAGCGCAAGTGGTTCCGTTCAACCAAATAATAAACCAGTTTATGAAGGTTCGAAAAATTGGGTAAGAGAAGAAATTTCTTTGTCTGATTATCTTGGGCAGACAATAAAAATGCGCTTTATTTTTGGCTCTGACGGAGGAGTTAACATGGATGGATTCTATTTCGATGATTTCACTGTTTCAGCAAATAGTACGATTGGTCTGACAGAAAATATGCTAAATTTTAAAGTTTTCCCAAATCCTGCAGACGATTATTTATTCATCAGTTCAAGTACGATTCTAAATAATGCGAATTACATTCTTACTGACATAAATGGTAAAATTCAACTTCAAGGTCGAATAACCCAAGTAGCCAATGAATTCAAAATCTCAACTCAAAACTTGAGCGAAGGAATTTATATGCTATCTATTCAAGATGAAACAGGGAAAGTTGGTTTGCCGAAGAAGGTGGTTTTGGTGAGGTAGAAAATTGGAGATATTATTTTAGAGAAATATATCCTTTTTTCACTTTTAGTTTGCTCTCCACATTATCCGTATACAAGCTTCCCGTTCCTAAACCGTGATGCTTGTTAATTGGATATTGCGCTGTAAATTGCGCTATACAATTCAAACCAACGTTTGATTCCAAAGCTGAAGTTATCCACCAATCGATGTTTCGATTTTCGGCGATAGTTATCCATTCCATGCAAGAAAGAATTCCGCCATGCAGACTCGGTTTCAAAATAATGTATTGCGGTTGCATTGCAGTTAGTAAACTCTGTTTTTCTTCGGTCGAGTAAATTCCAATCAGTTCTTCGTCGAGAGCAATTGGTAAGATGTTTTCTTCACAAAGCTGTTTCATTAAATCAATTTGACCGGGTCTTATTGGTTGTTCAATGGAATGGATTTCTAATGTAGCTAAAGCTTTTAAACGCTCTCTAACATTGGTTTCGTTGAAAGCTCCGTTCGCATCCACGCGAAGAATCATTTTGTCGGCTGGATTTTTGGAACGCAATTCTGTGAGTAAAGAAATTTCTTTTTCAAAATCGATTGCGCCAATCTTCATTTTGATACAGTTGAATTCCTGTTCGACTTTCTCGCGCATTTGTGCTTGCATGAAGTCTGTTTCACCCATCCAAATCAGACCATTAACAGGGATTTTCACTTTTCCATTGGTGAAATCGTTGTTGAAAAAGTGCTGTAAATTTCCACTTTGCCAATTTAAGATTGCCATCTCAAAACCGAAAACAATGGAGGGATATTTACCAAACTTTTTGTAGATATTCGTTTGACTTTTTACTTTTTCAAGTAAAGTGATTTCTTTTAAAGTGCTAAAAGTTCTCCATTCGATTGATTCTACTTCAGTTATTAGATCTTCTAGAATAGCTTCGTATTGGTCTTTCGATCCAAAGTCGGGAGATAAACCGGGAATGATGCTGCATTCACCTAAACCAATTTTGCCTTCTGATTCAATGTGCAAAAACCAAGCTTGTTTCTCAGTCAAAATTCGGCGAGACGTACCACTTGGATTTTTGAAATGGAAAATTTTATGTTCGAAAGAAAGTTTCATGGACTACAAATTCATCAAAATACTCATAGCAATGGCAATGAAAAAAGTATTTAGCGCAACTTTTTTTAATTCGGGATCTAAATCGCGTGGATTTTTCGTGTCGAGCACTCTTTTTAAATGAAAGAGCAATGGAATCGTCAGCACCAAAGCAATTGGCGTAAAACCACCCAAATGCAGAGACAAATGCATAAAACAAAAACAAGAAGCAAGGAGTAAGGCCGAATGATAAATTTTGCCCTTTTCAAACCCCATTTTCACTATCACCGTTCTTTTTCCAGCTGTTTTGTCGTTCACATGATCACGCAGATTATTCAAATTAAGAACTGCTGTGGACAAAAAACCGATTCCGCATGCGGCTGGAACCACTTGCCATGAAAAATTGGACGTGTATAATCCATAAACACCCAGAGCACTTACTAATCCAAAGAAAATAAAAACGAAAATATCGCCTAAACCATTATAGCCGTATGCTTTTTTACCCAAAGTGTACAATAAAGCTGCCAATACGCAACCGATTCCCAATAGAATGTAAATTACAATGGCTTGATTGCTTAAGTTTTTGGAAGCGAGAAAAATCAGGATGCCAGCTGAAAGAAAACTCAGTACCACAAACAAGCGAACCGCATTTTTCATTTGAGCTGCTGTAATTGCACCAGATTGTGTCGAACGCATAGGTCCAACGCGGTTTTCATTGTCTGTTCCTTTTAAATGATCACCTAAATCGTTGGATAGATTGGATAAAATTTGAAAGAACAAGGTTGTTGTCAAACTAAAAATAAAAATGCCCGTATTCCAATACCCTTCATGCAAGGCAATAAAGGAACCCAAAAGTATTCCAGAAAGGGAGAGAGGTAGCGTTCTGAGTCGGAAAGCTTCCAGCCAAATTTTCATTTTTTCCATGGGTTCAAATTTAGTTATTCCTTAAAGTATAACCTTGAAAAGTGTAAAATGTTTGTGGTTGAAGAAAGGTCGTTTCACCAAAATTTATTATGTTTACATAATAAATTTACAACAAATGAGTAAGCCAGCACTTTGCGATTTATTGAACATAGAATTCCCAATCATCGTAGCGCCTATGTTTTTAGTCTCCAATGATAAAATGGTAATAGAGGCTGTTAAATCTGGGGTTACAGCTGCAATTCCTGCAATGAATTATCGATCGATTGAAGAACTGCGTGAGAAAATTAAATATATAAAAGCACAAGTCGAAGGCCCTTTTGGAATCAATTTGATTGTCAATCAATCTAACTTTTTATACAAAGAACAACTGAAAATTTGTTGTGAAGAAAAAGTTTCTTTTATCATTACTTCTTTGGGTTCACCGGAAGAGACAATTCGTCAAGCTCATGCCGTTGGAACGAAAGTATTTTGCGATGTCACAGATTTGAAATATGCCCAAAAAGTCGAGAGTTTAGGCGCTGATGCACTAATAGCGGTTAACAAAGAAGCAGGAGGTCACGCGGGTAAAATTCCAATGAAGGAATTGATTCCACTTCTAAAGAAAAATTGTAAAATTCCAGTCCTTTCAGCTGGTGGAGTAGGCGATGGTAAAGAAATCGCTGAAGTTATAGCTATGGGTGCCGATGGACTTTCAATAGGAAGTATATTCATTGCATCCGAAGAAGCTCCAGTTTCGCATGAGTACAAGCAGGCCTGTATTGACTATGGAAAAGACGATATTGTTATGTCTACGAAATTATCAGGAACACCATGTACCGTTATAAAAACACCTTATGTTGATAAAACGGGGACTGAACAAAACTGGTTGGAAAGATTTTTAAATAAAAACAAGAAGCTTAAAAAATGGATGAAAGCATTTACTTTTTTCAAAGGAATGAAATCCTTACAAAAAGCGGCTTTTAGCACGACATACAAAACAGTTTGGTGCGCTGGACCAAGTATCGAGCATGTAAAGAGCATTCGTAAAATAAGTGAAATTGTTGCTCAATTGCGTAATGAGTATGAAGTAGCAATTAAACAATCTTAATTTATGAAAAAAGTATCCCTGCGATCAATGCGATGGAAATTATTTCTTTTGGGTACTTTCGGTATTCCAATGCTCGGATTTGCTCGTTCGAAATTATTGTTTATCAACGAGGATGAGGTTCGTGTGAAAATTAAATTGACACGTCGAACAAAAAACCATCTCAAATCCATGTACTTTGGTGCGTTGGCTGTTGGCGCGGATACTGCTGCTGGATTGCACGCTTTTTACCTTTCAGAATCTCAAGGAATAAAAATATCTTTAGCGTTTAAAGCCGTTCAAGGTCAATTTTTAAAACGGGCTGAAACGGATGTTGTCTTTGTTTGTAAACAAGGAAAAATAGTATCTGATTGTCTACAAGTTTCAAAGAAAACAGGCGAACGAATCAATCAAGATTTGTTGGTTGAGGCGTTTAATTTGCAGGATGAGCTTGTAGCAACTTTCACAATGACTCTCTCCTTAAAAGTCAAGTAGATTTTTCCTTTTATATTTGTAGAAAAATCAAAATATGCGTTGGATTAATCCGCGAGAATTACAAGAACTCCAAAACTCCGAGTCACCCCTTTTAATTGTTGATATTCGAGAGACTTATGAAACGAAAATTTGCAAAATACCTTCCCTACACATTCCTATGGCGGAAATAAAATTTCGTTGCAGTGAAATTCCGATGGAAAAAACACTGGTTATAATGTGTAAATCAGGAAAAAGAGCAGAAGCAACAGCAAACTTTATGGAATGTGAGTTGGGCTTTAAAGATTTATATATTTTGGATGGTGGAATTATGAATTGGATCGCAGAAATCGATACTCATTTAGAAATATATTAATGGAAAAAGAAAGATCATGGCCTCAAAATGGCTTATTGGCATTGAAAGGAATTGCTATGGGTGCAGCTGACGTTGTGCCTGGAGTTTCAGGAGGAACTATAGCATTCATCACTGGAATTTATGAGGAATTAATTTCGAGTATCAACAAAATCAATTTAGGAGCAATTAAAGTTCTACGAAAAGAGGGTTTTGTGTCTTTTTGGAAACACATTAATGGAACATTCTTCATATTGCTATTCTCCGGAATAGCTTTTAGTGTTTTGAGTTTGGCGAAAATTGTTCTCTATTTACTAGAAACACATCCTGTATTAATTTGGAGTTTCTTTTTTGGATTAATTATAGCAAGTACCATATTGGTTGGTAAGACAATTTCTAAATGGAGTAACCCTGTTATCACGTTTTTTACGATTGGTACTCTCCTTGCATTATATATTTCGTCAATTCAAACTGTTGCATCAGTTGAGGCAACATGGTATATATTTCTGAGTGGATGTATTGCCATTTGCGCTATGATTTTACCCGGAATTTCAGGTTCATTTATTCTCGTTTTACTTGGAAGTTACCATGTTATACTTGGTGCTCTTGAAAGTCGTGAGTTGGGAATAATTGCTGTTTTTATGGCAGGTTGTTTGGTTGGAATCTTGTCTTTTGCTCGACTTTTAAAATACCTTTTTGCCAAATTCAAGGAAGTGACGATTGCTATTTTAACCGGATTTATGTTAGGCTCTTTGTACAAAGTTTGGCCCTGGAAAATCAACATTGGTTCAACTCCGTTGGTTATTCACACGAATGGAAAAGCAGATTGGATGACGAGAAATGTTCTGCCTAGCGGATTTGAGGGAAACCCGCAAGTTCTTTTGGCAATCCTTTGTATGGTTTTTGGTTTAGCGCTAGTTTTAGTTCTTGATAAAATTGGCAAAAAATACGCATGAGAACATTTGGACTCATCGGCAAATCGTTAACGCATTCCTTTTCAAAAGATTTTTTCTCGAAACTTTTCGAAAAAGAAAACATTGATGCGGAATACATAAATTTTGAATTAAAAGATATTGCTGAGATCAAGGGTCTATTTGCAGAGCAAAAGAATTTATCTGGACTGAGTGTAACCGTTCCATATAAAGTAGCAGTGATTCCGTTTTTAGATGAACTTTCTCGCGAAGCTAAAGCTATTGGAGCTGTTAATACAATTGTAATCCAAGATAATAAAACAATTGGGCACAATACAGACGCTTTTGGTTTTCAACAATCCATAAAACCTTTTTTAACCTTGCAACACGAACGAGTTTTGATTCTGGGGACAGGTGGAGCTTCGAAAGCTGTTGCGTATGTATTAAAAAAAATTGGGTTAGACGTTTTATACGCAAGCAGAAACCCAAAGAGTGAAAATGAATTTCACTACGATGAGATTAATATTCATATGGTGAAGGCTTGTAAATTAATTGTGAATTGCACGCCTGTTGGAACTTTCCCTAATGTTGATGAATGTCCTCAATTTCCATTTGAATTTCTTACGGAAGAAGACTTAGTTGTTGACTTAATTTACAACCCCGAAAAAACAGTTTTCCTTCAGAAAGCGCAAGAAAATGGAGCGACGATACTGAACGGTCAAGCGATGCTGGAGCAGCAAGCTTTGAAGGCATGGGAATTGTGGAACGGAAGAGAATCCCAGTTTTAAAAATTGGGTTAAAAAAATCTCAAATTTTAATATTTTTATTGTGGGATGATTTAGATCAGACAAATTTATTTTATAGTAGATAGTATTAAAACACCTATGATGATTATAGAATATACATTAAGCGACAATAAATTAAATTTTTCCTTTATTAATAAAATAAGAGATATTATGGGTATCCCGACTATTGAAATAATACAAGGGAGCCATAGGATTTCAAAAATTGCACCAACCAAAGCATAATGATAAACATTAAACATTTGTCCTAATATCCAAAATGCACCAACCAAAATGCTTGAGGCAAAAATTGCTTTATTCAATAGGGTGTTCTTAAATGCGGATGAATTGTCTTTCATAAGTTTAAATTCAGTGGATTTGCAATATCTATGAATTGTATACAACGGCTGAAGCATAAGCCGTGTAGTGGTTTTATGCTGCGTGTTATCTATATTTCACATTGACCTTAATAATCCTGAATCAATACTTCCGTTGGAATATGTAGTTTCAAGTGCAGGTTTCTTATCATTTCCAATGTTAACTTACGTTTTTTATTCAAAATTTCGCTTACGCGACTTGTGAATCCAACGGCTTCAGCTAGGTCTTTTTGTTTAAGGCCCATTTGTTCCATTCTGAACTTAATCGCTTCAATTGGATCAGGAAAACCAATAGGAAAATGTTCATTCTCATATTTGTCAATTAGAATACTTAAAATTTCTAATTCATCCCCATCTTTAGTTTCTTTTTTGGAATCAAAAATCAATTCAAGTCTGCCAAGGGCTTTGTCGTAATCTTTTTCGTTTTTTATTGGTTTAATGTTCATCTTAAATTTCGTTAGCGTTAATTTTATCATACTCAGCATGTGTTCCCACAAACCTTATCCAACAGATTTGATAATCTAAATTAAATTTCACAATCAATCTATAAGTATTTCCTTTTATATTAAAAACTACTCGATTGTCTTTTAAAATACTTGCGCTTGGATATTCAGATTTTAACTCATTAAGAGTTTTCCAGTTTGATTTTTCAGTTTCGTTAAACCATGATTTAAGTTGGTCCTCCGAATCCACATGTTTTAACCAAAAATCTCTTAATGTTCTTTTTGCAATTACCCTCACAAATACTATTTTAAACAAATATACAAAAAAGTTACCAAAACGGTATTTTAATTAGAGGTTTTTAAGATTATAGATAACACTTGGCTAATCCCTATGGGGATTATTCCATTAGTATATCCGAGACTAATTTAGTGGATTTTTTATAATTGAGAAAGTATTTGTTGCAACAGGTGTATAAATTTACCTGCACAGATAAAATCATTTTCACTTCCTCCTTACTCAAAACATTCGGCAATAATTTTTGGCTACAAGGTGAGTACAAAAAAAATCCCACAAAAAAAGCCTCCCTGATTTCTCAAGAAGGCTTCTATCTTTTGTGCTTTCTATTTTTATGCCAACACTTCAGCAACTAAATCTGCTGCTTCCTGCAACAATACTGCTGAGTGCACATTTAATCCTGAATTGTCGATTAATTCTTTCGCTTCAACAGCGTTTGTTCCTTGCAAACGAACGATTAATGGCACAGGAATACTTCCCATGTTCTTGTATGCATCTACAACACCTTGGGCAACACGATCACAACGAACGATTCCACCAAAGATGTTAATTAAGATTGCTTTCACGTTTTTATCTTTTAAGATAATATGGAAAGCTTTTTCAACACGTTCTGCATTTGCAGTACCACCTACGTCCAAGAAGTTAGCAGGGCTACCACCAGACAATTTTATGATGTCCATAGTTGCCATTGCCAAACCAGCTCCGTTAACCATGCAACCAACGTTTCCGTCTAATTTCACGAAGTTCAATCCAGCTGCGTCTGCTTCAACTTCCGTTGGATCTTCTTCAGAAGTATCACGCATTGCTGCATAATCTGGGTGACGGAACAAAGCGTTACCGTCTAAAGTTACTTTCGCATCAACTGCTATGATTTTGTTGTCTGATGTTTTCAAAACAGGATTGATTTCGAACATTGCAGCGTCACAACCTACATAAGCAGAATACAAAGCAGAAATGAATTTCGTCATTTGTTTGAACGATTCACCACTTAAACCTAAGTTAAAAGCAATTTTTCTTGTTTGAAAACCTTGTAAACCTACACGTGGGTCAATCACTTCTTTGTGAATCAAATTCGGAGTATGTTCAGCAACGTGCTCAATGTCCATTCCACCTTCAGTAGAATAAACGATTACGTTTCTTCCTTTTTCGCGGTCCAATAGTACCGACATATAAAATTCAGAAGTTTCTGTTTCACCAGGATAATAAACATCCTCAGCGATTAAAACTTTGTTTACTTTTTTTCCAACACCGTTTGTTTGAGCTGTTTCAAGGTGACCACCAAGGATTCCTTTTACAGTTTCTTCAATCTTGTCAATACCTTTTGCTAGTACAACACCGTGCGCCCCTGTTTCTTCAACAACACCTTTACCACGGCCACCAGCGTGAATTTGAGCTTTTACCACATACCAACTAGTTCCAGTTTCCTCGGTTAATTTTTTAGCAGAAGCAACAGCATCTTCTAATTTTTCAACGACAACACCTCTCTGAATGGCAACGCCGTATTTACTCAAAATAGATTTTCCTTGATATTCGTGTAAATTCATTGTCTTATTTTTTTGTGCCCCAAAAGTAGTGCTTATTTTCTGAAAAGGGAAGTCTTAAAAAGAATTATTCAATACAAAAATTCTTCGGTCGACGAATGATTTTGAACAAATAAGTTTATATTTTGACGAATCTCATCACTGTCACTAAAAACACCTCAAATTAATTTAAAGTAGAATCCTTTAAATCCCAGTTTTAAAAAAAGCTCAAATTTTAACATCTTTATTGTGGGATGATTTAGAACAGACAATTTATATTTTATCCACGGCTAGTTTGTAAGTAGGATCTTCCAAAACATTTACATCAATTACTTTCTCGGCATTTTTTAGCAAGGTTTGGCAATCTGGACTCAAGTGTTTCAAATGAATCGTTTTTCCAGCTTTCATATAGCGTTCAGTCAATTTATTTAAAGCTTCAATTGCCGACATATCAGCCACACGACTTTCTGCAAAATCGATTATTACCTCTTCAGGGTCATTTAAAACATCAAACTTTTCCGTAAATGCAGTTGTTGAACCAAAGAACAAGGGGCCGTATATTTCGTAATGTTTAACACCTTTTTCATCCACATACTTTCTAGCTCTAATTCGTTTCGCATTTTCCCATGAGTAAGACAATGCGGACAAAATAACACCAGATAATACAGCAATAGCTAAATTATGCGTAACAGCTGTAATTAGCGTAACCAGAATCATAACGATAACATCTGAAGTTGGCATTTTCTTGAATACTTTGAAGCTCGCCCATTCAAAAGTTCCGATTGCGACCATGAACATTAATCCGACCAAGGACGCCATTGGTAATTTTTCTATTAAACTAGAGCCGAACATAATGAAAACCAATAGCATAACGGCTGCTGTAATTCCTGACAAACGCGCCCGCGCTCCGGCTGAAGTATTTATTAAACTTTGACCTATCATAGCACATCCTCCCATGCCAGACAAGAAACCAGAAAATATATTTGCCGTGCCTTGCGCAATGCATTCTCGGTTTCCATTTCCTCTCGTTTCCGTTATTTCGTCAATAATATTTAACGTCAAAAGACTTTCTATTAAACCAACTCCTGCAACAATAGCTGCGTAGGGGAAAATTATACTTAGAGTCTCCCAGGTTAAAGGAATGGAAGGAATGGAAAAGGGAGGGAAACCACCTTTGATACTTTCTCCAGCATTCATTGTGTCGGCCACGGTCATAGTGTCAATATTAAAACCAATTACAAGAGCAGAAACGGTAACAATTGCCACAAGTGCAGAAGGAATAACTTTAGTTATTTTGGGCAATCCCCATATGATTAGCATGGTTAAAATTGTTAACCCTAGCATAATAACGAAAGGAGTTTGTACCAATAACTGATCGGATCCTTTCTGATAGAAATTAGGGAATTGAGCCATGAATATGATTATTGCTAATCCATTTACGAACCCAAACATAACTGGATGAGGAACAAGTCGAATGAATTTCCCTAATCGTAGGACGCCAGCTAGAATTTGAATGCCGCCCGCGAAAACTACGGTGATAAATACGTAGTTTAATATAGTTTCCGGCTCTATTCCTGGGAAATGACGTTTTAATTCTAAAATTAATCCTACGAAAATTACAGCAACGGCGCCGGTTGCTCCTGATATCATTCCTGGTCGGCCACCTATTATTGCCGTCACTAAGGCTAAAACAAAAGCTGCGTAGAGTCCTGTTAATGGAGAAAATCCCGGAATCATAGCAAAGGCAATCGCCTCTGGAACTAATGCTAAAGCGACAGTTAATCCAGATAAAATCTCAGTTTTGTAATTTACTTTTTGTTTGAAGTCAAATAAGTTGAACAATTTTGTCATACCCAGTTCTTTTTTTTTGAACTTGCAAAGGTAGCCTTTTTTTAACGCTCGTCGAGTTGAAGCAAAACCTGGTTTTTCCACAAAATTTTTTTTTATAAATCAGGAAGTTGCGCATTCAATAAAAAAGTAAATATTTTTTTCTTTAAGTTAATTATTCAATATTTATAGTAGCTTTAGAACTCAAATTTAAATTATTTATATGAAAAAAACAGTTCTATGTGCTCTAGCGGCATTTGTGTTGATGTTTAGCAACGAAGCTTCTGCTCAAGCTCTCGAGCCAGGAAACGTCGTATTCGATGTCTATTATGGTTTTCCAAATTTGTATAAAGCAGTATTTAGAGCAGGATATGCAAATTCAGGTCAAGAACAAGGTTTAACAATTTCAGGTATAGGACCAGTCGGGATAAGAGGTGAATATATGCTAGCTGATAAAGTAGGCTTGGGTATAGACATTGGTTTTAATAATACCAAATTGTCGTACACAGAAAATTATTTAGTGTACAACTCCAATACAGGTAACTACGATACTAGAACATACCAATACGATTTCTCCACAAAGAAAATTGGAGTAATGGCTACTTTTAACTATCATTTTATTGATAATGATGTAGTTGATTTTTACGGTGTTTTTGGAGTGGGTTATGGAAATAGAAGCTACACATTTTCAAGCACTGATCCATATTATTTAGAGCAAAGTGTTTCAGGTCTAATTCCTGTTGCTGCCAGAATAGGGGTAGGAGTTCGTTACTTCTTAACTGACAACTTAGGTTTAAACATTGCCGCTGGATTTGGTCAAGGAGGGATACTTAATGCAGGACTTTCAGTTAAACTATAATACAAGAATTTGAATTACAAAAAAGGCTGTCTCGTTAGAGACAGCCTTTTTGCGTTTTGTATATTAAGTACCTTTTACTTCTTATTCAGAAATTCAGAATTAAATTAGTGATTTCGCCATGAACTACTGATATCTCTAGATGCAAATTCCTGAATCTGTCTCTCCTTAATTGCATCCCAGATATCGTTAATTCCATGCACTAAAGCGTCCTCTTCTTCTTTCATTGCAGTATGCATAACCAAAGGATCAGAAAAATATTCTTTTATAAAATTTGTATCGAACTTACCGGAACGGAAAGCAGGATGTTTTAAGACATATTTACCAAAGTCCAACGTGGTTTTTAGTCCTGAAATTTGATAATGGTCGATTGCAGTAATCGTACGTTCGATTGCTTCCTCTCTAGTTTTTCCCCAGACAACTAATTTCGCAATCATCGGATCATAATAGATAGGAATAGGCATTCCTTCCACAAAAGCATCGTCAACACGTGTATTTTTTCCAGCAGGAATTCTATATCTTCTCAAAGTACCGATATCCGGCGTAAAATTATTCAGCGTATCTTCCGCATAGACTCTCACTTCAATGGCATGACCATTTATTGAAAGTTCATCTTGCATTTTGGGTAATTTTTCACCTCTAGCAACTCGAATTTGCCATTCTACTAAATCGAGACCAGTAATTTCTTCCGTAACCGGATGTTCAACTTGTAAACGTGTATTCATTTCTAAGAAGAAAAAATCCATGTTTGCATCCAAAAGAAATTCTACTGTTCCGGCGCCTTCATAGTTACAAGATTTGCATACAGCAACGGCGGCTTCACCCATTTTAGCTCTTAATTCTGGAGTTAAGACAGCGCTTGGTGCCTCCTCAATCACTTTTTGGTGTCTACGTTGGATGGAGCATTCTCTTTCAAATAAATAAACGGTGTTTCCAAATCTGTCAGCGAACACTTGAATTTCTATATGACGCGGTTCAACAACGAATTTTTCAATGAATACAGCATCATCTCCAAAACTGGATCTGGCTTCACTTTGCGCTAAATTCATTTGTTCAATGAATTCACCAGAATTTTCCACCAATCGCATTCCTTTTCCGCCGCCACCGGCTGAAGCTTTAATCAAAATTGGGTAACCAACAGCTTCAGCAACCTTTATTGCAGCAATAGGATCAGTAATTGCTTCGTCGACTCCTGGAACCAAAGGAACATTAAATTCTTTTACAGCTTGTTTCGCTCTTAATTTATCTCCCATCACTTCCATAGATTCAGGAGAAGGACCAATAAGAGTCATGCCAGCCGCTTTGACTTTTCTTGCAAAACCTGAATTTTCAGAAAGAAAACCATATCCAGGATGAATTCCTTCAACACCTAAATCTTTACATATTTGAAGGATGAGGTCTTGTTTTAAATAACTTTCTGCGGAAGGACTAGCGCCAACGTAAACAGCTTCATCTGCTTCCAATACATGTGGGGCATCTTTATCCGCATCACTATATATTGCAACAGATGCTATGTTCATTTTTTTTAAAGTGCGAATAACTCTTCTCGCGATTTCACCTCTGTTGGCAACAAGTACTTTTTTCATAATATTACAAATTCTGTAAGATGAGACAAAACTAATGGTTTTCCTCAGGTTTTACTATGTCTTTTTTTCCTGAACCGCTTTCTTTTGGAACTGGAGTTTGACTGCGTTTTTTCTTAATAGGGTATTTTTTATTTCCTTTTTTTCTAAAAATATCTAAAAAGTATTGAATTAATTTAAAATCTTGAAAAGAATTAAAGTCTTCTTGATAATTCAATCCAATACCTTGCTTAAACAGTCCTTGGTTATTATCTTGAATTACACGATTCTGATTCGATTCATTGAAAATATTCACTCTAAATGTTCCAGTTTCATTTAGTAAATACTCTAAATTGACATCTCCAATTAAGAAACTTTGTGTTTGATTATCGGTGCTCCCAGAAGTCGAATTTTCAACTCCAAAACTTCCTGTCAAAATTAATCGATTGTCTAAAAATTCTTTGGATACACCAAATCCAAAAGTTTTATCACCAGTAGAAGAATTGGCATCCATGTTGACAGCCATTTTATAACTCTGTGTCAATTGAGAAAGCATAGAATTAATTTGATTTGCCGCTAAATCCAAAGCGGCACCGCTGCTAGAGGTTGTTGAACCTTTTAATGGTTGAAAAGACTTAAATAATAGAAGGGAAAAAAATTGTCGGTTTAATTCTTCAGGATCACTCGTTATTCTGTTGATTAGTGCTTTTCCAGATTCGGTTGCTTTTGGTGCTTCAATATTAAATGCTATTGCAGGAGCCAACAAAGTTTCCGTAATATCGAGATAACAATAAATTTCTTGTTTCGCATTTCCTGAATTACTGAGTTGATCAACGGATATTTCACTCAGATTTGCATTGACTTTGTAAAATGATCGAAGATTTAAATTTGCGTTGTATGGATCACCTGTCCATGTGATGTATCCGCCTTCTTGAATATAAAAATTTTGTTTGATAGGGCCCATGGCAAAATTATATACACCGCTATTTATTTTATAGTTTCCATCCAATGTAATATCGCCTAAATTGTCTAAGCGCATTCGAATCATTCCAGAACCGTCGGCCGAAATTTCATCACCTAAATTTTCGTCAAAAATGATTTTAAGTTTAGCATCAGGTGTTACATCGAAATTTAAATTTAAGTTTACTCCTGTAAAATCAATTTTTGGATCAGATATATTTATAGTAGTGTCTTTGTTTAAGAATGTCATGAAACTTTCTTCATCTGAAATATCTGATGCTCCATACATTGGAAAGTTTATGTTCGTGCCTTTTTGAGTTTTTACATCCACTGTAATGTCTAAATTATCGGCATAACCAGATATGTTCGCGTATCCAGTTACGTAAGCTTTTCCGTAATAATAATCACCTTCTTTGTAATCTGTATTCATTACAAGGAATTTTTTCAGTGGAAGAACTTTCCATTGTAAAATTGGATCACGATTAATTGCGTCGTCTTCCAAATTGAAGGCTAAATCAAAGTTCCAATCTAAAAAGTTGTTATGATAAATTGATCCAACAAGAGAGCCTGCATTTCCTTCTTCGTCAATTACCGGTATGTTGTTCATGTAAAAACCAGATTCATCGACATTTATTGTTCCATCGGTTTTAAATCTAACTCCAAGAATACCAATCTTAGCACCACCGTTAGTCAAAATTACGTTTCCTTTTAGTTTTGGAGAATCTGGAGTTCCTCGAACGGCGAGTGATCCATCCAAAGTTCCAGTAATTTCAGAAACCACTTGTGGATCCATGAAAGCTTTGGTAAATTGGATATCTGTTTTATCAAATAATAAATTAAAATCTAAATTATCTTTTTTGCGATTGATGTGATATTTACCGTCGAAAGAGAATGTTTGTGTATTTCTATAAATTAAATCCCCTAGTAGTTTAATATTCTGTTCTCCTTTTTCCCATTCGGATTGAACAAAAATATCGCCAACTTCTTCGTTGTTAATAAAAAGCCCTTTAATGCTTGCGTCACCCGTAAAT
>Ga0105051_10003804_pt1 | contig 18045 bp, 14 predicted proteins | sample FRY02_FD_78383 | JGI IMG/M metagenome (GOLD analysis project Ga0105051, IMG submission 78383) | Freshwater microbial communities from Lake Fryxell liftoff mats and glacier meltwater in Antarctica - FRY-02 (megahit assembly) | ecosystem: Environmental > Aquatic > Freshwater > Ice > Glacier... | reverse complement strand
ACCAACCATATTTCTAAAGAAGTTCTTTTTTTTTCTAATTTACATAGTTTTTTTTCAATAGATTTAATTTCTAAAAAATTGATAGGAAGTTGATGTTTTTGAGAATTTTTTTTTATTTTTTCAATTCCTGTTATATTTATATTAAAATTGCAGTAAAACATAGTTGAACCTAACATAATTCTAATTTCTATAGAACTGATCGGTTCCAACAAAGTCAATTTTAGATTTAAAAAGATTTTTTGCTTTACACAATTTTCATAAAGATCAGGTTTCCATTTTTTTAAGCCTATAATCTTAATATTTTCAATCAATTTTTTGTTACCTGATTTTAAAATTAAAACCCTTTTAAACATTTGTGATGCAAATTTATAATTTTTTTCTCTGTAATTTCTTTTATTGCTAATTAATTTAACGCACTCAATTTGCCATGTTGATATAAATGGGTTTTTTTTCGGAAATAAAAAACCGGTCTCTATCAAGATAAATTTGCTATGCAATACAAAATTTAGTTCAGATACGGATAAACAGATATATTTACTTTTTCTAGGTCGGCAATCATGTTTAATTTTTGAAATAAAAAAGACCCCTAATATTTTTTCATTTTTTGAGATTTTAAAAAATTCATTTGTTAAGAAAATTAGTCGAGCATAGCTAAGAAATCCTATTCCTAGTAAAAATAGATTTTCAATAATATTTGTTTTATTTAATTTCAAAAAAAATTTTGTTTTTAATAAAAGAAAAACAATACTCTTGTCATTTTTGTTAAAAATAGTTAGTAAATTTGAGCAATGGGGAGAAATAAATATAGATAACCCCTTATTGTAACATATTTCAATTATATCTCGGAAAAAAAATGGAAAACAATTCTTTAGAACAGTTTCGCTATTAAATTTGACTAATTCCAAAAATAGTCTACTCTTTTCAATAGGTATTTTATGATTTGACACTAAATTCATAAAATTAATTTAAAAAAAAACGGTATTTATATTATAAGTTCTTTTTTACAATCAAAATTAAAACAAAGACATTGGATTTGATCAAAATCAGACTCATCTATATTTATTCTATAATCGTAACATATTTCATCTAATCTACTAATATTTCGCTTTGTTATTATAAAAACATAATTTTTATAACTATGCTTTAACACTCTTGTAAAACAATTTGGTTTACAATCGTGATTTAATAATCTTCCCAGGTTACCTAAAAAGGTTGCATCAATAGTAATGGATTGGTTTAATTCAAAAAAAAAAATGGTTTTTTTCCTGGTCCGATTAGAAATTTCAATTAAATTTTTGAATCCACTTTTAATCTTTGATCCTCTATATTCTAATAGTAATGTTAAAGTTTCAAGAAAGTTAAGAGAAAACCCCCCCCAAGAATGTTTAAACGATTTATGTGGTCTTAATCTAGTATTTTCTTTTGGTAATTTTTTAATGAAAGTGTTATAGTTTAAATTTAAAAATTTTTTAAAATAGTTTTTCGTGAAATAGTAGTTCTCTTTAAGATTATTTAATAAACTAAATCTTTCAATACAAACAGTTGGTCGATAATTGATCGGATTGGATAATTTGACCAAAAATAGCTTAATTAAAATAATATATAAACTATAGAGTGCTTCCTCAGCCAATATGGAAAGAATGTGTTCAGGGGATGAATGGAAAAATCCCAAAAAGGTTTCGTATCGATATTTTTTAACCATCATGAAAAGATTTTTTCCGCAAAAAATAACGGCTTTGAAATAATTAATTGAGAAATTAAATTCGTTTTGTTGATTATGATCAACCATATTTTCCCCATAAATTGGATTAAATAAAAAACAGTTTGGCATCAAAGAAAAAAATTTCCCAGCTGTTTCCCACAATGAGACAGATATAATTTCAAGTTTTTTTTTCTTAAATACCAATAATTCATAAAAATTTATTTGATTTTTTAGTATTTTTTTAATATGAATCCATTTATTTGTTTTTTGTTGTATTAAAATATCTTTCAAGCTTGAGAATTTTTTCATTTTATATTTGGTGGGTGTTATTAAAAAGCAGATTTTAGAAAAAAGTAAATTTAATAGAGAATATTTAAACTTGCGAGAAATTTCAAGATAGCACCTTTTTTTTGAAACCTTTAAAAGATTTTTTTCAAAATTAACACCGATATAAAAACATTTTAATGATTTATTTTTAAGAGAAAAAAAAATATACAATTTTTTTGGCATTCTTAAACAAGTTCAATATTTTTAAAAATTAAAACAAGTGTCTTATAATACCTATGAATAGTAGTTTGCACGAATCAATCATTATTAAAATCCAAGGCTTTAAAACATATAAAGAAACTACAATAATCGGACCATTTTTTGGTTTATTGGGCCTAATTGGTCCTAGTGGTTCTGGAAAAACTAACATAATTGAGGGTTTAGAGTTTTTATTTAGTGTAGACCCTAGGGATCATAATATTGGAGTTTTAAAACAATTATTTTTTCAAAATACATTTCAACAAAAACATTCTTTTATTAAAATAAGTTTAATTTTAAAAACAAAAAACCTAATTTATGAATTTGGTAAAATTGTTAATTATACAAACATTACCGAATATTTTTTAAATAATACGTTGAGCAGTTTCAAAAAATTTGCTGGTGAAATTTCTAGGTTAAAGTTTAATAAATTCAAAAAAACCTCCTCAATTTTAAATCTACAAAATATTGAGATTTTGCTTAAACCTAACTTATTTTTTACCTTAATACAAAATTTTTCAGATTCAAACGAAATTTTAACTGAGATTCTAAAAACTGGGTTTCTGTTACAAAGATTGCAGGAAAATTATTTCTTTTATTCTAACAAATTAAAGTTCATTGTTGACGAAAGGTTTTTTATTTTAAAAAATTTGAAAAAACTACAAAAATTAGAATCAAAAAAACATCATCTTTTTGAAAAACAAAATGTAAGGAATTTATACAAAATACAATGGTTTGCCACTAAAAATTCGAAAGGGTTTGGAAAAATTAAACAAAAGTTTAGATTAGCTAAGGAAATATCAATCAATAAAAGGAATCTATTGAATTTCCTGAAAATTAAAAAAAATCTTAGAAAAAAACCTGAAAATCAAAAAAATGATTATATTTTTTTTCAAATAAAAAAATTAATCAATTTTGTTAAATGGCTATTTGCCATAAATCAAAAACAAACTTTCTTTCTTTTAAACGAATATAATCTTTCCCTAATTAAACAATTAAAGTGTAGAAACAAAACGAAATCTATCGGGGTTTCTGTTCTTTTAGATAAAAAAAAATTATTATATTCTCAATTTAGAAAAAAACTAATCCCTGTACTTTCGAGAAAATTTCATTCAAATTCTTATTATAAACACTCCAAATTAAATTTAAACATAAAAGGATTTTTTTTTTATTTTAGACTATTGAAACTTTTTAACCACAGAATAAAAAAACTTATTTTTACTCTAAAAAAAAAAACTAATGTTCTGATTTTTTATTTTACGATTTCGTTGGTATTTCTCCTCTCAGACTTAAAATATCATAATAAAAATAAAAGTTATAAAGTTAAAAAAAAAGAGCCATCCTGTTTTAAAACTTATACTCCAGATCAAAAAAAGATTAGAGGAAACATTTTAAAAATAATTAAACCACTAGATTCAAAATTCAGACTAATTTTGAGGTTAACCTTATTTGAGGATAAATCCTTTTTCCTAGTTGATAACTCTACCACTGCACAAAATTGTTCAAAAAAACAAAAACTGTTTAAAAATAGACAAACACTTTTTTATCCTATTAATTCAGAATATAAAAAAAATATTCATAGACTTTATTTAAAAACTCAATTTTTAATAAAATTTGATTTTGATTACGATGAATACGATTTTTTCATCCCAAATTTGTTTCATAAAGTATCATTTTATAAAATGGTAAATTTGAATAATGAGGGGTTCACTCAATTTAAAGAAGAAAATATGGATTATTTAAAACATCCATCCCATTTAAGATTGATACAAGATAAGGAAAATTTAAAAAAATTAGTCGCAAAAAGCATTAATCAAATTATTAAATTTAAAGCGGTAATAAAACACATATTCAAAAAAATTTTAGTTAACGGTTGTAATTTTGAACTTCAAAAAAAATTGTTAAATCAAAATTTTACTTTGCTTAGAATATCAATAAAGTTTTTAAATTTTGGTATTAAAAGACAACCAAATATTAGAGTCAGTATAAAAAACATCCATTCTCAGATTAGTATGGAAAGAATCTATTATTTTAAAAAAAAACTTTTTATATTAATCAAATTTCTAGATTATCTTAAAAAAAAAAGACAATTCAAAATTTCAACATTAAAAATTAACAACCAACTCTACGGTATAATGTCTACTCAAACAAAATTACTAGAAAATTTTATAGTTTTAAAAAGATTCAATTTATTCAAAGCCAATCAAAATATTTCCCGAAAAGCCTTATCTTTATTTCATTCCTCGAAACTATCATATTTTTATTTTTTTTTAATAAAAAAAAATTTGAATTCAAAGTTAAAAAATTTTTTTTTTTTTATCAAATTTTTTTCATTTTATTCTCTGCTTGACGATTTTTTTAAAAAAAAAACATTTAATCCTAAAAAAAAATTTAAAACCTCCTATGTTGTTGAAACTAAAATTGAATTATATATTAAAAAAGTTAATCAGATTAAAATTGCAATTCGATTAAAAAATAACATTCTTTTAAAAATGGAATCCATTATAGAATCAATATATATAAATAATCCGAATTATTCTTTACCTATTTTTATAAAAAATGATTACTCTTTGAATTTTATAAAACAGCAAAGATTTAATTATTTTTTTATTGCTATGGATAGTATCTTTAGTTTTTTGAAACTCAAAACTTTAATTGTACCAAGAGTTATTGAAATATTTTTTTTAAAGAAATCAAGTACTAGAAAATTTTTGCCAAATAAAATTCAACAATTAATTTTTGATAATCATTTTAATTTTTTGGAACAACGGTTTGCAGATTTTAAAAATAAAATGGTTAAAAATAGAAAAAATTTTTTTATTGTATCTAAAAAAAAAAAAAAAATGATTGAAGAAAAAGAAAAAAAATTTGGAATTTATTTCCAAGATTGGTCAAAGATAGTTCGAATTATTTATAAAAATCTTACTGCAACTTTTACAAATCCCTTAGGTGGATCCATTTTCCTTGAGTACATTTCACCTCATCTAAAAAAAAAGGGTGAGGTTGTTATATCGATATTTCCAGTTTCGAATATTTTAAAAAATAATGGTCAATTAAGTCAAACAGAACATTCTTTATTTGTTATAACACTTTTCATTGCATTTAACTATATCAACGCACCGTCCCTTATAATTTTAGACGATTTTGATACTCATTTAAGTCCTTCAAATCTGGAGAAATTTTTTTGGCTCTTTAAGAAACTCGAAAAAAAGAAAAAATGGACTTCAATTATAATTACCAAGAATAGTTATTTAGTGTTCTATTTTACACATCTTTTAGAAATTTATAAACAATGGAATGTGAGTAAAGTACATTTATTTAAGTATTAGAAAATTGCCTAATTTAATTTTAAATTAAATAAAAATTTACAATTGACTTTGTTGGATTCTGATATTGAGAGCCACACATATTTTTAAAAATTTGTCTTTATTTTCCTTTCTTAAATATTTTAACAATTTTTTTCTTGCATTAACCATAGCAATCAATCCTCTTGTGGATGAATAATCTTTAGGATTCTTTTTAATATGAGCAGTCATGTAAGAAATTCTTACAGTTAGAGCAGCTATTTGATATTCAGCAGAACCAGTATCTTTTTCATGAAGTTTGTACTTTTCCCTTACTTCTTTAATCTGTTTACTATTAATGAAAGGTTGGCTTGGAGCAAGTTGGGCACATAGTGTATTACTACTAGTTATATTTTTGTAATTTTTTTGGGTACCTAATAGTACTTGAGATAATTTAATATAAGCAATCATTTGTTTTAGTATTACAAATTAAGAATAAAAATATTGATTTTAATATAAGTATGTTTAATTTAAGTACATACGTGTAATTACGCAGGGGCCGCGTATATCAAAAAAGCGCATAAAAAAACCCTATGACTCAGTGGAAATCTCGAACTTTATTAAAAAAATTAAAATTTTTATTACATTATGGCATCAATTTATCCAATCACAGTAAAAATACTAGAGAAATCAAATCCTCTTGAAAAAATAAAAAAGGAAGATTTGATAGAAATTTTTAAAATGGAAACCATTTTTTCTGAAATACTCAGAACTTCCGCTATAAAGATGGCTGAATTGAGCAAAATGGTTGACGAAAATAATAAAATTGTTAATTTCGGAAAAAAAGCTTCGGAAATTCTTCAAAATGGGTTAACAAATTTTGAAGAAAATACATCTAATTTTACTGATACTAAGAATATTCTAAAAAAAAAACAAGAATTAGATGCCATAATTGATACTAGTTTAAATTCTATCTTTTTAAAACAACTATCTATTCTAAGAGAGTTGTCCATTTCACATTTTAAGGCCGCTACTGTTAATGAAGATGTTCCAGCTGATTTTGCATTTTTTACCGCAGATTCTTTTTTTGTCAGAGAAGCTGAAGATTCAATTAGAACAGGTTCATATTGGTCCTATACTAATGAAAGAATAAATGTTCATAATGCGATTCGAGAAATTTCTAGTAGAAGAAAACAATTGATTTCTGAAAGAATCCAGCATGCTGAGCATACTGCAAATGCATTTCAATATTTGCAAATGCAACAAGCTCAAATGCAGGCAATTCAGCAACAACAGTTTGGTGGATCTGCTGGAAGCTGGAACATTGGGGCTGCATATAGGCCACCTGATAGTAATTTGAACATTTCTTTAGGATACCAACAGGGGAGAACTAATATTCAGATTTCTATGGTTCCAGATGAACAAGCAAGTTTGTTAGGTCCTAACGGCTTTACTGCTGGAGTTGGACCTGCAAATTTAGGGATTTCTTTAAACCTGAACCTCTAATCAGGCAGGTTCTAATCGGACATGTGTATTCTCTCTCCCTTTTTATCTTAATTTGGGATATTTTTGTAAGTTAATCAACTATTTATTTTAGAAATCTTTGATAAAATTTTAGAATTCGACCAATGTATTAAAAAAAGATTATTGAAGAATTTATTTTTGCCAATTGATAGTCTCGTTTTTAAATTTTGAAAGAAAAAAATTTACAAAGATTTATTTTATATTAAAAATTTATTCCGCTTGCAAGATTTTGGTATTTATCATATTGCTTGGTTCTCCAATCATCTAGACTATCCTTGAATAGGGAATTACAAAATTTAATGCACTGTGAATTGTTTATTTTCATATTAAATCTTTTAATAAGCTTAAAGAGTTTTGATCTTGCTTTGGTAAATGATTGTATTTCTAAAATTAATTGATTTGAAATTTTTAAGATTCTTCCTATACTTTTCCTTAGTATTAAAAACCCCCTGGTAAAAATTTCTTTAAGCTGATCGAATGATTGTGTAGTATTACCTTTTAACATATTAACGAAATCTTCTGACATTTTAAAAGAAGCAGCCTCTAATTTTAAATTTCCTGGGAAAGATCCTAAAATAAAAGCAAAATCTACGTGAATAATTCTGTTGTCTTTATTAAGTAGAATATTAGCATTATGACGATCTTTAATTTGTAAAATATAACAAAACAAGGAATATCCTGCTATTGATTCGATGAAATTCTCTATAGATTTTTTTTGACGTTGTTTACCAAATTTTTTTTCTGGTAAAGAAGTCAAACATTTTAAAGAGCCAAAAGACTTAATTTCATGTATTGAATTTGAATTGGGTATAACTTCAACTGATCCTCCATTATAATAATAGCTATTAATGGATATTGGATTTAACCAAATATTAACCTGGTATTCTCTTAAAATCTTTTCAAACTGCGATAACAAAAAAATTGCTCCCATTTCATTGTGAAAATCAACTGCCTCTTTTATAATTAATTGGTTAAAAATAGGATCTTTTTTTGGAAATTTAAAATAAAAGGTTTTTGATTTAAAACATAAACTTAAAAAGTGATGATAGTTTATTAGGAAATTTTTTTTTTGAATGCAGCTTAAAATTGCTGTCTTTAAATTTAGATTTTTAAAAAAATTTATAAACGTGCGACTCAAAAGCCAATTTTTTTTAAATAATGGCGAGAATATCTTTATAGGAAGTTTTTTTTTTGATGCCAAAACTCTGAATCCATAAAAACCATTTGTAAAAAAATTTGTTGAAAATAAACGTAGACTTTGAATAATTTGATTAAAAACAGGGTCAATAGAAAAGGAAAGAGAGATATTTAGTCTCGAAAATATATCGACCTTTCTTTTTATATATGCTAAATATCCAGATAAAAAAAATTGACTTAAACGCAGAAGTCCAGTTCGGATATACAAAATTGTATTTTTTTTTTCATATAACTTCCTTTGGTAATTTAACAAGTTTATGAAACCTAATATCCATGAATAGTTTTTTGAGTATGAAATAAGCTTGTTAATAGTTCGTTTTCCTAAAATTCTATTTAAATCTAATTTAAAATAGCCAATAAGTAATTCGAGATCATTGATATTTTCTTTAGTATACCCAACTATTTTTCTAAAAAATAAGAACCAATAAAAATATATATTATTAGGTTTTTTAAAAAACAACTTTTTTAATACAAATTTAATTTTAATAATTGAAACTAAATTAATTTTTTCTGGTATGAGGGGAAGGTTATTTAAAGAACCATATACTTTTAATTCTTTTAAAAATCCACTTCCATTTGATATAAACATTTGAGATGTTTTGACGTTTGAATACTCAAATCTTAATTTTAATAAATTCACTCTAGAAACTAGATTTTTATGAAACTTTAGTTTTTCAAGTTTAACATTATAAAAACATTGTTGTAAGGAATGAAAATAGTTATTTACGTTAGAATTATAACTCAGAAAGTTGTTTGTGAAATTAAAGGGATTTTTTTTCCGGAAGGTAAAATATACATACCTTTCAATAAAATATCCAGATACACTGTTTTGATTATAATAATTATTGATTGAAAAAAAATAAATAACCAATCTCATAAATAACTAAGACAGGTTGTCTAGCGTAAATCTATGGAATTTAGTTATCTTAAAATCGGTCCATATTATTTAGGTAAAACTCTCGGAGTAGGATCATTTGGAAAAGTTAAATTAGGAGAGCATGAAAAATGTGGTCAAAAAGTGGCTGTTAAAATTCTAAACAAAAAAAAAATTTATTATTTAGGAATGACAATTAAAGTAAAGCGGGAAATTGAACTTTTAAAAATTTTCATACATCCACATATAATACGTCTTTTTGAAATAATTCATACAAAATCAGACATATTCATGGTAACAGAATATATAAATGGAGGTGAATTGTTTGATTACATTATTGAAAACGGAAAATTATTTGAGGCTGAATCGAGGAAATTTTTTCAACAAATGATCTCCGGTATCGAATATTTTCATAAAAAATTGATTGTACATAGAGATCTAAAACCTGAAAATTTATTATTAGATTCTCATTTAAATATAAAAATTGCTGATTTCGGTTTATCAAATATACTTAAAGATGGACTTTTTCTAAAAACTTCGTGTGGAAGCCCAAATTATGCAGCCCCTGAAGTTATAAGTGGAAGACCTTATTTAGGCCCAGAAGTTGATATCTGGTCTTGTGGAATAATTTTGTACGCATTGCTTTGTGGTTCGTTACCTTTCGATGACGAAAATATCCCAAACCTTTTTAAAAAAATAAAAGGTGGTATTTACATATTGCCTGGTTATCTAACCGATTTAAGTAGAGACTTGATAGCTAAAATGCTTATAACAAGCTCACTAACTAGAATTTCTGTAAATGAAATTAGAGAACATCTCTGGTTTCAAATTAGATTACCAAAGTATTTATCATATTTTAAATTAAAAAAGATAAAAAATACTAAAAAATATATTAATAAAGCTAATGCAATTATTAATATTGTTTCCCAAAAATTAAACTTTGGAAAAAAAGTTATTAAACTTGCAGTTAGGAGAAAAGATTGTACTTATATAGTAGTAAATTATCATTTAATTATTGAAAAGATTACTCCTTTTGAAACAATTAAAATCAATATCATCGATCAAAATAAAATTGGAAAAAAATCCAAAAAAAATTTTGAAAAGTGGTATAATGAAAGTTCCAAAATTATAAAATCTAAATCATGGGCTTTAGGACTAGTAAAATTTAAAGAACATTTCTATGAAATCATTAGGGAAATTTTAAGGTCTTTCAAAGCATTAAACTGGCATTGGAACAGATTATCTTTTTTTCAGATTATTTCTGGTTTGACTTGCTCTGTCAATTGGCCATTTTCAATTCCCAAAAAAACTAAAGTTTCAATTTCGACAGGATTAAAGTTTTCTGTTCAATTATTCACAACAAATTATAATTTTATAATTGATTTTAATAGAATAAATGGTGATATTATTTCATTTTTTAACTCATATTTGATAATAAAAGATGAAATGAGATTTATTTAGAATCCTTTTTGTTTTTAGAAAAATTAAACAAATTTTTAAAGTATCAATAAATTTATTTCAAAATTATTTTTGATTTTCTGTATTACAATTTGTTTTTGATTTAAAATAAATAAAAATTTATTTAAAAAAGTAAATTTACTTTTCGTTTTCAGAAAAATCAAACTTCTAAATCATTTTCGCTTAACGAATAATCCTTTAAGTAATAACTTATATAATACTAATCAATAAACGTTTTTAAAATTTGCAAGCACGAGAGCATGAACTCCTAAATTATGATCCTGTACGAGTACAGTCCCCATAATTATGGTTTTTATTTATACATTAATTTATAAAATTTTTTTTTTATGATATTATAAATATTACAGACATATTAAAATGGAAAATATTAATCTCATTTGTATTTTAGTAGAAATGAAAATTTACTTTTTATGAGGCAACAGTAGTTTTAAGAGATTAAAAATAAGTCAAATTTAACTTACTTTTTAAAAAAAATTTCAAAAATAGATGAAAAATCGAATATTATGATGAAAATTTAGGAAAATACATTCAAAACAAAATATTAATGAACAATATGTATGAATAAATTATATAAATTACTATTTAGATACTTAATATATTTTTTTAATTCTAATAAAAAATTATAAAATAAATATAAAATAGATTATTTTATACTAAAGAACTTTAAGTGCTTACAGATGAATTTTGGCAAAATTTATAATTTTAAAAAAATTGGTTTAGCAAAAAAGTTAAATTTTATTTTAAATGTTTCTCTTAATCGTGCTTCTGGATTTAATTCCCAAATTAAAAACAAAGATTTTGGTTTTTTTCATTTTCCAATAAAAAAAAGTATTGACTTTTGTTTCTTTTAAAATTACATTAACAACTTTTAATTTTTTCTTTAAATGGCATTATATTTTTTCAAAATAAAAACTAAAATTGAGTCTTTTTTTAAATAACAAAGTATTTTATGTTAAAGAAATTAAGATACAGATTTTATTAGAGATTTATACATTTCTTTCTAATTTTGTAAACTACAAAATATAAAATTTTTTAAATAATGCTTTTTATCTTTGTTCTAGTAAAAAAAAAGTCAAATTTGAACTTTTAAATCTGTTTGAAATATTAATTAAAATAAACTTTCATAAACAAAAAAAAATTTTGGATATACTTCAATAAAATCTACATAAAGAATTTTTAATTTAAGATCTTTAAAATATTTAATGAAATAATCAAAAAAAAAGTGTTTTTGAATCAAACTAACATTTGATGTAAAAATAAAATTAAATAATTAATGAAAAAATTTAATAAAAGGGTACAATTAAACAAATAAATATTTTTAAATTAGTAATTAATGATTTTGATTTTTTCGGTTTAAAGTTTATACCTAGTCTTATATATTTACTAACGATGGATTATTAGTTCTTAAATATGCCTTTAAAAAAAAGTTTTTTTTTAATGAATCTATAAGATATTTGTCGATAAAATTCTGTCTTATTCTATGTGATAAAACAGAATTAAAATTTTTAAACTGGGATTTTTTATTTTTAGATTTACGTAAGGTCTCAAAATAAGCATCATTTAACACTGACGTATTTAATTTCTCTAGATCTAAACTAGCACCTGAAAAAATTGTATATTTATAATTGACCCTTCTCAAAGGAACTCCATTGATAGAAAATGGGCCGGTTATTACATATAAACCAGATTCAGTAGTATTAAGTAAAACAACTTTTTTCCCTAGCAATTTTTTGGATAATAGTATTAGGACTGAACCAAATTTTAAATTGGATGATGTATTGTTCTGTATTTTTAATTTACAAATTATTCGACTTTTTTTGAATTCAGTTTTTAAACGACCAGTAGATATTTCTTTTTTAATAGTTCTTTGTCTTATATTAGAAATTAAAAGATGTCCGAATGTTTTATCCTTCACCCTAAGTTGAGTAGCAACGTAATTAAGCCATAGTTTTTTTGAAAACATTATTATATTAAAATATAAATATATAACACACTATATTTTTTTTACATGGATTAAAAAAAACTTTGCTGAAAAAAATCAATATTGAACTCAAAATTAAAAAGAATATTATACGGTTTGGGAGTTTCGAACTCTCGACCTTCTGTGTGTAAAACAGACGCTCTAAAGTATAACCCACTGAGCTAAAACCGCTTCACTTTATAAAATTAAATTATTTTTATATTTATATAATGAATAAAGCTGAATCTATTGATCCGCTTTTATATTTGAAAATTAATTCTAAGGTATACACTAGGAAAAAAATGAGAAAAAACATCATTCATAATTTAAAGAATTATGAAAATCGTAGGGGAAAAAAATTTAAAAAAATTTCTGCAATTGAAATATTTTTAGAATAAAGTAATATTATCCAGTTCATGTTTTAAATCTGGTTACTTTTATTAAAAAAATTTTTAATAAATCCTATAATTATAATATAAAATTTATATAAAAATAAAATAAAAGTAGTAAAATTTAATAAATAATTAATTAAATATAAAAAATACTAGATATAAAATATGATTATTAGTAGGAACAGTTTGATTCGACTTATATTGTATATTGGTATATTAATATTTTATTCAAACATCAACAATTATGTTTTGCATCATTTTCAATATATTCTGGGTCATAAAGTATTCTGTCCGGCATTGGGCTCATCAGAAAATTGTGATTTGGGTTTATTGATAGCGCAGGTAGGAATGATAACAGGGAATGTTCTTATGGGACTTGTAATTTTAAAGTCAACTCAAAAATTGAGATATAATACAATGTTGGGAAGGATCGAACATTTGGTGTGTGCAGTACAGGCTTTGGCACAACTTTGGTTTGCCTGGTACTTTTTCTGCATGTCAATCTTAGCTACTTCAACGGAAGATATAAGAATAACATTTTTCGTTAGTTATTTCTTACTCACAGCTCTTTTTTTTGCAATGAATGGTTTATTATCATTTTTGGATCAAATAAATAAACAAAGAAACCGTCAATAATAATCCAAGATGACATCGAGATATGAATTTTATAGTATTGGAGAAAAAATTAGTTGAATAGCATCATTTTGGGTTTCCAAAAAATGATTGAGGCCAAGTGGGTATCTTTTTCTAAATATTTTTTAAAAAATTAAATTTTGATTGAATTTTTCCTAGAAATATATTTCTAACGCTACCATAAGAGTGTAAGAGATAGTCACCAGAGGTACAAACTATCAAAAGTCTAGGAAAATAATATTATTACTTCTATTAAGATAGATTATACGGAATTTTTTTTTAAGTTTAATAGATTTTTTTAAAAAAAAACTCATTTAAATGTTGTTTTTGTTATTAATATATATCTAATTCGAAGATTTCTCAAACTAAATTCCTAAATTATTATAGTAAACAGTTTAATTTTAAATATTTTAAATATAAATTCAATTTAAATTGAAATAAGCATATTTTCATATAGTTAAAAAAATTTAGTGTTTTTATTTATTTTAAAAAATGTAGTGATCAAAGGTTTTTTTTTCAGAAGTTTTAAAATTAAATAACTATTTGATATATTTTTAATGTATTTATTTAAAATAATGTTTTTTTTAAGAAATAATTAATTTTAAAATTTACAAATTTAATTCTTTTAGAAAATTCTATGATTGTTTTGTTAAAAGATCTCATTTAAATCTTTAATTTATAATTTATAATTCTAAAATAAGATTGAATTTAAAAGAATTTTAAATTAAAATTAATCATTTGTAAGCAGTCAGAAATGGGAATTAATATAAACCAAAAGAATGGAGAAATTTAAAAAAACAATAGTTTTTTATCAAAAAATCCAATCTCAAAAAAAAAACTTACTTTTGGGGATTTCGATATAAAAATAGAGATTCTACGGGGAATTTTTGAACTGGGGTATAAATACCCATCTCCTATTCAAGAAGAGTCTATCCCAAAAATTTTAATTGGAAGAGATATTATTGCAAGGTCTAAAAATGGAACTGGGAAAACAGCGTCTTACTTAATTCCGGTTATCCAAAAAATTAAAATAGACTTGTTGAACATACAATCATTGATCTTAGTTCCTACTCGAGAACTGGCTTTACAAGTTTCCCAGGTAACTAAAAGTTTATCTAAATATATCAGAAATATAAAAATAACGGTAATTACAGGAGGAACTGGATTGAAAGAAGATATCATCCGAATGTATCAATCAATTCATGTTTTAATTGGGACTCCAAGGAGGATTTTAGATATTTTAATGAACACAATAATTAAGTCTTTAGATTGTAAAATGCTCGTTCTTGATGAAGCTGATAAGCTGCTCTCAAATGAATTTTTTAAAGTGGTTGAAGAAATAACAAAGGTATTTTTACATAAAAATAGACAGACGATTTTATTCTCTGCTACTTTTCCTTTAATTATCAAAGATTTAAAACATAACTTTATGAGTGAACCATTTGAAATCAACTTGATGAAAGAATTAAATATTTCTCAATATTATGCATTCGTGTCAGAAACAAATAAAATACAATGTGTAAATTCTCTTCTAAAATTATTTAGAATAAATCAGTGTTTATTATTTTGTAATTCCGTAAGTCGTGTCGAGCTTTTAGCAAAAAAACTTTTAAACTTGGGATATTCGTGCTTTTTTATACATGCAAGAATGTCTCAGGATGATAGAAATAAAGTCTTAAACGATTTTAGACTATGAAAATATAGGAATTTAATCTCTAGTGATTTATTTACACGAGGAATAGATGTCCCTGCAATTAACCTGATTATTAATTTTGATTTCCCAAAAAGTGCAGAAACTTATTTACATAGAGTAGGGCGTTCAGGTAGGTTTGGGAAATTCGGAACAGCAATGAATCTAATTACAAATGAAGATAAACTCAATTTACTGAAAATTGAAAATGAACTGGGCTTAGAAATTAAACCTATCCCTAATCTCAATGAAATGAGAATTGAGATTCTTAAAAATTAAATAATATATATTATTATCATAAGACATTATCATAAGACATTATCATAAGACAAATTCATTTGGTAAAAATGTTATCAGAATTTTATATTACAAATCAACTTCTTCAATCAGAATTTAATTGTGAAAACACTTTTATAAGATTAAAAATTACACAAAAAACTCCTAAGATTGGTTGCATTCTTCATGGTTTAGATTCATATTGTATTTTAGAAAAAATAGGTCTCCCACTATGGTGTTCAATAATATATGAAAAAATGGAATTGGGAAAGATTTTTGCTCCTAAATGGTTAAATTCAAAATGGTTAGGGGAAAAAGTATTCAGTGAAATAGACAAAGAATATTTACAAATTATTCCAAGAAACTATATAGAGATTTTATATACGATGCATAAAAATAAATTAAACTTTTTGAATTTAAAATTAACTCTTCTGGTTTTAATTGAGGATATTTTTTCAACTCGAATTAATAAAATTTCAATGGGTTTAATCTGTCTTCGAGTATCAGTTAGGGCCTTAAAATTAGAAAACATTGCAGAAGTTGAATTGATAAATTATAGGGAAATTCTTAAAATACAATTGGAAATTATTAATTTTACCAACTTTTCATTAAAAAATATTTAATTTTTTGATATGTCTTGGTCAACTAAAGATTAAAATGCTGTTTCCTAACAATTTCCTAAATAAAAAATCTATTTGTTTTAAAATTTTACTCGATAATAATGGGAATTTACGTTTTTGAACTACATAATTAGAAGCATTATTGAAATGCTTTGGGATAGAAAGATCCCTAAAAAAAAAATTTATTTCGTTAAATGTATTAAAACTAGGTGTTGACTTGTATTTACATAAAATTTTTTTTTCTTCGTAATCAAAAAAAACATTTTCTATATTTTTCCACGATAGAAAATGTTTTGATATGATCAAGCTTTCTTTTTTTAAGTTGTGATGATATTTCTGTTGATTATTTTCATTTTTGATATATATTAAATCATTCAATATTTTATTTGTTAAGAAAAAATTTTTAGCTAATTTATCCTTAAAATTTTTAAGAATCCAATCTATGGTATTTTTTGGAGTTTTTTGATGAAAAATTTTTAACGGAGGTAAAAATTTATCTCCTAGAAAATTATTATTGCGTTTGAAAATTTGAGTTGTACATAATTCGTTTTTATAGTCATCGGTATGTAAAAAATTTAAGATTTTTTTTTTTTTAATTAAAATTTTTCCTGAAGTGAAACTAACTAAAAATCCATGATTTAAAAATTCAACATCGGAAATTCTTTTTTTATAACGCCCGATGTGGAAAAATCTAAAATCTGAAGTTCGTGTATACTTTATTGTCCCCTCCAAAGTTGAATACATAATTGAATTTTTTTTAGGTGAGGATAGATTCAATACGGGACTCGACTCTTTTTTTTTAAAAAGTATAGAATTATTCCGCATATCCCAAAATTTAATAGAATTTCCACCAATTGCAATTAGAACTCTTTGATCAGGAAGAAACATAAAAGATTCAACTGGAGAACCAAATTTATAATTAATGATTTTTTTTTTACATCGTAAATCAAAAATTCTAATTTTACCGTCGTATGATGAACTCCCGATTATCCAATTGTGATTTGGGAGGTAGGAAACTTTTTTAATTATATCTCTTCCTGATTGAAATTCTTGTAGATGTTTTTGTTCACCTATATCCCATAATTTAAGTACCCCTTCTTCTCCACCAGAAATCAAATTTAGTCCGTTATCAGAAAATGATGTTGAATATATTACCTTACCCAAACATAAAAAGTTTCTTAAAGCTCTCATAGAAGATAGATAAAATAAGCTAATATCACCGTTTCTACTAGATGTTGCAAATATTTTACTGTCTTTTTTTCTAAAATTACCATTTAAAAACGATTCTTTTTCAGTTTTAATTTTTTTAAGAATTTTAAAATTTTCCAATGAAGCAAACACTATATTAGATGGTGATAAAATTCCCATTATATACGGACTGTGTTTTGTTATACTTAAATTAAAATTAAATTCATTTATTTCACAATTCATGATTAAAAGATTTAATATAACAACCAGTAATATCAAAATAAATTAATTTAATATAAATAGTTTTATATTAATATTTAGTTAATAGAAGTATTGAATTTACAAGGATTTGAAATTTTAATATCTAAAATCAAAGCCTTTTTTAAAATTAAACTCTTTTTTTTTTTACCAACGCTTTTTCCGATTTCTGCCTCAAATTTTCTATTTGATGTAATTAGCATATTTAAATCCTTAGGATTAAATACTTGAACTTTAAGTAATCCATTAACACTAATATTTCTAGTTTTGTGAAATGAACCAAATCCAATATTTGGCATTATCGTTTTGCCTTTAAATCTTCTTCTTACACAATTATCTATTCCTCTAGGTTTCCTCCAAGAAAGTTTAACCCTTTTATACCTATCACTGTGATGCCTTTTAAACTTGTTATTTCTTTTTTTAATTTTTAACATTTTATTTGT
>Ga0105051_10003798_pt1 | contig 18073 bp, 17 predicted proteins | sample FRY02_FD_78383 | JGI IMG/M metagenome (GOLD analysis project Ga0105051, IMG submission 78383) | Freshwater microbial communities from Lake Fryxell liftoff mats and glacier meltwater in Antarctica - FRY-02 (megahit assembly) | ecosystem: Environmental > Aquatic > Freshwater > Ice > Glacier... | reverse complement strand
TTAACAATTCGTCCGCTTGCGGTGCCTTTGGGGGTTTTCAAGAATCCTCATAATCAGGGGTTGGAATTGCGGCAGAAAAGAGGAATTCTGCAGACTCCTTGGAGGCCGGGGAGGAATGGCCTTTCCAAGTGGGACGAAAAAAGAGAGCCTTGAGAATGAAGGCGACTTTCTTTTCTTGGCTCCTGACCACCTTAATGGCCGCTGCTGGAGCCTCCCCGAATATCGTGTTGATTATGGCGGATGATCTCGGGTGGTTCGACACTCACTTTCAGGGAAATGGGGACCTTGAGACACCCAATCTCGATCAATTTGTCCGTGAAGGAATGATTTTCCCGCAGGGTTACGCGGCGGCGTCAGTTTGCACGCCGACCCGGGCAGCGATGATGACTGGGATTTCTCCGGCGCGACTGGGGATCACCAATCACGCGCCGGGTCACAAGGACGGGATGGTGCCCGAGGGACGTCAACAGGCAGGCGCCAAAAATCTCACCTACCTGCCGCTGGAAGCGACCACGATCGCCGAACGACTCAAAAACGAAGCGGGCTACGCCACGGGTTTCGTTGGCAAATGGCATCTTTCCCATCGCCCGGGCAAGGACGGGGAGGGGAACAAATTTGAACCGCAATTGCGTCCAGAGTTTCAAGGATACGATCTCAATATCGGCGGTTGTGATCGCGGCGGGCCGCCGAGCTATTTCTCTCCCTATGGGATCCCGGCCTTGGAATCGCGGCAGGAGGGCGAATACCTGCCCACCCGGATGGCCGACGAATGCCTCGCCTTTCTGGAGAAGAATCGCAAAGGGCCCTTCTTCCTGACGCTTTGGAACTATTCGGTGCACTACCCGATTGAGGCTCCCGAGGATCTCATCAAGAAGTATCGTGATCGCCAGGTGGAGAATCCTGCTTATGCCGCGATGATTGAGGGGATGGACCGCTCCATCGGCCGGGTTCTCAAGTCGCTCGACGAACTCGGAGTCGCGAAAGACACCCTGGTCATTTTCACTTCCGATAATGGCTCGCTTTTTACCAATGGCCCGCTTCGGGCGAACAAGGGGCATCTTTATGAAGGCGGAATTCGGGTGCCCTGGGTGATTCGTTGGCCGGGAAAGATCCAGCCGGCGAGTCGTTGTGAGGTTCCGATTATCACTACGGATGTTTTTCCCACGATCCTCGAAGTTGCGGGGCTCAAACCCACGCCCGGAGTTCCGCAAGACGGAGAAAATATTCTGCCTCTTTTGACCGGAGAGGGGGAGTTGAAGCGGGATTCGCTCTTCTTCCACTACCCAAACTACGCCTTCCATAAGGAGAACCGACTCGGGGGCGCGATCCGGAAAGGGAGGTATAAGCTCATTCGTTTTTACGATGACGAGAGTGTCGAGCTCTACGATCTCGAAGCTGATCCGGGAGAGAAAAAAGACCTCGCCGGGACAAATCCGGAGAAGGCTCGCGAGCTGCGGGCGGAGCTCGATCGTTGGCTTCAGGAGTCAGGAGCCCAAATGCCGGTCACCGTGAAAAAGGAATAAATACTGGTATTGAGAAACCGACAGGCGACCATCCTAGCTTTGGCCTTACTCTTTAAATTCACGACATGAAATCTTCTAATCCCTACAAGCTCCCAGGAATGGAGTTGATCGATCACTCCTTCGAAGTTCCCCTGGACCACAGCCGTCCGAATGATCGACAGATCAACGTCTTCGTGCGCGAGGTCCGTGATCTCGACCCCAAGAGTGCTGAGAAACCGTTCCTCCTTTTCCTGCAAGGAGGCCCCGGTTTTCGTGCTCCTTGTCCGATCAAAAAAGAGGGCTGGCTCAAGCGTGCTCTCACCGAGTTCCGAGTCCTGATGTATGATACCCGGGGCAATGGCTTGAGCAGTCCTATCGACTATCAGACGCTTGCCTTGGAAGGGGAGGCCCAGGCGCAAGCGGATTACTTGAAGCACTTTCGAGCCGACAACATTGTGCGGGACGCCGAGGTCATCCGGAGTCAGATGAGTCCTGGAGTCCCTTGGTCGACGATTGGCCAAAGCTATGGGGGATGGTGCACTTTGACTTACCTGAGCTTGCATCCCGAAGGGCTCAAGGAGTGCTTCATTTACGGTGGCGTGCCCGGGCTCGATCGCACGGCTAGGGAAATTTACGAGGGAACCTTTCCGTTCGTGGAGGAGCGCAATCGGCAGTATTTTGAGAAGTTCCCGATGGATAAGGAGCGCCTCACCAAGCTCGCCCGTCATCTTGAGGAAAACGACGTGCGCCTTCCCAATGGCGACCGCTTGACTCCACGTCTGGTGCAACTGCTCGGCCTCAAGATGGGCTTCGCCCATACGGTCGAAGAAATCCACTATCTCTTAGAAGAGGCTTTTGTGCAGGCGGGAGACAAGGAAATTGTAAGCCATACCTTCCTCAAGGGGATGCAGGAGAGCAACCGCTTCGACAGCAATCCCATCTTCGCCATTTTGCACGAAGCGATTTATGCGCAGGGGAGCGCGACGGGCTGGGCCTGCGATGCGGTGCAGAAGCGCGACTACCCGCACTACGAGGATTTTGAAGACTTCCTTTTCTATGGTGAAATGGTTTTCCCTTGGATCTTTGATGAAATCTCCGAGCTCAAGGGGATGAAGAACGCCGCCCATATCCTCGCGGCTTACGAAGATTGGCCGAAGGTTTATGATAAGGAGGTGTTGAGCCGAAACACGGTGCCCACGGCCTGCGTGATTTACTCAAACGACATGTTCGTGAACGTCAAATTTTCGAAAGAGACCATCGATTTCGTGCCGAACATGAAGGCCTGGTACACTAGCCAGTATGAGCATTGCGGAATCAGGGCGGGGGGTGAGGAAATGTTCGCGCGGCTCATTGATTTGGCTCGCGGTGAAGTCGAGCGCTGATCGGTTTTTCGGGACGGCTTCACTTCTAGATTGAAACGGTATAGAGAACTTTCATGAATTGCTTGGTCTTCTCAATGATTCGTCGAATTGGTTTTGTCTCGCTGGCGACAATGGGCAGTGCCTTGGGGAAATTACCCAACATCGTGATCATCTACGCCGATGATCTCGGGTTTGGTGATCTTTCCTGCTATAATCCCAAATCGGCTTACAAGACGCCAAGGCTGGATCAGATGGCGGCCGAGGGAATTCGCTTCACTGATTCCCACAGTCCTTCGACGATCTGTTCGCCTTCGCGCTACGGGCTTTTTTCGGGTCAGCAGATTTATCGCTCAACCGGACGCGGCGGTGGTGCTTTTGAGGGGCCGGGCGGACCCAGTTTTTTAAAGCCCGGGACCCTGACGTTGGGGGATATGCTCAAAGAGAAAGGGTATCATACCGGAATCTTTGGGAAGTGGCATGTTGGACTCACTTGGCTGGATAAAGAGGGGGAGAAACTCGGCGGCGGTTTCGCAAATTCCCTTCTCATTGATTACGAGAAGAGCACGCCATTAGTCGATGGACCGAACGAGCGGGGCTTTGATGAATCCTTTGTTACTCCCAATTGTCCCACCACCGATCCGCTTTACGTTTACATTGAGAACGGGATGGTTCCGGTTCCTGCTGATCAACGATACAATCCCCAGAGCAGTCCCAATCCCGGCGGGAAATGGCGCTGGGATCATGATGCCGGCTGGATGGCTCCGGGCTATGAATTCGTGGAGGCGGATCTTCTCTTTTATGAAAAGACAAAGGAATTCATCACAGATCATCGAAAGAAGACTCCGGAGAAGCCCTTCTTTGCGGTCTTCTCGACCCAGATAGCGCACGCTCCGGTCTTGCCGGCTCCTGAATTTAACGGGGCGACCGAAGCCGGTCCGCGTGGCGATTTCGTCTATGAATTAGATGTCCTCGTGGGTCGGGTTTTGGATCTCATGAAGGAGTTGGGCATCGATGACGAGACACTCATTCTTTTCAATGCCGACAATGGTCCCGAGACCGTTCACGTGGATTGGATGAGGGAGGATCATGACCACGACCCCTCGGGCGGATGGCGCGGGGTAAAGCGTGATGCCTGGGAGGGTGGTCACCGCGTTCCCTTCATCGTACGGTGGCCCGGTCGGATTCCGAAGGGACAGGTGTCCGATCAAATGACCAATACGACTGATATTTTTGCAACGCTCGCATCAGTCGTTGGATACGAGCTCCCGGACAAGGCTGCGACCGATAGTTTCGACATGCTGCCGGTGATGATTGGGAGTCAGGATTCGAAGACGTCGATCCGTCCTCATCTCCTCACGCAGAGTTTTCGCGGGGAGTTTCAGATTCGTTTGGGTGACTGGAAGTATCTCGATCATCAAGGATCGGGAGGCAACGGTTACGACAAGGGCCTCCTTAAAAAATACGCTATAGAAGACACTGAGCCGGAGGCCTTGGGACAGCTCTACAATCTAGCGATTGATCCCGGTGAAACTACCAACCTTTACTTCAAAGAGACCGCCCAGCGTACGGAATTACAAGCCTTGTTAAAGGAACTCAAAGAGAGTGGCCGCAGTGCTCCCAGAGGCAGGAAGCCGATCGGAGTTGAGGGCGTTCCGCGATTGAAGTAGATTGATTGAGTGACTTGACCGTGGAAAGTCGGATTTGGAACGCTACCGCAGTTTTCTTGAAATGCTTTGAGCGTCATAACTGACGCGCCTCCCCTTGACGACCGGGGTTTTGTTAGAAAATGGGAAAGCTCTCGAAGTGCGCCTCAACAGCCGTAAACAGGATTTCTGCGACCTTGAAGTGAGCGTCGGAGAGGTTGGCAAAAAATGCCGGTTGTTCGACGCCAATTTCGAGAAGAAGGGAAGGTTCAACTATGCCGCCTGACAGGTGGGGCACCAGGCGGTGGTGCGGGTGGCGATGGTGTCGCGGGCGAGGTTGGTTTTACATTTCGGGCAGGTGCCGCCTTTTTTCCAACGGTGTTGGAAAAGCCAATTTTTGGGTGGGACGTTGGCGACGTAGCTGCCGGGGGCGAAGCCGTCGACTGAGGCGGTCTCGTTCTTTTCGGCAACGTGTTTGAGGGCTCCGAGGGTGACGAAGCGGATTTCTTTGCGAAGTGGGGCGGGTTCGAGTTGGGCGGTGGGGATGCCAGGGTAGAGTCCGAGACGCCAGCAAATCTCGTCGGCCATCCAGTTGCCGATGCCGGGGCAGGCGTTTTGATCGAGGAGAAGGGCTTTGAGGGGCTTCTTGGGATGGCGCTCGATGAGTTTCCGAACGCGAGCGAGCGAGAATTTTGAATCCTGTGGTTGGGGCGGAAAGTTGGTCCAAGGATCGGAGCAGTCGTGCAGCATGACGCGACCAAACATGCGGTAGTCGTTGAAAATGAGGGAAGCCTCGCGAGTGCGCAGGATGAGGTGGTCGTGCTTTTGGACTTCGTGATTGGCGGAGGCGGTGGAGAGTTTACCGGACATGCCGAGATGGACTTCGAGGTGAAGTTGGGGGCCGAAGGTGAAGAGCATGCGCTTGCCGTGGGCTTTGGAGGAGAGGAGGGTTTTGCCTTCGAGAATGCGGAGGGCGGGCGAAGGGCAATCGCGATAGATGCGGGCCTTGGGGTGGACCGCGACGGAAGCGACGGTTTCGTCGTGGAAGGCCGCCCATTGGCGGCGGGCGAGTTCGACTTCGGCTAGCTCAGGCATGCCGGAAGATCGCGCATCGGAGAAAAAGAGCAAGGATTCGGGAGAAGTCGGATTCGCATTTGGCACGGGATCCGCTAAGAATCCGTAGTGGCCGAAGGGAAAATGGAGTTAATCGAGAACATTCGAGAACGGGGTCTGCAGACTTTGCGAGGCGGACGTTTTTTGCATATCCTTGGAGACACGGACAAGGGGAAGCCGTAGGCCTACTTTGAGGATGATTATGCGATCATCGCCCTCGGTGACCGGCCCAATGATTTGGCGATGCTGGAGCGGGCTGACATCGGCGTCATCGTGGCCTCTCCGGACGGATATGTCCTTGAGACTGACGGGGAGTTTCTCCGCAGCACCGAAACGGGACCCCGCGGCTGGGCCGAAGCGATGACCAAGATTCTCGATCATTTCAACAAACCCTAAGCAGACATCAAGACACAACGATATGGCAGATTTTCACCAAGGCGGCACCGTTGCCACCCTTCATAACCTAACGCAACGGCCACTCGAAGAACTCGAAGCGGAGTTGGTTAAATTTTCAAAACAACGTCCGATGGGCTTGTTGTTGCCCTCGCTGTTCTCTGAATTGGAGACGGATGCGATGCCGAAGATTCTCGCGGAAGTGAAACAGGTTCCGTATTTGAGCCAAATTGTCATTGGGTTGGATCGAGCGGATGAGCGCCAGTATCGTGAGGCCTTGCAGTTCTTCAAGGAACTGCCGCAGCACCATCGGGTTCTCTGGAACGATGGTCCTAGATTACGGGCGCTGCACGCCGAGTTGCAGGCTCACGGCGTGGCTCCGGAGGAAGAGGGGAAGGGGCGAAATGTTTGGTATTGCCTCGGTTACATGCTGGCCACGGACCGGGCGGAAGCGATTGCCCTGCATGATTGCGATATCGTGACCTACGACCGTTCGCTTCTTGCGAGGTTGATTTATCCGATGGCAAACCCCCAGTTTAGCTACCAGTTTGCGAAGGGCTACTATCCCCGGATTGCGAACGGCAGCCTCAACGGACGGGTCACCCGTTTGCTGGTCACTCCCTTACTTCGTTCCCTAGAACAAGTCACGGGGCCCAGTGAATATCTTACTTATCTCGATGGATTTCGCTACCCTCTTGCGGGGGAGTTCTCTTTCCGGAAAAATGTTATTCCAGATATCCGGATGCCGAGTGACTGGGGATTGGAGATGGGGACGCTCTCGGAGATGTTTCGGAACTACTCCAACAACAAGCTTTGCCAAGTTGATATCGCGGAGGTGTATGATCACAAGCATCAGGATATTTCCACAGCCGATCAGGCGAAGGGGCTCTCTAAAATGTCGATTGATATCTGCAAATTGCTTTTTCGTAAAATGGCGGGAATGGGCACGGTTTTCAGCAAGGAGATGTTTCGAACGCTCAAGGCCTCCTACTTCCGGAATGCCTTGGATTTCGTGGAGCGCTACAAAAACGACGCTATTATGAACGGGCTGGATCTCGATGTGCACAAGGAGGAAGAAGCCGTGGAGCTCTTTGCTGAGAACATTGTCGCGGCAGGAAAAATGTTCCTGAGTTCCCCTCACGAGAAGCCCTTCATTCCCAGTTGGTCGCGCGTAGAGAGCGCGATGCCTGACGTCTACTCCCGCTTAGTCGAGGCCGTGGAGGAAGATCAGAAAGAATTTTCATAAACTATGAGCCCGCTTGACCGACTGATTCTGTGAATCGATCGGAACGGAGGACTGGCTGGATCTGATTTCAGGTGAGGCGATTGAGCTGATCGTTCCGGAATTGATGATGCGTCCTCCAGTGTATTGTGAGGTGGTGAATCAGCGGAAGTATTTGCCGTATGAGAGGCTGAGTTGAGAAAGGTAGGTTGTGGCTTCCGGGCTGCCTTCCGGCGGGGCCCAGGGGGCGAAGGTTTTATCGGTCGTGGGATCGTAGGGACCTTGTTTGATTTCGAAAATCACGGTGTCAGGCTCGCGGACGATGAGCCCGTGCCATGTGCCCGGCTCGATGTCGATGAGAGGGGATTGAAGATTGAGCGGATAATGCTCGGTCAAGGAGCCATCCTGATCGAAGATGAGAACGTCGAGTGCTCCGGAGAGGAGGGACATGGATTCGGTGGCATGTGGAAGTGGATGGCAATGAGGCTGCACGTAGGTTTCCGGTTGGAGGAAGTTGAGGAGGCGCTGCACCCGTGCTTCCTGGCTTCTTTGCACAGGTTGCATGACGCGGAGGCGGAGGCTCTTGCGGGAGGCTTGTTTTCCTTCGATAAGTAGTTCCGGGGGCAGTGAAAATACTGGGCCGACGGGGTTGGGAAGGGCTTTGGACATGAGGTGAAAAGGAATTTACGATTTGGAGATCAGGAAGCCAGCCCGCAAAAAGGGGCGGAGTGTCCTCCGCCCTTTGAAAAGGGATGCGATCTCGAGACTCTACGAGCTCAGCTTTGGAATGGGATTCTCTTTCTTTTCCAAGGCGATGCGCATTTTGTCGAGCGCCTTGTTTTGGAGTTGGCGGATCCGCTCGCGGGTCAAACCGAAGTCGCGGCTGATCTCTTCAAGCGTCATCGGCTTCTTGCCGTCGAGCCCGAAGCGGGCGTCGATGATCTTGCTTTCGCGTTTGTCGAGGAGGCTGCGAAGTCCATCGAGTAGTTCGCCGTGCATTTCCTTTGAAGCGAGGGCTTCGAGCGGGTCGACTGCGGATGAGTCGCCGATAGTTTCCGCGTAAGAACCACTGCCGTCATCGTCGATCGGGGCATCGAGAGAGGTCGGGCGTTGGGCGGCCTGCTTGAGCATGGCGAGCTTCTTGCGTGGGATTCCGAGGATTTCGGCAAGTTCGTCGTCGGTCGGTTTGCGGCCCAGCTCTTCAATCAGGGAGTTGGAGATTCTCTGGAGGCGGGCGATCTTGTCGACCATGTGGACCGGAAGACGCACGGTTTTGCTCTGGTTGGAGAGGGCGCGCTTGACTGATTGCTTGATCCACCAAGCGGCGTAGGTGCTGAGCTTTCCACCCTTGGCAGGTTCGTACTTCTCCACCGCCTTCATGAGGCCGATGTTCCCTTCAGAGATCAGGTCGGCGAGAGGGAGGCCATAGTTTGAGTAGTCGCGTGCGATTTTAACAACGAGACGCAGGTTTGCGCGAATCATGTGATCACGGGCCTTCTCGTCACCATCTTTGATGCGCTCGGCAAGTTCCAATTCCTCCTCGATCGTGAGGAGGTCGGTTTTGGCAATCTCGTTCATGTAGGCCCGCAGGATACTATCGGATTCCGTTTTCATAAGTTATTCTTGAACGAGGAACTATTGGGCCGTTTTTTCAAACACGCTAATAGTTTCAGGTAAAGAAATAAGTATAAATCCCACTTATAGCTGGAAAACTGGGCAAAATAAAACCGCCGGGTAAACCGGCGGTGTTGATGGCAGAAGAGTTGCGGTCTGCCTGACCGGATACAGCGAGTCGACTAGGACTTGTAGCGGAGACGCTTCTTGTGGCGATTGGCCTTCATGCGCTTGCGGCGCTTATGCTTGCTGATCTTGGTCTTCCGACGCTTCTTGAGGTTGCCCATAGTCTTTGTGGTGGGGTGGTTAAGTTCTGCGGATTTATAAAACCGCAATTCCGATTAATTAAAAGTGAGTTAGGAAACGATCTTGTTCAGAGGGTATTCGATAATGCCCTCGGCTCCGAGTTCTTTCAGGTCCGGGATTAAGTTCCTAGCGACCTTTTCGCAAATGATGGTCTCGATAGCAAGCCATCCCTCTTCGGCAAGTTTTGCGACGGTGGGTCGGCGGAGGGAAGGCAGGCGTTCGAGGACGGCTTCAAGCGCGGCTTCGGGGAGGTTGAGCTTAAGGCCGACCTTGTCGCGAGCTTCGAGGGCGCCTTTGATCATCATGACCATGCGCTCCATTTTATCGCGCTTCCATTCGTCCGCGAAGGCGGCCTTGCTGGCATAAAAGTGAGGGAAGGAAGAGAGAAGTTCATCCACGATGCGCAGCTTGTTGGCGCGGAGGGAGGCTCCGGTTTCCGTGACGTCGACGATTGCGTCAACGAGGTCGGGAACTTTGACTTCGGTCGCTCCCCAAGAAAATTCGACGTGGGCGTTGACGCCCTTTTCGGCAAGGTAACGTTTGGTAATTTCCATTCCCTCGGTGGCAATGTGTTTACCTTCAAGGTCTTGAACGGTTTTGATGGGGGAGTCTTCGGGAACCACGAGGACCCAGCGAGTGGGGCGGGTGGAGGAGCGGGAATAGGGAAGCTCGGCGAGGTCGATGAGATCGACGTCGAGTCCGTATGCCCAATCAAGTCCGGTGATTCCGCAGTCGATAAAGCCTTGATCAATGTAGCGGGCAATTTCCTGAGCCCGGATCATGTAGATATCGAGACCGTCGTCATCGGAGGACGGGCGAAGACTGCGGTCCGAGCTGTAAATATTGTAGCCCGCCTTCTCGAGTAATTTGAGAGTCGGTTCCTGAAGGCTGCCTTTCGGCAGAGCGATTTTAAGTGAGTTGGCCACCTAGGGCGGCGGTTTTAGCGACGAATCGTGGGGAAGCAAGTATTTTGATCATCTTCGGTGTTTGTTGGAGTGATTTTTCGATGAGAGCGATGTGCTTGGTGTCAGAACGGGAGACGCATTCCCAAAGCTTGGGGCCTTGGGAGGACAGTTTGGATGCTTTCTCTTTCTTTTTAATGCTTGGAAAGAAGCACTTAAGAAAGGGGGGTGATCACTTTTGGCGTTGCCGTTGAGTGGGTTCCCTAGAGAGTGTCCGAGCCGTAGTAAGGCTGGAGTGCTTCGGGGATGGCGATATTGCCCTCGGCGTCCTGGTGTTGCTCAAGGAGGGCAACGAAAAGGCGGGGAAGAGCGGTGCCGGAACCGTTGAGGGTGTGGCAGAACTGGTTCTTACCCTCTGAGTCCTTGAAGCGGAGCTTCATGCGGCGGGCTTGGTAGTCGGTGAAACAAGAGCAGCTCGAGACTTCGAGATACTTGCCTTGGCCGGGAGCCCAGACTTCGATGTCGTAGGTTTTACAGGAAGAGAAGCCGATGTCGCCGGTGCAGAGTTCGATCACTTGATAGTGAAGGCCGAGCTTTTGAAGGGCTGCTTCAGCGTGGCCGGTGAGTTCTTCGAGAAGAGCGAAGGATTGGTCGGGGTGAGCGATTTGGACGAGCTCGACTTTATCGAACTGGTGCATACGGATGATGCCGCGGTTATCACGTCCGGCGCTTCCGGCTTCGCGGCGGAAGCAGGGAGTTTGGGCGGTCAATTTAATGGGAAGGTCGGCTTCCGCGAGTAAGGTGTCGCGGTAAAGGTTCGTGACGGGAACCTCGGCGGTCGGAATGAGGAATTGCTCGTTGTTTCCAACGCCATACATGTCGTCTTCAAACTTTGGGAGCTGGCCGGTGCCTTCCATGCACTCGCGGTTGACGAGATGAGGGACATTGACTTCCTCGTAGCCGTGTTCATCCGTTTGAAGGTCGAGCAGGAATTGAATGAGGGCGCGCTGGAGCTTGGCTCCCTTACCGCGATAAACGGCATAGCCGGAACCGGAGAGGCGGGCGCCATCTTCAAAGCTAATGAGTCCTTTGGCCTCTGCAATTTCGAGGTGATCGCGGGGTTCGGAGATTTTCGGCTTTTCGCCCCAGCTCCGAATGACGGGGTTGGATTGCTCATCCTTGCCGATGGGGCAATCGGGGTGGGGGAGGTTGGGAATGTTGAGGAGGAGCTGGGTTTGGCGATTGCCTGCCTTGGAGGCTTCGTCGTCGAGGGCTTTGATGGCGGCTCCGATTTTTTTCACCTCTGTTTCGATTGCGGAAGAGTCTTCGCCGTTTGCGCGGAGCATGCCGATTTCCTTGGAAGTCTTTTTGCGCTCCGATTGGAGGGCCTGCTTTTGGGTTTCGTTCTTTCGACGGATCTCGTCGCATGCGAGCACTTCGTCAATAAGGTCAGCGGAGCCATCGAGACGATGAGCGAGGCGTTCTTTGACAAGATCAGGGGTTTCGCGGATGAGCTTAATGTCGAGCATTGTGGAAAAGTGGTGTGGCGGAGTGGCCAATGCGGACTGCCGCTTACCTGATTTTATGGGTTCTGGCAAAGGCGTATTCACTCAGCTGGCAAATCCGAGCCCTGCAAGCTTGGCTTGGTGGGCAAGACGGAGGTCGAGAGTCCAGAGAGGGATCTGGGAAATGAGGCACGAAGCCAATAAAAGCTCACCGATCACCACGGGATGGCACAGGAGGTCGTTTTCCTCAAGGGGTGTTGTTATTGAGGTCTTCGCCAGATTGTTCTCCAGCCCCTGCCGCTTTCCGGGAAAGCGGAGGCTCTAAAAAAGCGTGAGAGAATGTTGACTGATCAGTCTTTCCGTTTGAGCTGCGGGAAAAGGACGACATCACGGATCGTCGGGGCTCCGGTGAGAAGCATGATGAGACGATCAATCCCGATACCAATCCCGCCTGCGGGAGGCATGCCGTGCTCGAGGGCTTCGACAAAGTCTTCGTCGATTTCCTGGGTTTCGCCGCCGGTTTGTTCCTGGAGGCGACGACGCTGAGCGTCTGGATCGTTGAGCTCGGAATAGCCGGGAGAGATTTCCTGACCATTGATGATGAGCTCGTAGACGTCGATGATGGAGGGGTCCTCCGGATTTTCCTTGGCAAGCGGAATGAGCTTGGAGTCAACGTGGGTGACGAAACAGGGATTGAAGGTATGCTCCTCGATCAGCTTCTCGAAGACTTGCTGAGTGACCTCGTAGTCTTCGAGGTGGTCGTGGATTTCGAGCTTGAACTCGGACTTGGCCTTGGCGCGTCGGTCGGCGGTCGAGAGGTCGAACCAGTCATCGCCCGCCGCCTCCTTAATGAGGGTACGGTAGGGGGTGCGTTTCCAGGGACGGGAAAGATCGAGGGTGCGGAGGGTCTCGCCATTTTCGTCTTTGTGCACGATTTGAAGGGTTCCAATGAACTTTTCAGCGAGGTGGCAGACCATTTCTTCGACAAGATCGGCCATAATTTCGAAGTCACCGAAGGCTTGGTAAGCTTCGAGCATCGTGAATTCGGGATTGTGGCGTCGTGAAATTCCTTCGTTGCGGAAGTTCCGGTTGAGTTCGAAGACTTTGGTGAGTCCTCCGACGAGGAGGCGCTTGAGGTGAAGCTCGGGTGCGATCCGCATTGTCAGCGGCATATCGAGAGCATTGTGATGTGTCTTGAAGGGGCGTGCGGCCGCACCACCAGCGACGTCGTGCAACATGGGCGTCTCCACTTCGAGGTAGTCTCTTTCGTGAAGGAAGTTCCGGATCTCTGCGACGATTTTGGAGCGGAGCACGAAAAGATCAGCGCTGCTTTGGTTCGACATGAGGTCGAGGTGACGCTTGCGGTATTTGGTTTCGCGGTCGCTCAGGCCGTGCCACTTGTCGGGCATGGGGCGGAGGGCTTTCGAGAGAACGGTGAGTTTTTCAACCTTCACTGAGGGCTCCCCCTTGCCGGTGGTGAAAGTGACGCCCTCTACGCCGATCCAATCGGCAAGGTCGAGGCATTGGTAGGCCGCCCAATCGGTTTCGGAGAGTTCTTTCTTATTGAGATAAATTTGGATGCGTCCGTGGGCATCGCCGAGGGTAGCGAACACCGATTTGCCCATGTCGCGGATCGCCAAAAGTCGGCCACCGAGTTTGACGGGGAGGTCATTGGAAAATCCGGCTTTCAGCCTTCCGGGGGTCGTGTCGGTTTTGAAGGCGGCCCCATAGGGATCGATGCCCAATTCCCTGAGCTTCCCGAGTTTTTCGCGCCTGACGGCGATCAATTCTTCGGAAGTGGAATTTGACTGGGGGGACGTGTTGTCGTCGCTCATTTCGCTCGGCACTCTAAGGATGACCGGGTCTTTGAACAGGGAAATTCCTTCTCGAAACCCAGTAAATTTTAAAAATGAGGATTGTGAGCCTGCTGAAAAGAGAGCAGTATCTCGTCAGATTTTCGTAATTTGGGGTGGCGGCAGCCTCGTTTGATTTTTGCGGAGATCGACTGGGCTGCGGCATGTATGGGAAGTTGTTTTTTGAAGAGTGATCTTCGAGAGGTTTTCTGCAATGAAGCGCCCGTGAGCGAGAGAGATTTAGTGGGTGAGCTTCGCGAGGAAATTCATCAGGCCCGGGCGAGGGTCTACCAGGTTGGCGAGGCAACTCCGCTGCAGTCCATGGTCGTCGACGGTATTCCAAACCCGGTATGGGTGAAGCGGGAGGATTTGGGGCCGATCAAGGCCTATAAGTGGAGGGGGGCGTATAATGCCATGGCCTGTCTGAGTCCGGCCCAACTTGCCGGCGGGGTCGTGGTGGCTTCGGCGGGCAATCACGCGCAGGGAATTGCGCTGGCGGCGCGGAGGCTCTCAGCCAAGGCCCGGATTTTCATGCCCAAGCCGACCCCGCAGGTGAAACGACGAGCGGTCTTGGAGCACGGAGGAGATCACGTTTCGATCGAACTTGTGGGCGATAGTTTTGCGGAAGCACAGGAGGCGGCTTTGGAATTCGCGAAAGAATCCGGCGCGACCTTTATTCCACCTTATGACTCGTTGAAGGTGATGGCGGGACAGGGGACTTTGGCGGACGAGATTTTCACGTCGGGCGAGGGGCCTTTCGACCGCGTTTACGTTGCGATTGGAGGCGGCGGAATGGCTTCGGCGGTCGCAACTCTGTTGAAAAGTTCCTGGCCGGATGTGAAAGTGATTGGAGTCGAGGGCGTTGACCAGGCGTCGATGTCGGCTGCGTTTGCGGCGAATGGTCCGATCGCCTTGGATTACGTGGATCTTTTTTGTGATGGCACTGCCGTGACCAAAGTGGGGGAGCTCACCTACGAGATTTGCCGCAGTCAGTTGGATGGAATTATCACGGTGACCAATCAGGAAGTTTCGGCGGCCATCAAGGCGCATTGGGATGGCTTGCGGGTGATTCCCGAACCCAGTGGGGCGATGAGTTTGGCGGCTTATTTGAAGGACTTCCGAGCCGGTAAAGTAGGCGCGGATGAGAAGGTCCTCACCATTCTCTGCGGTGCGAATATGGACTTCGCTAAGTTGACTGATATTTCCCGGTTGGCGGGAATCAATCCCCGGGCGGATCGCAGTTGGCGATTTTCGATTCCCGAAGAGAACGGGTCGTTGGTGAAGCTTCTCACGGATTTGCCCGACGGAATCAGCATTACCGATCTGCAGTATGGGCGGACCTTGAAGGACCCGCAGACTCCGGTCCTGACTCTCGACGTTCCGGAGAAAGAAGAGGCGGGATTTTCTGAATGGCTGGGCCAGAGGGCAACGGCGGCGATTGATGTTACGGGGCGCCCCGAGTCGAGTTATCGTCTCATTCCCTTTACTCCTTCGCTTTATCAATTGCCCTTGTTCGTCGAAGTGGAATTTCCGGAGCGGGCTGGAGCTTTACTGGGGTTTATGAGGGCCGTGAGCCCCTTTGCCAGTCTTTGCTATTTTAACTATACCTATTCCGGTGAACGAGTGGGGCGTGCTTTGCTCGGACTGGACTTTCCTGATCAACAAACTCTGGAAAAGAACCGTCCAACGATCTTGGATCGGGCTGGTAAGACGGTGCGTGCGGTGAGGGAGGTGCTGTTAGATTTCGATGGTTCCCAACGTAGTTAAGGGAACGCCAATGATCACCAAAATTGCTGCAATCTGCGTGCTGATTACGTCGAACAATCTGAAGGCAGGACAGGACTTTTTTGAACTGCCCCCCATTCAATATTCTGAAACGGCGAGTCACGATGAGATGGCGAAGCTTGCCTCGCAGATTGAGGCCGGGGACTGGGTTTTTCCACCATCGGACGGAAAAGGTTTCCTTCGCGCGGTTCTCGAAAAATTAAAGGTGCCTATCGAATCGCAAGTGCTCGTTTTCTCGAAAACCAGCTTGCAGAACTCACTGATCAATCAGCGGAATCCACGCTCGCTCTATTTTTCCATCAATGCCTATGTCGGTTGGGTGCCCGGAGGAAAGGTGGAGGTCATCATCGAAGACGAGAAATTGGGTCCCGTGTTTTATGTGCTTGTTCCACCTTTCGGTGATCAGCCTCCCAAGGTCACGCGGGTTACTGATAGCTGCCTGCAATGCCACGCGACCTCCCGCACTTCCGGTGTGCCGGGGATGCTCATTCGTTCGGTGGTTCCCGATCAGAATAGCCACCCGATTTTAAGTGCTGGAACGACTCTGGTGACAGATGCTACTCCTCTCAAGGATCGCTGGGGCGGTTGGTATGTCTCAGGTGCCGCCGACGATCCCCATTTGGGAAATCGCTGGATCGATGAAGCACCTCTCGATGATGTTAGTTTGCCAGCAGAGGTTACGAAGCTCGCAGAGCTGAGTTCGTTGATCGATACCGACAAGTATTTGCAACCGACGAGTGACGTTGTTGCTTTGCTCGTTTTGGAGCACCAGTGTCGCACCCACAATCTCATCACGAGTGCCAAGTTTAACTACTTGCGCTCACGCTATTTTCACAAGTCCTTCGGTGATGAAGAGGATCTGGATTCCCCCGAAGGGATGTCATGGAAGACCGCAGATTCAACGGCCAAGGAAATTGTCGGGGCCTTTCTTTTCACTGACGAGATCGAGCTCGGGGGCGAAGGAGTCGAGGGTAGCGAAAGTTTTGCGGAAGCCTTTGCGAAGGGAGGAGTGGCCGATGAGAGTGGTAAGAGCCTGCGGGATTTTCGTCTCTATGCGCGGATTTTCAAGAATCGCTGTTCCTACATGATCTATTCAAAGGCCTTCAAAGGATTGCCCGATCCCGTTCGTGAGCGGGTTTTTCATCATCTTCGCGAAGCGCTCTCTCCTGAAGCGGAAAACCACCTGGGGACTCTCGAGAAGAAAACCATTGTTGGGATCCTTACGGAAACCGTGCCTGGTTTTAAAAGTTAATTTGATCTCCCGGTTGGGGAATCACGATCTCGGTGTTCGGGAGGAGCGGCTTGAGCTTTTCTGCAAACCACGCGGTAGCAGGAGGATCTCCGTGCACGAGAAGGAGCTTTTTGGGGTTCGCTTTGACGGCGAAATCCAGGAGTTCTTCGCGGCGGGCGTGGCCGGAGAAGTCAAAGTCATCGACGACACAATTGAGCTGAACCTTGTGGGTCCCATCGAGGCGGACAACGTCGCCCGGTGAGGCTTTCTTGATTGCTCCTGCAGGGGTCGAGTGCTCGGCGTACCCGACAAAGAGAAGGGAGTTTTTTGAGTTCTGCAGGAAGCTGCGGGCGAAGATGTTGGAGGTGGTCTTCTCACTCATCATTCCGCTGGAAAGGCAATAGATGGCGCCCGGCTTATACTCGATCGGGGCGCGTTTCTTTTTACTGCCGGTGTGGACGTCCATATCGCGCAGGATTTCAAAATTGGGGCGATGGCGACGGGTCGAATCCGAGAAGCTATCGTAGATGCCCGTCATTTTGGTGCTGAGTCCGCCGATGAAAACAGGGGTCTTCACGGGCAGGCGGCCATCCGCTTTGAAGTTGTCGATCATGGTCAGGACCTCCTGGGTCTTGCCGATGGCAAAAACGGGAATGAGAGCGGAGCCGCCGGCTTCGAGCGCTTTGCGGATACTTTTCGCGAACCGCTCTTCTTGGTCGGCGCGGGTGTAGTCGGTCGGGCGTTCGTCGACCCCCCGGGTGGTTTCCATGATGAGGAGATCCGGTTCGTGGAGTTCCGGAAAGCGGGCTCCTTTGATCAGGGTGTGACCTTTAAAATGGACGTCGCCGGTGTAGAAAATGGTCTTGTCGTTCTTTTTGATGAGAACTCCGGCCGATCCGAGAATGTGTCCCGCATCATAGAAGGTGACCTCGGTCTCTGATTCACCAAGAGGATCGAGGGTGAAGGTTCGCTCGTAGTCCCGAAGCATCCAGCGATCACGGAGGTAGTCGATCTCGCGATGATGATAGAGAGGGTATTCAGGAATGCCCAATTCCTCGCGTTGGCTGCTCATCACGTTGACTGAGTTGTGTAAAAGGGCCTCTCCAAGAGCGGCGCAAGGGGCCGTGAGGAAGACCGGAGCCGACGGTTGTTCGCGCTGGGCGACAGGGAGGGTTCCGATGTGATCGAGGTGCGAGTGGCTGATGATGATTGCCGCAGCGGTATCGTAGGGCACTCGATGGTAGCGGGGAATGGCATCCTGGCCTTCCTCCTTGGGGTGCATGCCCGCATCGAGGATAATGGTTTCTCCGTCGAGATTAAGAGCGTAGGAATTCCCGCCGATCTCCGCACGGAGATTGAGAGATTGAAAGGTAAAGTGAGCCACTGAGGGGGACGATAGACGCGATGCCGTGAGAGGCTAGAGTTTTCAGCAAGAAATAGGCCCTCAATGCCATTGTCTAATGGGAAAATCCCCCCACGATCTGGATGAAACACGCGCAAATGAAGAGGTTATCCGCCCTTGACCCATCTTTAACATGCCAAACTTGGATCCCTTTATTTTCAACGGTTTCCGGGCGTTAAAAACTCCTTCGGGCACTACATTCTCTTCATTCTCTTAAATTCTTACTCGCTGGAGGCCGCCG